>Ga0302279_10000159_pt1 | contig 96582 bp, 88 predicted proteins | sample III_Bog_N3_3_FD_194541 | JGI IMG/M metagenome (GOLD analysis project Ga0302279, IMG submission 194541) | Peat permafrost microbial communities from Stordalen Mire near Abisko, Sweden - III_Bog_N3_3 | ecosystem: Environmental > Terrestrial > Soil > Wetlands > Peat | place: Sweden: Abisko...
CGGGATTGGTCCTTTCTCGGGGCGAAAGGACCAATCCCATGCTCGACAGACCCATCCTTCCTCATCACAAGCTTCTCGCGTTCGGCGTTGCGAAGGAGCTGCTCGTTGCCGTTCGAGAGAGCGGCATCCGCGACACTCACCTCCGCGACCAGGCGATGCGCGCCGCGCAGAGCGCGTGCCTCAATTGCGCAGAGGGCGCGGCTCGCGTGACACGCGCTGACAAGGCTCGCGCCTTCACCATCGCGCGCGGCGAGGCGGTGGAGGCGGCCGCGGCGATCGAGATCGCAGTCGTCTGCGGCACCGCGAAGCAGGCGGACGCGTATCGCGTGGCACTCATCACCGACCGACTCGTCGCGATGCTCACGCGGCTCATACGCTGAGCCGCGTGCGCGTCGGAGGCTCCGGCTCAGCGCTGGAGCCTCCAGAGCATGGCCTTGAGTCGAACCGCGAGAGCCTGGATGTCGTTCGCCTGCTCCATGCTCATCACGCCGAGCGTCGCGGCGAGGTCGACGGCGCCGACGGTCTCGTGGAGGCTATTATTGGCTTCCACGAAGTACTTGCGCCGCATGGCGACGCCGTCATTGGGCAACCCCTCGCAGAGTTGAAGGAAGCAACTCTTGCTGGCGCGGGTGGCCTGGTCCCGCAGTTCGGTGTCGCGGATCTTCGAGAGGTGGACGAGCTTCGCGATCTCCTTCGCAACGACGTAGCTATCGAGCTTCTGAAAGGGCAACTGGTTGTCTTGCATGGTCGGGGTCCTCACAAAGCAAAGCGAGGACCCCGACCGTGCAAGACCACGAGCCCCGAGAGAAACGCAGCGATCCTGCGACCGGAGTGACAGCCCCGCTGGCACGAGGACGCTCAATGAGCCGAGGTCGGGGTCGAGGTCGAGGTCGAGGTCGAGGTCGAGGTCGAGGTCGAGGTCGAGGTCGAGGTCGAGGTCGGGGTCGAGGTCGAGGTCGAGGTCGAGGTCGAGGTCGGGGTCGGGGTCGGCGTCGCGGTCGGGGTCGGGGTCGGGGTCGCGCTCCGTGTCGGCCCGGTGGTGACCCGACCACCTGCTCGCTGGTATTCAGTACGAATGCGCTCGTCCTCGCGAGTCCGGTTCGCCTTCGTCGGGACTCTCTCCATCCTCTCCCTCGCGCTCCCCGCATGCGGGCACACCGACGAGGAGATGGCCGAGAAACAGCGACAGATCGACAAGCTCAACGGAGACCTGCGAGACGCACAGCGCCGTGACGCGGACGACCTCGCGAGGTACCAGGACGCGCAGAACCAGCTCAATCAGCTGAAGGCAGCCGCCGCGCCGGCCGCCGCCCCGTCGATGCCGGCCTGCGCGCGCGATTCGGACTGCAAGGGGGACCGCGTCTGCGAGCGCGGCAGCTGCACCTCACCACACTGAGCTCCCCGCTCGGCGATCAGTGCCCCGTCTGCGGCCCGTCGAACGAGCCCGAGATGCTCGACGCCGGCGGCGGGGTCGGCTTGAGCACCCAGGCCACGAGCGCGATCAGGAACGTCGCGCCCCCTCCGACGATCCACCATCGCCACTTATACGCAGGCCCGCGGACCTTGAGCGGCAGGTAGCGCGTCACGTCGCGGAGGCTCGCGTCGAAGTTCGTGACGCCCCGCTGGATCACGACCGAGGCCTTCTCCGCCGCCTCGCCCGCGGCCGCGACGCTTGCGCCGCCGGTCTTGAAGAACACCTCGGTCACGCCGACCGGCTTCTCGGATGCGCCGGCTCTCGACGATGAGGCGCCCTGCGCGAGCGACGTCCCCCTGGCCCGGCTCTCGAGGAGCGCGTAGCGAGCGCGGAGCCCGTTGCCCGCGAGGCTCTCCACCCATGCCGCCACGGTCTGAGCGTCCGCGCGCGGGACGACCGCCTCGAGCGCGAAGGCCATCTGACGCGCCGTGGTGAACCTCGCGTCCCGCTCCGCCGCGAGGGAGCGCATGATCACGTCGTCGAGCCCCGGCGGCAGCCCGGGGACGATCGAGCTCGGCAGCGCGATCTCCTGCCGGAGCACGCTCGCGATGATGGCGACCTCGCTCTCTCCGTCGAAGAGCGGCAGGTTGGTCACCGCCTCCCAGAGCACGACCCCTGCGGCGTAGACGTCGGTGCGTCGATCGAGCGGCTTGGCGGAGACCTGCTCGGGCGACATGTACGCGAGCTTCCCCTTGATCTCGCCGTCGCGCGTGACGTGCAGGGAGCCCGCCGCCTTCGCGACCCCGAAGTCGAGCACGCGCGAGACCCCGTCGACGCCCACCATGATGTTCTGGGGGCTGATGTCGCGGTGGACGATGTTGAGCGGTGCCCCCGCGCCGTTCGTCGCGTCGTGAGAGGCCTGCAGCCCTTCGAGCGCCCCGCAGACGATGGCCGAGAGGACCGGAAGAGGCGCGCGAATCCGCCGATCGTCGCAGAGCCGGAGCAGCCTGCCGAGCGATTCGCCGTGGATGTACTCCATGACGAGCAGGCACTCGGCGTCGGTCGCGATGATGTCGAGCGTGCGGATGACGTTCGGGTGCTGGATGCGCGAGACGAGGCGGGCTTCGTCGATGAACATCGACGCGAAGCGCTTGTCCTTCGCGAGGTGCGGGTGCACGCGCTTGATGGCGACGATCGTGCCGGGATCGTCCGTACGGCGACCGTGGTAGACCGTCGCCATCCCGCCCGACGCGACCTCTCCGTCGAGCACGTAGCGACCGACGATTGTCGGGCTGTCCTGGGTCGGTTCGGCCACGATCCGACTCTACCACCTTGCACCTCCCCCGTGAGCCGGTCCACGATGACCGGCTCCATGTCCGCCCGCTTCGAGCTCGTCTCCCAGTTCGCCCCGAAGGGCGACCAGCCCACGGCGATTCGCTCCCTCGTCCAGGCTCTCGAGGAGGGGGTCCGCCACCAGGTCCTCCTCGGCATCACCGGCTCCGGCAAGACCTTCACGGTCGCCAACGTCATCCAGGCCGTCCAGAAGCCGACGCTCATCATGGCGCCGAACAAGACGCTCGCCGCCCAGCTGTACGGCGAGATGCGCGAGCTCTTCCCGAAGAACGCGGTCGAGTACTTCGTCAGCTACTACGACTACTACCAGCCCGAAGCGTACGTCCCGTCGAGCGACACCTACATCGACAAGGACGCGATCATCAACGACGCCATCGACCGGATGCGCCACTCGGCGACGCGCGCGCTCTTGTCGCGCCGGGACGTCATCATCATCGCGTCGGTCAGCTGCATCTACGGCATCGGCAGCGCGGAGAGCTACCACGGCCTCCTCATCGATCTGAAGGTCGGCGAGGAGTTCCGGCGCGACAACCTCCTCCGGATGCTCGTCGACATCCAGTACGAGCGAAACGACGTCGACTTCCACCGCGGCACCTTCCGCGTGCGCGGCGACGTGGTCGAGGTCTTCCCCGCGTACGAGCAGGAGACGGCGATCCGCATCGAGTTCTTCGGCGACACCATCGACGCCATCAAGGAGGTCGACCCGCTGCGAGGGAAGGTGAAGGGCTCGGTCGATCGCTACGGCATCTACCCCGGGTCGCACTACGTGACTCCGCAGGAGCAGATGAGGAAGGCCATCACGACGATCCGCGAGGAGCTCCGCGAGCGCCTCGACGTGCTCGACCACGACGTGAAGTTCCTCGAGAAGCAGCGGCTCGAGCAGCGCACGCTGTACGACCTCGAGATGATGGAGCAGATGGGCTTCTGCAACGGCATCGAGAACTACTCGCGCCACCTCTCGAACCGGAAGGCGGGCGAGCCGCCGCCGACGCTCATCGACTACTTCCCCGAAGACTTCCTGATGATCCTCGACGAGTCGCACCAGACCGTCCCGCAGATCGGCGCGATGTACCGCGGCGATCGCGCGCGGAAGGAGACGCTCGTCGAGTACGGCTTCCGCTTGCCGTCCGCGCTCGACAACCGACCGCTCAAGTTCGACGAGTGGGAGGCGCACGTGAAGCAGGCGATCTACGTGTCGGCGACGCCGTCCGAGTACGAGATCGAGAAGGCGGGCGGCGTGCTCGTGGAGCAGGTCATCCGGCCGACCGGGCTGATGGATCCCGTCGTCGAGGTCCGGCCCGTGTCCGGGCAGGTCGACGATCTCCTCGCCGAGATCAAGGCGCGCGTGGCGAACAACGAGCGCGTCCTCTGCACGACGCTCACCAAGCGCATGGCGGAGGACCTGACCGACTACTATCGCGAGCTCGGCGTCCGCATTCGCTACCTGCACTCGGACGTCGAGACGCTCGACCGCATCGACATCCTGCGTGACCTGCGCCTCGGCGAGTTCGACGTCCTCGTCGGCATCAACCTGCTCCGCGAGGGGCTCGATCTCCCCGAGGTGTCGCTCGTCGCCATCTTCGACGCCGACAAGGAGGGCTTCCTCCGCAGCGCGCGCTCGCTCATCCAGACGATCGGCCGCGCCGCGCGCAACGTGAACGGGCGGGTCATCATGTACGGCGACAGGATCACCGCCGCGATGAAGCAGGCGATCGACGAGACGGCGCGCCGACGCACGCTGCAGGGGAGGTACAACGAGGAGCACGGCATCACGCCGGCGACCATCGTGCGCGCGGTCATGCACATCAACCTCGCGGCCGGGACGACCGACTACATCGACGTGCCGAAGATCCCACGCGGCACGAGCGCAGCGCTCGCGGACGTGGACCTCTCGGAGAAGATCCACGCGCTCCGGCTCGAGATGTTCACGGCGGCCGAGAACCTCGAGTTCGAGAAGGCGGCGCGCATCCGTGACGATCTGAAGCGGCTCGACGGGCTCGCGAGCGCGGGGGTCGACGCGGCCGAGGGCGCGCCCTACGACCCGTACGCGAAGAAGAAGAGGTCGACGCGCGCGGGCGCCAAGCCAGCGGCGGCGCCGAAGAAGGCGTCGCCCGCCGCGAGAAAACGCGCGACCAGCAAGTGGAAGCCACGGTGACCGCGCGGCGCGCTCTCGTCGTGCTCCTCTGCTCGGCCTCCGTCGCAGCCTGCGGCGGGGGCGATTCGGTCTCGTCGCACCTCGCGACGGACGCGGGCTCGCGCCCGGACGCGGCCGCCGAGCACGACGACGCCCGACCGAACGACTCCGCGGCCGACGCACCCGCGCACGCGGCCCCCGATGCACGAAGGCCAAGCGACACCGGATCCGACGCGCTCGCGGTCGCGCCGCTCGCTGCGACCCCGAACCAGTGGAACTGGACATACATCCCCGGGTCGTCGTGCGCCGACGGGACACAGACCGGCTTCGCCGTGAACCCGGCGCCCTCGCCGTCGACCGACGTCCTCCTCTTTCTCGAGGGGGGCGGTGCCTGCTGGGACGCGACCTCGTGCTGGGGGCCGGCCTCCACGGCGTTCTACGTCGCGACGGGCTACGGGCAGACCGAGTTCGAGACCGACCCGCAGGTCACGGCGATCTACTTGCTCGATCGCACGAGCGCGAACAATCCGTTCGCCAAGATGAACCTCGTCTACGTCCCGTACTGCACGGGGGACGTCTTCGCAGGCAGCAACGTCACGGACCTCGACTACCTCGGCGTCACGCACTCCACGCACTTCGTCGGCTACGACAACCTCACCCTCTACCTCCGCTACGTCGCCGCGACGTTCGAGGGGACCTCTCGCGTCTGGCTCGCGGGCGACAGCGCCGGCGGCTTCGGCGCCGCGCTCAACTTCGAGCACGTTCAGGGCGCGCTCCCCGGCGCGCGCGTCGATGTGCTCGACGACTCCGGTCAGCCGATCGAGCCTGCGCCAGGGCTCTGGAAGACCTGGACGACCGCGTGGAACATGCAGCTCCCGTCAGGCTGCGCGGGATGCCAGGCCGACCCCGGCGCGTTCGTCGCGTATTACAGCGCGAAGTATCCGAGCCAGCGGTTCGGCCTCATCTCGTACCAGTACGACGTGGTGATCAGCCCGTTCATGGATCTCACGCTCACCCAGTTCAACACCGAGCTCTACGCGCTCGCGGCGAACATGGACGCGGGCTGGGTGAACGGCCACTACTTCGTCATCCCCGGCTCCTCGCACGTCGGCCTCCTCGCGCCGTCGGCGGCGCTCATGACGTGGGTTCAGGCGATGGTGAGCGACGACCCGTCGTGGGCGAGCTCGAAGCCCTGAGGCTCCCGCTCCACTAGAACCGCGCGGTCGAGGTCGTTTCTCCCGCGCGGCTGGCACGAAGGAAACCCAGTGGGATACGCTGCATACGCTCGCCCTAGCCCTCCGATGTTCGACCTCGACGCCGACGTTCTCCGCACGCTGGGAGCCATGCTCCCGGGCCTGGTGCTCGAGGGCACCGAGGGCCACATGTACGCGCTCGGGGATCGCATCGGCGCCGGCAGCCTGGGCTGGGTCTTTCGTGCGCTGTGGAACGGGAGCGTCGAGGTCGCGGTGAAGGTCTTGCGACCCGACGCCTTCACGAAGGAGTCGCTCGCGCGGTTCTGGCGCGACGCGGACGTGCTCCGCCGGCTCTCCCAGCAAAGGCCGCCCAACCCCCACGTCGTGCGCTTCTACGATCACGCGCAGGTCGTCCTCGACGATCCCACGACCCGGAGCTCATGGACGCTTCCGTTCACGGTCGTCGAGCTGGTCGACGGCGTCACGCTCGAGCAGGCCATCGCCGACTCGCAGCCGTACGGCATCGGGCTCTCGCGGGCCCGGCGGATCCTCCACCACATCGTCCTCGCGCTGCACGACATCCACGCCCAGAACGTTGTCCACAGAGACCTCACCCCGTCCAACGTGCTCCTCACGGCGGCGGGCGGTCGCGAGATCTCGAAGGTGACGGACTTCGGAATGGCGAAGCTCCTCGAAGCGTCGCTGCACAGCCGGGTCGGCTATGCGCCGCCCGAACAGTTCGAGAAGGGCGGCCTTCGCGTGGGGCGAAAGTCGGACGTGTTCTCGCTCGCGGCGATCGTCTACGAGATGGTCAGCGGGCTCCCGGCGTTCCCGTGCCACGCCAACGACGATCCGCAGGCGGTCGTCCTTCGCATCCTCGAAGAGGCGCGCCCCTCGTTCCGACGGGTGATGGAGAACCTGCCGCGAGAGCTGCTCGCGCGGCCGGACCTCATCGCCGCCCTCGACGCGGAGCTCGCACGCGCTCTCTCGCCGCGGCCCGAGGACCGGCACGACACGGCCCTCGAATTTCATTCGCAGATCGAGATCGTGCTCTCGGCGCTCAGCATGGCGCCGAGCGTGGCCCCGCGCCCCCTCACGCGGTCGAGCATGCCGCCGCCGATCGCCGAGATCATCAGCGCGCGAGTGAGCCTTCACCCCGAGCCGGAGGTGCTCGCGGCCGACGCGGTCGACGCGTCACCTCTGTCGGGCGCCTCGTCGCTCGACCGACAGTCCTTCCCGCCGCCGAGCGCTTCGAGCCGCGGTCGCCTCGGCTGGCGCATCGTGAACCCTGGCGTCGTCGCCGACGGGATGCTCGCGATCGCCGTGGCGCCCTCGGGAGCGGCTGCGATCGGTGCCGGTCCGTACGGTCTCGCGCGCTGGGACGGCGCAGGGTGGATGCGCCTCGATGCGCACGCCAGCCTCGGCGCGAACATCGATCCGCTGAGCTTCCGTGCCGCGGCCTGGTTCGAAGGAAACGCCGTCTTCGCCGGCGCGTCTCCCGTCGTCGTCGGGGTGTCGGCGGACGGCGTCGTCGACATGTGGCAGTTCGATCGGCCAGGTCTGGTGTTCCACGGGGCGTGGGCGGACGCGACGGGTGTGCTCCTCGTGGGCGAGTGCACGGCCCCGCAAGGCGTGGTCGGCGTGATCGCGAAGATGCCTCTCCGCGGACGAGCCGGAGCGCAGCGCGTCCGTGACATCCCGGGGTGCGGGCCGCTCCGTGCAGTGACGCGCCTCGGGAGCTCCGTGCTCGCGTGCGGCGACGGAGGCGCTGTCGTTCTCCTCGACGCTGCCGGGAAGCCGCGGGTCGCGCGCATCTGCGGCGCCCGACTGTCTGCGGTGCTCGCCCTCGACGACGGTACGGCGACCGTGGTCGGGGAGGGGGCGTTCGTCTTCCGTGTGCAGGAGACTCTGGAAGCAAAGCTCGAGGCTATCCAGACCACCCGCGATCTCTTCTCGCTCGCGATGGGGACGGATGGCACGATCTGGTGCGGAGGCGACGAGCAGCGAGTCCTCGTCCGGAAGGTGAACCGCTGGGCAAGAATGGGATCGCTCGAAGGGATCGCCCGGGTCCGTGCGATTCATGCAGGGCCTTCAGGCGTGCTGGCGTTCTGCGACGATGGAGCCGTCCTGGCCGGTTCCTAGTGCCGCCCGCGTGGGGTTCACTCGACGGAGAGCTAGGACCCGCAGACACCGATGGTCGGGTTTGCCGTCGAGACCGTCGAGTTCTGCATGCACTTCTGACCGGCAGGGCAGGTGTCACTCTCGAGCTTGCACAGCTGGGCGCACGTCCGGCTCGGGAAGTAGCCGAGGACGCACGAGAGCCCGTTCGCGCACTTCGTGACCTCGCAGGACTCACCGGCGGTCGCGATCCCGGGCGTCACGCACGCCACCTCGCCGCCGGCGCTCACGACCTGGCACGAGAGCTCGGAGGTCGTGCACGACGTATCGTCGAGCAGCTGGCAAGCGGAGCCGCCGTCGGGCGCGGACGCGGCGGGCCGGGTCACGCAAACGGGAACGGCGACCGAGCCACTCACGGTGGTCTCGATGTCGCAGTAGCTGTTGGCCTCCGCACACGTGTTGTCGCAGCAGTAGCGCCGACACACGCCGACCGTCAGCGCGCCATCGGTCTGGACCCTTGCGTCATCGATCACGCACTCGAAGCCCGCGGCGCAGTCGCTCGACGCCGTGCAGACGGCCTGGTTCTGGCCTTTGCCCGCGGCGCTGCAGATCGGGACGGAGGATGTGGCCCCCGCCTCCGTGTGCACCGGCGTGACGTGGCAGGCGAACACCGTCGGCGTGGACGGCCTGGCGTCGACGGCGGTCTCGCCGCCGGCGTCGAACGGCGGGTAGATGCCCGCATCGAAAGTCGGAGAGATGGATGCGTCCGCCGCGGCGCTGGCGTCGAATTCGCCGGGCTCGCCGGCGTCGAGGGATTGCGCGTCAGGCGGGTCCGCGATCGGTGTTGGCACGCAGGTGCCCTGGTCGGGGTTGCAGGCGACTGCGCCGGTACCCTCGACAGACGGTTTGAGCCCGCAGAGCGGGCTGCCCACCGAAGCCGTGAGGCTCCCGGTGTCACTCGCTTCGACCGTCGGGGGCTTCGCGTACAGCGGAGCGTCGTTCAGCATGCCGGCGTCGATCGTCGGGGCGCTGTCCGCAATCCCCGGTGTGGTGAGGTTTTCCCCGTCGAGGCCGATCCCGCAGCCAGCGATCGACCCCGTCATCCAGGTCGTCGCCGTGAGCACGGCGACGACCATGACGGCCGAGGTACCAAGCAGGACTCGCCCCGCTCTCTTCCCCCGCCCGTGACGTCGTATGCCGTTCATCTGTTCTGGTCGTGGCCGCCCTGAGCGACCCCTTTCATCATGCGAAAGCGAGGAGAAAGCGCAAAGCGTCTGGAGAGAATTCTCAAGGAAGGAAGGAGGGAGGGAGTGGCCGACGGACGCCGAGAGAAACGAGCTCGGCTGGGGTCCGGGGAGCAGCCACGCTCCCCGGTGAATTCTCGCGGAAGGAAGGAGAAGGAAGGCGAAGAGGAAGGAAGGCGAAGGGAAGGGAGGCTAGGCAAGAAAGAGTGAAGCAAGCCAAGGAAGCGCTGCGACTTCCCTGTTATCCACGCCGCGTGCCGTGGCGGCGCAGAATGTCTCAATCTTCGAAATGATTGAAGTTTTCGGTGGAGGCCTCTCGGCCCCCCGGCTCTGCCCCCTGACGTTGCTGTCGTGGCTGCCGGGCGGGAGACGCCGCCGGCTGGCGCGCCTTGGCCCACCCGTCGGGTTGAGGTCGAGGGTCAGGGTGCGCTGACGAGGTCCGCGACGACGGAGTTGCCGGCAAGGTCGAACGCGCGGACCGCGATGATGTGCGAACCTGTGGGGACGAGCGTGTGGACGTCGGCGTCGATCGCCTCGTCCGCCGTATCGAAGATGCCCCCCACCGGCGCGATCGGGTGCCAGTCGGGTCGGCCGTCGACGGAGACCTCGATCCGAGCGATGGGTCCGATCCCGTCCACGACGTGCCCCTGGATGCGGCGTCCCTTGATCGTGAGACCACGGAACACGGGCGGCGTGTTGTCGACGAGGACGGGGGCGGACTCGAAGCTGTGCTCGAGGGTCGTCTCGGGAGGGTTCGCGAGCTCGTCGGTCGCGGTGACGCGGACGCGGTACTTGCCCTCCGGCAACGTCGCCGTATCCCACTCGGTCTCGTTCTTCGTGAGCACATCCTCGGGCCGGGTGATGTCGCGCCACAGCGTCTCGCCGTCGCGGCGGAACGCGGCTCGGTAGCGCAGCTCGTCGCCGTCCGGGTTGTCGACATGGAAGACGAGCTTGACCCCGGAGTCGTGCTTGATCGGCTCCGCGCCGCTCGGGACGACCCCCTCCTTCGAATCGCGCGCGGGCTTCGGCGACGCCGAGACCTCCGTGATGATCGCCCGCAGGTTCTCGGTCACGAACGGAACGAGCAGATCGGAGAGCTCCGCGTTCGGGTCCGCCGACCACCGGGCCCTCACCTGAAAGTATCTGCCGATCGGGCTCGTCACGAGCGCTCCCTGCGCGATCGGCTCGCTCCAGTTGCTCCATGTCGGGTCGGGCAGAGACGTGTCCCCCGTCCGGCTCGTCACCTCGAGAGCCCCCTTGCCCTGCCAGCGCAGGTGGCCAAACCGGGCCCGTAGCCCAGCGTCGAGCGCCTTGCTCGTCCACACGGCGTCCGGGCCGCCTCGGCCGAGAATCGGGTGCGCGACGGCAGGATCGCTCGACGCAATCAGACCCTTCACAGGCCCCTTCCCATCCCCGCCCGTCAGGACGAGCGCTCCGACCTGACGCTCGTCGGTGTCGGCCACGAGCGTCACGCGGTGCGCTTCGTCGACCGTATAGACGCGGCCCTCCACGCCCGTTCCGACATAGGGGGCGCCGGAGTCGTCGACCGCGAGAGCCATGTAGTGGAAGTCGTCGTGGTGCATCATCTTCTCGGGCCGACCGGCCACGTCGAACCGATAGAGCGAGCCCTTCCCCGGCTTCGGGTGCGTGCCCGTCGTTGGGTTCGCCTGGACGCGGCCCGAAGTGACGCGCTTCGCCGGGTCGGGGAGCTCGGAGTACTCGTTGACCGCAGTGAACAGAGAGTTTCCGCTGACGACCAGGGCGCGAACCTCGGTCGCGGTCTCACCCGGGAAGTCGTACAGGACGGAGGCTCGCCCGGCGCCGCTGACCCGGTACAGCAGCCCGCGGTTCGACGACCCCGCGAAGACGTCCCCGTTCGCAGCGACGGCGACCGAGACGAGGTTCGGCTCGTCGCTGTGAAAGTAGACGCTCGCGGTGCCGTCGAGCGCGACGCGGAAGAGTCTCCCGTCCGGCCCTGTCGCGGCATAGAGCGCCGTCTTCGCGCGATCGAACGCCAGCCCCCACACGTGATGCGCGTCCGGAAGCGTGCTCCAGACTTCGGCTTTGCCCTGGGTGACCTTGAAGATCTTCGCGTCGGGGATCGTCCCGGCGTAGACGGCGCCTCCGGGGCCGATCGCGAGCGCCGTGACCGCTTGCGCGCTGGTCTCCGCGTAGACGGTCGCGATCCCGCCGGCGACCCGGAAGATCTTCCCTCCCGTGGTGCCGATGAGCACGCTCTGATCCGGGAGCTGGATCGCGGCCCACGAAGCCGTCGCGTCGGGCAGGCTGACGTCGCCGAGGGTCAGACCAGCCCTCACCACACCGTCCGAGCCGACCGCGACACCCTTGAGGTCACCGCCCGAGAGCTTCTCGAGCGAGTCGAGCTCGAACGTGCGGGTACCGACCGCAAGCGCGAGTGTGCTCGAGAAAGCGAGCGCGGGGACGAGGGTCGACGCGAGGAGGTGCGGACGCATCGCCTACCTTTACACCAGGTCGCCCGCCGTCACCGCCGCTCCTCGCATTTCACCGGTTCGGCGCTATGCTCTCTGAAGGAGCCCCCATGAAACGTGGTGTCGCGAGTCTCGTTGCCTTTGCCGTCGTCGCACTCGCAGTGACCGCCTCCGCCGATCCGCGGCCGCGCAACGCGACCGTCGTCACGATGAAGACGATCGAGATCTTCGGCAAGCGCATGGCCCCGATTGCCTCGATCGAGGTGACGAAGGCCGCTCCGAGCGCCGCGCTCAGCGAGCTACGCCAGCCGTTCATCGACCGCATCGGCGACTCGGTGCATAGCAGCTCGCTCTGAGCGTCGCTCTGGCGTCGGCGTAACCGAAATCGGTCGCCGCGCCATCCCGCGGAATGAAGCCTGCTGCGGCGCTGTTCCGCTGGCATGGGGAAGACGACGGCACGCTGGGCGCTGTACGCGACGATGCTGCTCCTGGTCGGGTGCGATCACGCGACGAAGACCGTCGCGAAGGAGGCGCTGTCGGCGGGAAGGGTCGTCACCATCGTTCGAGGCTGGCTCGACCTCCGCTACGCGGAGAACTTCGATACTGCGTTCAGCCTCACGCGCGGGTGGGGGTCTGCGTCGAAGGGGACGGCGCTGTGCCTCGTCGCCATCGCGACGACGGCGGCGGTGCTGGTCGTCGCCTGGAAGCGTCGGAACGTCGCGACGCGCAGCGAGCAGATAGGCATGGCGCTCGTCCTCGCGGGCGCCGTGGGCAACACGCTCGACCGGGTGAGGCGCGGGTACGTGGTCGACTTCATCCACGTGCATCACTGGCCCGTCTTCAACGTCGCGGACGTGCTCGTCGTCGCTGGTGCGGTCCTGCTCGCAACAGCAACCCTCGGCGTGGGGTCGCTCCGCGCAGCTCGGTCCGGATAGGCGCGGCGTTCGACGCCACGCGCTCGAGAGGAAGCGTCAGGGATACGCGGTGCCGCCGCTGAAGTCGCTCGAAAGCGTTCCGTTGATCGACGTCATGATCGCAGGGTCGGTCAGGATGACGCCGAGCTCACGGTTCTCCGTCAGCGAGGCGTCAGAGAAGTTCTCGGACCCGATGAAGACCGAGGCGTCGCTCGCACCGAAGTCCGCCAGGATGACCTTGGCGTGAATGTAGAGAGAGGCGGACGACGCATACGTCACGACCTTCACGCCTGCTGCCGTGAGCGTGGCGAAGTTTGCGTCCCAGGACTTCGAAGCCGTCATCGCCACCTCGACGTCGACGCCGCGCATCGCCGCGGAAGAGAGCGCGGAGACCACGTCCGGGTTGCTCATCTCCTCGTTCTCGACCAGCAGGCTCGTCTTGGCACCGGCGATGAGACCGATGAGCAAGCCCTGCGAGCTCGTCGGGCTCCAGACGAGGCCGTCGCCCGCGCCGGGCTTCACCGCGGAGCTCGCGAAGTCGCTGTCGAACGTCGCTTCGATCGCAGCAACGTCGGCGCTGTCGGTGGTGATGACGGCGAAGTCCCGGCTCGTCGCGTAGTAATGCGACGTGAGGTTCAGCGTCATGATGGCCGAGGTCGTGGCATCGACCGTGATGGTCTTCTGGTGCGTCGCCGCGTAGGTCGGGTCGGCCCAGTGAACCTGTACGTTGCCCGCCGCAAGCGCGTTGTACGCCGTGGTGTTGGAGCTCTTCTCGAGGTTCTGGTCGAGGATGACCCGCACGGTCACGCCGCCCTTCGCCGCGGTCGTGAGGAGCGCGGTGACCTGCGTGTCCTCGAGCTCGTACATCGTCATGTCGAGCGTGTGTTTGGCGGAGGCGATGAGGGCGTAGATAGGCGCGAGCCCCTGCTCGGGTTCGGTGATCAGCTGCGGCGCGACCGCGCCGCTGCCGTCGGCATGACTGTCCGTCGTCGCCTCGGGCGCTGCGTCGGTGCCTGTCGACTGCCCGGCGTCGCTGGCCTCCGTGGTGCCCGCGTCTTTCGCGGTGGTCTTCGCTGTCACGGCGCCCGAACAACCGACGCCGAGACCCGCGAAGATCGCGCACACCGACACGAGGCGGCGGCTGAACATGGAGATCATCGGTCGAACTTATGCCGCGCGCGAGCCCGCCGCCGCCGAACCGTCATGTTTCGCGCGGCGATGGTGGCGGCAGCGGAACTTGGTGACAACGGTGTGACGCCTCGACCGTCCGGTCAGTGCGCGCGTCGCTTCCTGCGCACACTTGCGCCGATCGCGAGCCCGACGATGCCTAGCCAGACGGCTCCTTCGCCGCCGCTCTTCGCAGCCGTGTCGCACGAGCCCGTCGACAGCTGGTTGGCATTGTCGAGGCCGCACACGAGGGATCCACCAGAAGCACCGAACGCTCCGCAGTAGGCAGCGTTGTTGCAACAGGTTTCGTGCATGCTGCAAGGTTGACCGACCGCGATGCACACTGCGGCGTCGGGAGACGCATCGACGAGCTCGTGCGCATCGGTGTCGTCGTGGCGCGCGTCGCTCGTCGATTCCTGCGCGTCGCTCGCCGGGGTCGTTGCGTCTGCTCCCGTGCCCGTCATGCTGGCGTCTGGCCCGCCGTCGTCGGCTGCCGCTGCCGAGCGGGGGGCGAAGGCTAGGAGCACCGTCACGATGACGGCTGCGAGGATTCGCGATGCGGGAGTGTGCTGGTTCACGTGGCTTCTCTCCATGGAACGCTCGCCTTGGTCCGGGTGGAGCTGGACGCGGCGGAGACCTCTGCCACGTTAGCTGTCACGCACGTCCGGTGCTACCACGCATCACCAGTGTCGCGCCGAGCCCTCGCCGTGCTGATCGTCTTCGCAGTCGCGGCCGCCGATTGTGACCAGAGCGCCGCGCCCAAACCCGACCCTCCTGCGGCGCCTGCACCCCTCTCCACGACGTCGAACGTCCAGACGCTCGTCTACTCGCCGGACGGAGGCTACGACCTGGGGCGGGCCGGCCCCGCTGGCGCCGTGTCGCGCGTCGTCATGGACAACGGGACGGACGCGACGATCACGATCGATCTATCGCACGGCCGCACTTTCGAGGTCCCGTCGCGGAAGAACGTCGTCGTCCGCTTCTCGACCCGATCCGTCCGCTTCGTCGCGACTCGCGCCGACGGGACGCTCCTCGACGACGTCACGATCGATGGCGCGCCCGGAGCGACGTGGTTCTACGATCCGCTCGGCGCGTGGGACTATGTCGTCACCTCCGTGCGCTACAACCGCATCGGGGCATCGCTCGTCGGGGCGTTCGGCGGCGGGACGGGTGAGCACAGCCTGCGGCTCGTCGGCCCGGTTCTCTTTCACGTCGTCTGCGACTCGCTGTTCGCCCCGCTCCCGCGCGAAGTACGTACCGCGGCGCGTGCCGAGAAGCGCACGGCGGGCGACGACGTCGAGGCGCTCGAGCGTCAGTCGGTCGAGCACGCGACGCCGGGTCCGACGCTCGGGCGCACGCTGCAAACGACCCGCATGGGCGGGCGCGACGTGCGTGTCGTGACGTGGAAGAGCGAGGTCTCCATCTACGACAGAGATCAGTGGGGCCAGCCTGGGGGGACCATGGCCGCCGGCCTGGCGCCGCAGGGGAACGTGGTCCACGTACGAGTCCCCTGGCCTGCCGTCGCGGGGCAGCTCTTCGTCGACGACACCTCGATCGCGCGGGTCGCGGCGTCCGAGAAGATCGATCTCGCCATCCCGTCAGGGCATCACGTGCTCTCCGCCCGCGCCGCGTCGGGTGCGTCGCTCGGGTCTCCGATGGACGCCGACTTCAACCCGGTGACCGCGAGCGTCGTCGGCTACGAGTGGAAGCCCGCGGCCAAGCCGCCGACCGCACACTGACCGCGCTCCACCAAACATCTTCACCTTGGGTCGGAGTCATTCGTCAGCCGTGTATGCGGCCGTATGCGGAACGGCCGTGCCGCTCGTCCCTGTCCACGCAGGCCTGCCTGCGTGCGCCACCGCCGTGCCCGCAAGTCCGTACATGGCAGCGGCGAGCAACGCGGCGGAGGTGATTCCGGGGCAGACCTCCGGCGTGATCGAGGCGAGCGCGCAGATCGTCCGGAAGCTCGATCACGACGAGGTCATGCGGACCTGGAACCCTCCGCTCGACGATCTGGTACCTGCAAGATGGCGCCCGGGCGAGAGCTCACCCGTGTCTCTCGTACTTCCGCGACGGCGGATGGTAACGTGGCGCGGGCCAATGAAGCGGCTTCGCGAGCGACTGGGCAGCATCATGTTCGGCCTCTTCGGCGCTTGCGTCGTGGCTTCGACGTTCGCTGCCCGAACCGCGACGGCCGAAGAGCACGCAGCACCCGCTGTCGGGGGTGCGAAGGGGCACCTGGACGCCGCCGCACGGGCGGCGCATGCGCAGCGCTGGGACGAGGCGCTCGCGCAGTACAAGGCAGCGCAGACAGCGAGCCCCTCCCTCGCGGCCGCCACGGGGCTGGCTGAGTCGTACGACGCGCTCCGGCAGAACGTCGAGGCGTACAACGCCTTTCGAGAGGTGCTCACGGCGTATGGTCCCAAGCTGTCGCGGAAAGAGGCCGCGGCGGTCGCCGCCCGCATCGCCGCGCTCGAACGCGTGACCGGCGCGCTTGCGCTCCGCGTGAGCACGGCCGGGGCGATGGTGACCGTGGACGGCGCGGCGGTCGGCACGTCCCCATTGAGCGCGCCCGTTCGTGTTTCCACGGGTCTCCACCGGGTGCGAGCGACGAAGCCAGGCTTCGAGGACGCCGAGGCGTTGCCCACGGTGTCGGGGGGGCAGAGCGCCGACGTCGACCTCACGCTCAAAGAGATGGTGAGGACGGGTCATGTCGACGTACGCGTCCGCGCACCAGAAAAGACCGCCGGCGCGCCCGTCGTCGTCATCGTGGACGGAACGGAGCGCGGCCCGGTGCCGTGGAGCGGGGAGCTCGAGGCAGGTCCGCACGACGTCTATGCCCGCAGCGCGCGGATCGCATCGCCGCACCAGACGATCAACGTGATCCGCGGGCAGACGATCAGCCTCGCGGTCGAACTCACCGCGATCGAATCGGCGATGAGCGTCGCCACGGCAGACCGGCTGGGCCACATCTCGGTCGACGGGAAGCTAGTCGGGGAGGGAGCGTTCGAGGGGCGGCTCCCGATCGGTCAGCATGTGGTCCACATCACCCGCCCGGGGTACGAGTCACTCGACAGGACGGTCGTCCTCCGCGACGGCGAGTCGTACTCCGAAACGTTCACGCTCAGCCCGATCGGTCACGAGGCGCGGGAGACTCCGTCGCGCGCGTTCGAAGGGATCATCGGGGGCGTGATGCTGGCGGGCGCGTTCCAGGTCAACGGGCTCAACGGGGACTTCTCCGAGCCATGCTCGTTCGCGTCGAGCCCGAGCCCCGCGAGCTGCAGCGCGGGCTCGCCGATGGGCGGCGCGCTCATGGGGTACGTCGGTTACATGGCGAGCCCCGTCGGTGTCGATGTCCTCTTCGGAGGGCAGCTCGACACGACGACCGCGAGCTTCACCACCTCGGGCGCGAGCCCGACGACGGAGTCGTTCACGGTGCCGCGAATGGGGGGCTTCATCGCTCCGCGCGCCCGCATCAGCGGTGAGACGAGCGCTTTCCGATTCTCTTTCGCGGCGGGGGTGGGCCTCGCGGTGCGCGCTGTGTCGCTCTCGAGCCACGGCGTCTCCGGTCTCTTCGGCAGTGACCCGAGCGGGGTATACGTCGCTCCCGCGGTCACTTTCGAGGGATCGGTCCACTTCCGAGCCAGCCAGACCGTGGCCGTCGGTCTCGGCCTGATGTACTGGGCCGAGTCGGCCGGGGATGGTGTCACGCTTAAGAGCGGGTCCGTGCTCACCGCGCCGGCCGTGGTCCTCAGCGCGGCGCAGGCGACGGTCCTGCCGTTCGTCGGCCTGGAGTTCGGGCCATGACGGGGTCTGTCGCACGCTTGCCGGTCGAGATCGGCGCGGTGCTCAACGGCAAGTACGTCGTCGAGGACGTCCTCGGGGAGGGGGGCATGGGGGTCGTCGTGCGCGCCCACCACGTCAGCCTCGATCAGAAGGTCGCCATCAAGTTCCTCCTCGCCGAGGCGCGGGCGCAGAGCGGCGTGACGGACCGCTTCGCGAACGAGGCGAAGGCGTCGGCGCGGCTGAAGAGCGATCACGTGGTGCGCATCCTCGATGTCGACGCGATGCCTGACGGGACGCCCTACATGGTGATGGAGTACCTCGAGGGCAGGGACCTCGCGGGGCTCCTGGCCGAGCGAGGCCGCATCTCGGTCAGGGAGGCGTGCGGCTACGTCCTTCAGGCCTGCGAGGCGCTCGCGGAGGCCCACGCGAAGGGGATCATCCACCGCGATCTCAAGCCGGGCAACCTCTTCATCGCGCGGGGTCCGGACGGCGAAGAGATCGTGAAGCTCCTCGACTTCGGCATCTCGAAGATCGTCGCACCCGAGGGGTCGAGCTTCTCGCTCACGAAGACGAGCGCAGTGCTCGGCTCGCCCCTCTACATGCCGCCCGAGCAGATGTCCTCGGCGCGCACCGTCGACGCGCGGGCCGACCTGTGGTCACTCGGCGTGGTGCTCTACGAGGCGGTGACCGGCACGCCGCCGTTCGATGGCATGACGCTGACGACGCTGGTTGCGAACATCATCCAGGAGGCGCCGAAGCCGATGGTCGGCTCGGGCGCCGTGCTGGAGGCCGGCTTCGAGGACCTCGTGCTGCGGTGCCTCGAGAAGAACCCCGCGAACCGCATCGCCACCGTGAGCGAGCTCGCGCAGGGGCTCGCGCGATTCGTGCCCGGGACGTCGAGGGAGTCGCTCGAACGGATCGAGCGCTTCGCCGCGCTGCGTCCGTCGGTCTTGCCGCAGCCCCCCGTCCCCGCGATCACGGCGGTCGATGCTCAGTCCGCCGCAGCCCCGACCCGCCTCGTGCGGGTCGTGGCCGTCCCTCCGGTGACGGTCGCGACCGCGCCGCGCCTCGAGCTGGCCGCAGTCACGAATGCTGCCCAGACGCTCGACACGTCGCGCAAGCAGCAGCGCCTCCAGGAGATGATCGATGGGCCGGTCCCCGCCTGGCGGCGCAGCCCGAGCCTGGCCGTCGGAGGGGTCGCCCTCGTTCTCGTCGTCGCTGCGGCGGGCACGCTCCTCACGCACACCGTCGGCGGGGGCCGTTCCGCCCCAGACACACACGCCGCTGGCCCTCCGGAACCCCGCACCCCGATCGCTGCAGCAGACGCCGCCAGCGGGGATCCGTCGCCAGACCCGAACGCAAGGACCCCCGCCCCACCACCCACGTTCGCTTCGGAGCCGTCCGCGTCGAGCCCACCAGCTTCGTCCGCACCCCACCCTCCCCGCGCGGCGATCGGCAAGAGCCTGTCCCCGACGTACACTTCTCCGGCCCCGCCGGGCAATTCGTCGGCGTCCCCCGGTCCTGCGAACCCGCCCCCCCCGCCCAACGCTCATGCGGCACATTTACAGCCACCGTCACCGCCCTCGTCGGGCATCGACATGGAACCGAAGTAGGCGTCGCGCATGAAAATGAAGAGCCCTCTCGCATCGCTCCTCGCGGTCTCGGCCGTCGCGTGCGCGCTTGCGTTGCCGGGCGCTCGCGCCCTGGCGCAATCGGCGCCTTCGCTCGCCACGACCCTCACGGGAGAAGCGAGAGCGGACTACGACGCCGCGAAGGTGCTCTTCAGCGCGAAGGACTATGCCGGTGCCGAAGTGAAGTTCGCGAGCGCGTACGAGCACTCCCGCGACGCGCGCCTCCTCTACAACATGGCGGCGTGCGAGAAGAGTCTCAAGCACTATGCGCGGGCGATGGAGCTGCTCCGCCGCTACGAGAGCGACGGGCGGGCCGCAGGCAGTCTCTCGCCGTCCGATCTTCAGGAGGCCGACAGGCTGCTCGAGACCTTCCACTCGTTCGTCGGCTCCGTGCGAGTGACCGTCAACGAGGCTGGCGCGAGCGTCGCCGTCGACGGCGAGGAGGTCGGCACGTCGCCGCTCGCAAAGAACCTCGCGCTCGACCTCGGGGACCATCGCGTCGCCATCACCAAGCGCGGCTTCGTCCCCTTCGAGACACGCATGACCATCTCGGGGCCGACGCTGATCGCGGTCGACGCCACGCTCGGGCGCGAGGTGCACGAGGGGGTCATCACGATCCACGCGAGCGAGGGAAATGCGATCGCCCTCGACGGAAAAGTGGTGGCGACGGGCGAGTGGACCGCCCACGTGCCCTCGGGCGGGCACACGCTGACGGTCACCGCAGACGGCATGCGCAGCTTTCAGAGCGAGCTCCTCGTGGAAGACGGCCGGTCGCGAACGATCAACGTCGCTCTCGAGCCTCTCCCGCGGCGCGGCGTTCCAGCATGGATCCTCGTGACCGGCGGCGTGATCCTGACGACAGGCGCTGCGGTCGCTGCGGCGGCGGTCTATCGATCGTACCCCGCGCTACAGCAGAAGCCGACGTCTGGAAGCGCGAGCCCGGGATACACCGAGACTGCCTGGCGCTTCCCCTGAACGGCCGCGGCGTCGCTGCTCTACGGAGGAGGAGGGCCGGCCGTCGTGCCCGTGGTCGTAATCGTCGAGGACAGGCTCGAGGTGCTGCTCGAAGTGCTCGACGGGCTGCTCGACGATCCTGTGGAGCCCGTGCCACTGCTTCCGCTGGAGCCGGAGCTCGAGGTGGATCGGCTGCTGGAGCTCTGACCGCTCTCGGAGCTTGAGCCGGCGCCGCTCATCGAGCTGGTCCCCGAGCTCGAGTCCTCCGTGGAGCTGCCTCCCGAGGTCGAGCCGCTCTCGGAGCCGCTCTCGGAGGTCGTGCTGCCCGACTGCGTGGAGGTCGTGCTCCCGGACTGCGAGCCACTTCCCGAGGTCAGCGTCACGGCACCGCTATCGGCGACCGAACAGACGGGGACGTCGGCCGTCTTCGAAGCACACGTGTGGCTGACCACGATCTTCTCGCCGCAGACAACCGGCGGGAGCGCGATGTTGCCGTTGCTCACGCTCGACCAGCCGAGCGCTCCGGAGGTGACCTCGTCGAGCACCGCGAAGCACCCGCCGCCCGGCGCGCACACGCCGAGGCCGTTCGTCGTCTCGATGGCCACGTTCAGATTGGCCAGCGTCGTCGTCAGCTGGCATCCCCCGTCGATGAGCGTCACGGGAACGACCTGCGACGTCCCTCCGAAGCACTGAACGACGTCGAAGCACGCACCCGAATCCGGCCCTCCCCCGCCGCCGTAAACCTCGGTCGGCGCGAACACCGGGAGGGCGCTCGACGGCATTGTCTCGGGCTGACAGGTCCCGGCCTGACAGCTTTCACCCGTCGCGCAGCTCGAGATGTAGGGAGCGACGCTCGTCGACCCTCCGTCGGCTCCCACCCCTCCGTCCTTGGCCGCCGGGTTCGCGATGAACTGGCCGAGGCAGAGGTAGTCGAGCGGCATCCGGAGGAGCACGATGCCACTCTCGGGGATGGTAACGATGGCCTCGTTGACGATCTGCGGGAGCGCCTTGCCGTTCGCGTCGTTCCGGTAACCGATGACGTCGATCTTCGCGGGCGCCGACGGGTCCGCCGTCGGACCGACGACGACGCCGAAGGTGGCAGGCAACGCAAGGTTGCCCGGACCGACCGCGTTCGTCTGGTCGAGCTGCGTGACTCCATTGCTCGAGACCAGGATCTGGATGCTGCTGAGGTCCTGCGGCACCGCGAGGTTGGTCGTCACCTCGACCATCACTTCACCCGGGGTCGCAGCCTTTTCACGGTCGCAGGCGAGCGCGACGACGCTGCACGCGAGGCCGGTGGCCACACCTACCAGCGCCCGTCGTTGCCAGACACTCATCGAGATCCAGGTTCCCACGAGGCGGACGCTCGGACAAGTGGCGGTCAGCGATACCAGTGACCCGGATAGAAGTGCCATCGTCGGCCGACGAGGTTCCAGCGCGACTCCGACCACGCCCAGCCGTCTCGCATCACCTCGTAGCGACCCGGCACCCACGTGTGGCGGCCGCCCGCCCATCCCCAGTAGCCATGAACCCAGAAGTGGCGGGCCGACGGAGCGACGGGAATCACCTCGACGCGCGGCGCCGGGGGCTGGATCTCGATCTCGACTTCTTCCTCTGCAAACGCGTCGTGCGACGTCGTCGCGGAAACGAGGCCGAGCGGCAACGCACCGAGGATCAGGGCCGCGATGCGGACGGACACGCGACGAGGGGTGAAAGAGGGGGTTCGCATGGTTTTCCAGCCTAGCTCCCTCAGCTCGGCGCGGGATTAATTCACTTCGTGCCAGCCTAGTGGCTAGCCCTCCGTAGACCTACGTGGACTTCGCAAGGCTCCGTCCACTTCGGTTCCCGCTAGCGACGAAGCGTGATCGCGAGGATGAGATTGCCGCCCGTGAAGGTCTGCCCGGCGACGAAGAACGGCTCATTTGCCTTCGCCGTCAGCTCGAGGAGCTTCAGGTATGCGCTCTTGCCCGGCTGAGTGATGGCGGCCTTCAGATGGAAGCCGTGGTCCGCGGTCGGCTCGACGAACGTCACCTGGAGGACCCGACCGTTCACGAGCGTGTAGGTCCCACCTCGACCAACCTCGAGAGGAATCGTCCTCTTGTCGAGCAGATGGTAGCTGTTGTACGCGCTCAGCGGCGGCTTCCGGAGCTGAGGGAGGTTGCCGATCGCGGGGTCAATCGACCCCCCGCCCGGCACCTGCGTCGCCAGGAGCACCATCACCTCGGCGTTCACGACGACGACGGCGCTCGGGCCGGGTCGCGCCGTCATCGCCTGACCCCATGCAGCGTCGAGCGGAAGCGTGAACGCCAGCGACGCGGTCGCGACCGGGAGGGCGACCCCGAGCAGCAGTGTAGTCACGATCGAGGAGCGGCGAGTCAGGGGCATCGGCAGGGTCTCGCGAGGCAGTGGGGCTATTCGGTGATCCAGACGACCACGCTGGAAGAGTGGGCGTTGAGGCCGGTCGCCGCCGGCACGTAGAAGATCGAGAACGGATGGTCGGGCGAGTCGACGGACTGCACATCCATTCCAGGATCGTCTTCTTGCTCGGTGCCTGCGGTGCTGGCTGCGATCGGCGCTTCCGCCGATCCGCTCGGGGCGACGGCCGCGACGACCGCGCTCTCGACGGGGCGAGGGGTAGCTTTCGTGGGGGCCTTGGCCGAAGGCGCCATGGCGACGGGCGTCGTCGGTGTCGTGGGCATCAGCAGGAATGCGGCCGCGATCGCGGCGATGGCAAAGAGCGCGCCGAACTCCTTCACCCGCTGCCGGTTCTTCGCCACCTTCGCGCGGTCACGCTCGATCTCGATGACCTTCCCGCCGCCGAGCTTGTCGATCTCCGAGAGAACCTGCGCGGCGATGCGATCCGCGCCTGCCGCGGCGGCGCGCGCATCGTTCGACTCGCGTATCCAGTCGCCGAGCGCGCCGTGTTGCGCCACGATCTGCCTGGCTTCCTCGCTGCGCGCGAGGAGCGCGGTGACCTCGGGCAGCTCGTCGTCGTCGACCTGCCCGTCGACGTACGCCATCAGATAAATGAGCTCTGTCTCCGAAAGGCTCATGAGCTGCCCTCTCCGCTCGCGGGTCCGTGTGCGTCGGGCTCCGTCTCGGAGGTCGACCCCGCAGTCTTCGCTGGCCCCACCTGCTCGAGATAGCAATCGTGCAGGGCACGCTGCAGCTTCTGGCGGGCGTGGAAGAGGCGGCTCATGATCGTCCCCTTCGAGACGCCCATGACGTGGGCCATCTCGTCGTAGCTGAGCCCCTCGACCTCGCGCATCACGATGACGCTCCGGTGGTAGGGCGGGAGGGCGTCGAGCGCCGTCTGGATACGGGCCCCAATCTCGCGGCGCCGAAGGACGTCGACGGGGTCGGACCCGTCGATGCGAGAGAGCAGTGGGAAATCGAGGTTTTCGGTCTCATTGTCCGTGCGGTCACCGTTGCCGTCGAAGTCTGCTGCGCCGGAGGCACCGCTCCCCGCGAGCCGACCCGGCTTCCGCATGAGGTCGATGCTGAGGTTCGTGACGATGCGATAGAGCCAGGTGAAAAAGCTCGAGCCCCCCTGGAAGGTGCCGAGACCCTTGAACACTCGAAGAAAGGCGTCCTGGACGAGCTCACGCGCGTCGTTCTCGTCGCGGACGAGCGAAAACGCGATCGCGAATGCGCGACGCTGGTGACGTTCGACGAGAGACCGGAACGCAGCGGTGTCTCCTGATTGCGCCTTCGCGATGAGCGCACGATCTTCCTCCGCTTCTCGGACCCGTATCTCCTTCGAGTTGGACGTCGTATGGGCGGCTCTATTCACTGCGGCCAGGCGAACGGCCCCGAGCTGCTGAGGGACGTGCGGGCTCGAGGGTTCCTGGTCCGAGACCTCGTCCCCGTCGGGGCTCGAGGAGCCGAGCTCAGGCTCAGGCTTCGACTCGGGCTCCACGGACGACATCGCGGCAGTCTAGTTCGCCGGCCTAGCCGCGTCAGCAATTCTGCCGCATCGGCCTAGGGAGCCTCGTCGACCTCGCGGGGGCGGGCGGCCTCTTCGAGGACGCCCAGGGTGACCTTCGCATCGAAGGCTTTCCCGTCACGAACCACGCCCAGCGTCACCGGGCGCCCGACCCCTGCCGTGCTTGCCTTCCACTGGAGGGAATTTCCCTCCACGGGAGCCCCTTCGAACGACTCGATGACGTCGCCAGGCTTCAGCCCCGCCCTTGCTGCGGGGCCGCCCGGGTTTGCGTACTGAATCAAAGCCCCCTTCACGTCGTCCGGCAGCTTGAGCGCGACGCGATCCGCGGCCGAGAGGCGGGCCACCTCGAGGATTCGTACGCCCAGGGCGCTCCGTGTGATGTGACCGTCGCGCAGCAGCATCGGCAGCAGCTGCTTCACCATGTTGATCGGGATCGCGAAGCCGATCCCCTGCGCGCCCCCGCCCCGTATCGCGGTGTTGATGCCGACGACCTGCCCCTTCAGGTCGAGCAGCGGACCGCCGGAGTTGCCGGGGTTGATGGAGGCGTCGGTCTGGAGGAAGTTGTAGAAGCCGGTCGGGTCGAGAGGGACGTCCTTCTTGTTCCGCCCCTTCGCGCTCACGATGCCCGCGCTCACTGTGTGAGACAGGCCGAACGGGTTGCCGATCGCGACGACCCAGTCGCCGACGTCGATGCCGTCCGAGTCACCGAGCGTGAGCGGGACGAGGTTACGCTCCTCGATCTTGACCACCGCGATGTCGGTGGCCTGGTCGCGGCCGATGATCTTGGCCGGGTACTCGTGATCGTTCGAGAGCCGCACCGTGATGACCTCGGCGTCTTTGATGACGTGGTTGTTCGTCAGGATGACGCCGTTCTTGTCGACGATGAAGCCCGTTCCCAACCCCTGGGTCTCCTGGCGCGCCGCTCGATGCGTGAAGAACGGCCCGGGCTCGACCTCGCTCCCCGCAGTCAGGATGGTGACCACGCTCGGATCGGCATGCCGCGCGATCGGGGCAAAGCTGGGGATGCCTCCCACGACGAGCTGCACGGGCGGCTCCGCGCCTGCCGAGCTGATGGTGGGCGCGGGTCGGGCGGCCGGCGCTGCGGACGCGACGACGGACGATGCGGTCCCCACGGTCCGGGCGGGGTCGCCTCCGCTGTCGAGGGAAGACGCGGTCGACGGCGAAGGCCGGCACGCCGTGCCGAAACACGCCGCAACCGTGAGAGCGAGAGGGGCGAAGCGCAAAGAGAGCACCACGGGCAACTCGCTCGCGAGACTACTTCTTCCCGCTTTCCTTGGATGCGGCCTTCGACAGCTCCACGAACCGGGTTCGCAGATCGAAGAGCGTGTGGGAGAGCAGGCGCTCTTCCTCGCCCGTCAGGTTCCCCTTCGTCTTCTCCTCGAGGACTCCGAGGAGGTCGATCGTCTGCCGGGCCAGCGGGAAGTTCGTCTCCGCCGCCTGCCCGTCGAGCGGCGGGGCGTCGCCCAGATGCATCAGGGCAGAATGGCTCAGCGACGCAATGAAGGTCGTGAAATCGATGGTCGGGAACGCTTCGTCCTCGACCGCGCTACCCTTGGCTTTGCCGGGCACGCTGAGCTCAGCTCTCGCGGCCGCCTATGGCAGGCTGCGGCAGGGTGACGATGTCGACCTGACCCTCGAAGTCCTGGAGCTGACCCTTGTGCTTCTCGATGTCCTTGTCGACAAGCGTCCCGTTCTTCAGGTTGCGGTCGCGAACACGGATATCCCAGTCCCAGCTGTTGATCGTCTTGGTCGTCATCGGTCGTCCTTCCGTCTACGGATCGCACGATCTAGGACGGGGGGGTCCCTGGCGCAAGCCGTTGCGCGATCGGCACAGTGGATCGGCGGGCCTATGCTAGACCGAGCCCGATGGCCAAGACACCCACATCTCCGACCTTCGCGCTGGGCACGGGCACCCTTTTGGCCGCCGGGACGCTCGTCGTCGCGGCCCTCGGTTCCGCCGCCTGCAGCTCTTCCACGCCTGCCTCGACGACGAAAGACGGCGGATCGAAGGAGGCGAGCACCACGACGGACGCAGGCCATCCGTCCGACGCGAAGAAGCCCCCCGTCTCGGATGCCGGCGCCGATGCCGATGCCGCGACCACGCCTGACTCAGGCCCGCCGCCGATGATGTTCGCCGTTCCGCCCGCGTGGAACCAGACCTACACCCAGCCGTCCGACGACGCCGGAGCCGCAAGCCGGGCGGCGTGCACCTTCACTCGCGGCGCGATGCCGGCGCAGACGCTCGGGCCGAGCACGGCGCTCGACAAGGACATCCCCATCCAGCACATCGTCGTGCTCACGCAGGAGAACCGGTCCTTCGACAGCTACCTCGGCCACCTCGCGCAGTACGAGGCGACGAAGGGCATCACGAACACCATCGAATCGGCGCCCGCGACGGCGAGCAACCCGAACTACCCGCAGGACCAGATCGACGGCGGCACGAGCGCCGATGCGGGCGACGCCGCGCTCGCGACGCATCCGTGGCAGCACGCGTCGCAGCTCTGCTTCTTCGACACCAGTCACTCGTGGGGTGGCGCGCACACCGAGTACGACAAGGGGCTGAACGACGGCTTCTACTACATGAACAATGGCATGGGCGACGTGGGCGAGTCGACGACGGGCATCTCCCCGGCGCAGCTCAGCGGCGAGCGCGCGATGTGGTGGTACGACCAGACCGACATCCCGTTCTACTACGACGTCTACAGCACGTTCGCGATGGCGGACCACTATCACAGCGCCCTCCTCGGCTCGACGTACCCGAACCGGATGTACCTCTACTCGGCGACGAGCTTCGGTCTGACGGGCAACACGTTCCCCAACATCTCCGCGTATCCGACGGCCGAGACCCCCGTCATCATCTTCGACGAGCTCGCGGTTCGAGGCATCAGCTTCAACTGGTACACGGACATGGGCGCCCCTGCGGAGGGGATCGTCCTCCCGCTCGGCGTCAGCACTCGCTACGGCGTCAGCCCGGTGAAGCAGTTCTCGCAGTTCCTCGCCGACGCGAAGAGCGGCAACCTCCCCGCCGTCTCGTTCATCGACGGCGACAACCTGAACGAGACCACGACGGGCAACGACGAGCACCCTCCGTCCGAGATCGAGATCGGGCAGCAGTTCGTGTGGCAGGTCATCAACGCCGTCACGACCAGCCCCGAGTGGAGCTCCACCGTTCTCTTCGTCACGTACGACGAGAACGGCGGCATCTACGATCACGTCCTGCCCCCCGCCGCCTGCGAGCCCGACAGCCTCCAGCCGGTGCTGCTCACGCCGCTCGATCAGAGCCAGCCCGGAGCGTTCAACCAGTACGGCTTCCGCGTGCCGTTCCTCGCCGTGTCGCCGTACTCGAAGAAGTCGTACGTCTCTCACACGGTCTACTCACACACGAGCATCACGCGCTTCATCGAGGCAAAGTTCAAGATCCCCGCGCTCACCGCGCGCGACGCCAACGCCGACCCGTTCACGGATCTCTTCGACTGGCAGAACCCGCCGTTCATGACCCCTCCGACGTTCGCGGAGCCGACCATCAACCAGGCGGCGGTCACCGCGTGCACCACCGAGCTGAACCCGCCGATGCCGGGGCACTGAGGGCGAGCGGTCTGCAGTCTTCTCGCGGCCGCCGGCCATCAGACCTCACAGCCGCGGGTGTAAACCCGCGGTGAAGGCCCATTCCCGACACGGCACGCTCACCGTGGGCTTAGGCCCACGGCTGTGAACGGTCAGTGCGTCCGTACCGACGCAGGCACCGGCGCCTCTTCCCGCTTCGGGCGCGACGCAAGCAGCGCCTGCCACATGGCACGCTCGTCGGTGACCGCGAGCATCAGCCAGAGAGACGCGGTCGTCGCTGCGAGTGCGTGCATCGGGACGTCGAAGGCGCCGCGCCCGATGAGAGAGAGGGCGAGCGCCATGAGGACCCCGGTCACCTGGTGGCGCTGGACGGCCGCGACGCCCGCGAGCAAGATCGACGCTGCGAGCAGGAACACCGCGAGGCCGCTCGGCCCGTACGGCTTGGGCAACCCCGTCGCGGACGCGAGCGCGATGTGCGCCGCGACCTGCCACGGCTTCGCGGTGGCGTTCGCTCCGTACGAGGCGCTGACGGTCAGGATCCACGCGACGCCGATCGCGACCGACGAGAGCGCCTGCCCGAGAAAGCGGCTGCGTGTTCCGAGCCAGGCGGCCGCGACCAGCTGACCCACGGCCTCGAGACCGAGCCCTGCCGTCGCCACCGTCCGCGCCGCGGAGTAGAGCCCCGTGTTCCCCGCGTCGCCGGCGATCCGCGCGAGGTTCCACGCGAAGACCCGCAGGAGCCCGGACATCGCGAGCGCGAGCATCATCACGCCCACAGCCCGCGTGTGTTTCGCGCGAAGTCCCTGGAGCGCGGCCGCGCCGACGACCGTCGACGTCACGATCGCGAGGGACGCGGCCATCAACGTCGGCAGCGTGTGCACGATCGCCGGGACGGCGAGCGCGACGGTGAGGCCGGCCGCCGAGACCGCGAACGCGTTCCACATGCTGCGCGCGCGCGTGGCACGCGAGAGCTCGATCGCCGCGACCACGATCCCCGTGACGAGGAGCCCCGTCAGAAAGTACGCGAGCGTCCACGCGAGCCGGTTCGACGTCTCCACGACGTGATCGCTCGCGAGCCCACGCAGCCCGGGCGCGACGAGCACGCCCGCGAGCGCGGCGACGAACGCCGAGACCGCGGTTGTCCGGAGCAGCCACGCCCACGGAGAGGGGACTGCGCGCGGCACGCTCACGACGCCTGCGCCGGCCTCCGCACGTCCAGCGCTCCTTCACGGGTCTCGTTGATCGTGGCCGGCGGCGGCGCGCCGCGCTCCTGCGACGGAGGCTGACCGGGCGTCTTCGGGGCCGGGGTCGGGTCCACGGCCGGTGCCGCCGCGGGGACGTTGAGCATGAACGGGCTCGCGTTGATGGTCGAGCACGCGATGGCCTCTTCGCGGTGGAACTCCCAGTGCAGATACACGCGTCCGTCGGGCGAGACGATCGCCGCGGGCGCAGGGCCGAAGGGAGACGCGCGCTGCACGGAGTCGAGCGCGGCGACGTCGAACGCCGTGATGCCGCTCGTCTTCACGACCCCCATCTTCACGATGTGCCCGTTCTTGGTGACCACGATCTCGAGCCGAGTGTAGATCTTCGGGTTGTTCATCGGGTTGTCCTTCGGGAGGCCGTCGAGCGACCCGAGGAACGACTCCGCGAAGATGGGGTGGATGCGGTTGTGCATCCCGTTCAGGTAGGTCGCGAACGGCGAGCGCGCCGCGTTCAGCGACGTCTGATTGCCGGGCTTGACCGACGACACGTAGTTCTCGATCGCGCTCCGCCAGCGCTCGAAGTTCGAGGCCGTGAACGACCCCCGGTGCTCGCTGCGACGACGCTCGCCGTCCGCCTCGCGCTCGCGCGTGAGCTGGTCCTGACCGACCGAGGCGATGACCGAGCTCTGGCTCAGGTTGATGTTGACCTGGCCGGGGCCGGCTTTGCCGCCGAGGCCGAGCCACGTCGTCGACGCGACGGTCGCGCCCGCCTTCTTTCCTGGTCCCGTCGACCCCGCCGGCGCTCCCGTGCCGACCTGCACGGGGTTGAAGCTCCAGTTCCCCTGCGCGTCGAGGACCACGGCGGAGCCCGGCGAGATCGGCCCCTCGGTCCCCGGCGCCACGTCGGTCGGCGCCCCGACGGGCTTCCCGTCTCCGCCCGACGCCGCGACCCCTGCACGACCGGGGACCGCCGCGGCCCCTTGCGGTCGCGTCGGCATCGGGTCGTGCTGGATCTCGAGCTCCGTCCCCTTCTCGCCCGGCCCTCGGTTCTTCTCTCCGGCGTGCGCCTCGCTGTCGGCGATCTTCGTGCGGTCGCTGTCGCCCACGAGCCCCGCCACGCCCGAGTGGTTGCCGGCCGGCGTCGGGTTCGGGTCGTCCTGATCGTGCGACGTCTGCTTCGCGACCGTCTCCTCGGTGACCTTGTTCGCGTCGTCGGCGAGGAAGCGCGCGTTCGGATTGTCGTCCTGGTTCGGCTTGGCGTGCTGCTTGACCGCGATGCGATGGTCGATCTGCGGCGGCGGCTCGTTCTCCTTCTTCTTCTCCGGCACCGCGGGCTTCGGCAGGATCGCGATCTTCTTCGGCTCGGGCTTCGGCGGTTCCGGCTTCGGAGGGTCCGGCTTCTTCACGTCCGGCTTCTTCGCCTCGGGCTTCGGCGGGTCGGGCTTGGGCTCGACCGCGTCCGCCACGGGCGGCGGCGGCTGTACGTCTTCGAAGGGCGAGATCTCGAACGTCTGCTCGCGATCGCGGACCTTCTCCCGCACGTGGGCGCCGAGCGTCGCGAGCGCCACCCCGTCGTCGTGGAAGAGCGCGATCTCGTCTCCCCCTTCACCCACGGCGAAGTGCGCGCACACAGCCGCACAGATCCAGAGGATCAGCGGTGTGTTGAGCTCGCGCGACGCCACAGTCAGCAAGCATAGTCCCTAAGGGAGGTCTTCGTTAGTGTGCGGCATCGTTTACGGCCGCGTCCGCTCGAGGTGCAGCAGGAGGCTGCGTTTCCAGCGTCTTCTCGAGCACATCCGTGTCGTGGCGGAGCAGCGCCTCGTAGGAGTCGACGCCGGCCGTCCCGCCGATCGGGTCGAGCACCCCGTAGGCGAATGGGCCTGCGTGCGAGAGGGTCTGGCTCGGTCGCGAGTCGAGCTGAGGCTCCCCGAAGATGGCGGTCGCGCCGCGCTCACGCATTCTCGAGAGGACCATCTGCTCGTACCGGATCGGCGTACGGGCCCCTGGCTGCATGTCGACCGCCGCGACCACGTCGAAGTGGTAGCGCGACGCGTAGTAGCGGAACGCGTCGTGCAGGGTGGCGAACGACCGGTGCTTCCATCCCCGCGTCCGCTGCTCGAGCTCCGTGTCGAGCGCCTCGAGCGAGGTCGTCACAGCGAGGCCTCGCGTGCGGAACCCCTTGGCGTGATCAGGGTCGACCCGGCATAGCTCGTCGGTGATCGCCCGCTCCATCAGCAGCGCCCGCTGCGGATCGAGCCAGACGTGAACGTCGATCCCCTCGACCCCGCGAGGATCGGGCTCCCCCGCGCGTCGCGTGGCGTCTCGCTTCGCCTGCCCCGCCTCCTCCGTGAGGCTCACCCGCCGGGGCAACGTCGGCACGCGATCGGCGAGCCGCAGGATGCGCCCCTTCGGAGCCCCGACGCGCGTCATCAGCGGCTCGAGCCAGGCGTCGAGGTCGAGCCCGATCATCACCGCCAGGTTCGCGCCGGTCGACCGCTCGACGTCGCCCGGCGTCGCCGTGTACGTGTGCGGGCTGCTCCCGACCGGCTCGAGCATGACGACGTCGGCGTCTTCCCCCGCGATGCGGCGCGTGAGGTCGTAGACGGGAAAGATGCTGGTGACGACCTTCGCTCTAGGCCGCGGCGTGCGGTGGCAGGCGGGCAGCACTGCGAGCAGCGCGCTGAGCACGAGGGGAAGGGGGCGCACGAGCTGGAGGCTAGTACATGGCCCGGAGGGGTTGAACAGGGAGGGGAGGTGGCCCCGCACCACCCGTGGTAAACCGGCCGGAAGCGCATGCTCAAATACGAAATCCGCGGCGCTCTCCCCTCCGACGAGGACGCCCTCCTCCAGGTCGCGCGCTTCCTGAACAGCGTCAACCTGCCGGACGACCGCGACTCCATCCGTGGTCTCCTCGAGCAGGCCCATAAAAGCTTCACCGCGCAGATCAAGGACACGAAGCGGCGCGAGTACGTCTTCGTCCTCATCGACAACGACGCCGAGGGGGGCCCGCGCCTCATCGGCACCTCGATGATCATCGCGCAGCTCGGTCGCCGCGACGCGCCGTACATCTACCTCGACGTGATCGACGAGGAGCGCTACTCGGCCACGCTCGACCGGCACTTCAAGCACACGACGCTCTCGATCGGCTACTCGTTCAACGGCCCCACCGAGATCGGCGGCCTCATCCTGCACCCCGACTACCGGAAGGTCCCCGAGCGCATCGGCCTCTTCCTCTCGTACGTCCGCTTCCTCTTCATCAAGATGCACCGCGACGCGTTCCGCGACGAGGTGCTCGCCGAGCTCCTCCCGCCGCTCGAGGCCGACGGCACGTCGCACCTGTGGGACGCGCTCGGCCGCCAGTTCACGGGGCTCACCTACGCCGAGGCCGATCTCCTCTCGAAGAAGAACAAGGAGTTCATCCGAGGTCTCTTCCCCGAGGGGACGATCTACGCCTCGCTCCTCCCGAAGCAGGCGCAGGAGGTCATCGGCAAGGTCGGCGTGCAGACGCGCGGCGTCGAGAAGATGCTCCGTCGCATCGGCTTCCGGTACGCCGAGCGCGTCGACCCGTTCGACGGCGGCCCCCACTTCACTGCACCGACGGACGAGATCACGCTCGTCCAGCGAACCCACCAGACACGCGTCTCCGCGCTCGTCTCGACCCCGGACCACCTGAAGCATCGCGCCCTCATCGGCCTCGATCTCTCGGAGCCGCCGTACTTCCGCGCGGGCTGGACGTTCTGGAGCGAGAACGACGAGGGGGGGACGATGGAAGCCGCGGTTGCCGAGCACCTCGGCATCGGTGTGGGGAGCAACGTCTGGGTTCTGCCACTCGAGTAGCGTTTTCGAGCGTCGGCAGCGTCGGAGCGAGGGCACCACGTCGAGGTTCTGCGCTCGTTCGCGAGCGGTCGTGAGGCAGAGGGAGCTCTCCTTGCCTCCCCGAGCGCTCGGGTGACCGAGGGAGACGTATTCCTTGCCTCCCCGAGCGCTCGGGTGACCGAGGAAGACATGTTCCTTGCCTCCCCGAGCGCTCGGGTGACCAAGGGAGACGTATTCCTTGCCTCCCCGAGCGCTCGGGCGACCGAGGAAGACATGTTCCTTGCCTCCCCGAGCGTCCGGGCGACCAAGGGAGACGTGTTCCTTGTCTCCCCGAGCGCTCGGGCGACCGAGGAAGATATGTTCCTTGCCTCCCCGAGCGTCCGGGCGACCAAGGGAGACGTGTTCCTTGCCTCCCCGAGCGCTCGGGTGACCGAGGGAGACGTGTTCCTTGCCCACCCGAGCGCTCGGGCGACCAAGGAAGAGCGGTTCCTTGCCTCCCCGAACGCTCGGGTGACCGAGGGACTGCCGATCCGAGAGACGAACCTTCGTGAACCTGAAAACAAACCTCGTGCGCAGGCGAACAACCTTCGCGAGGTGGCGAAGGAAGGCGTCGAGGACTGGACGGATCCTGGAGCGGAGCTGTGAGTCGCCCCGGACGAGCGCCCCTCGCGGGCGGTACGGTGACGACGCTCGCTTCCGGGCAAGCCGACCCCGACGCCATCGCCGTGGACGCCACGAGCGTCTATTGGATCGACCAACACGACGGAACCGTGATGAAAGTACCTCTCGGTGGGGGCACCACGACGACTCTCGCCTCCGGGCAGAACGCTCCCCGATGCATCGCCGTTGACAGCAAAAGCGTTTACTGGACGGACGTCGGCGGAGGGACTGTGATGAACGCCCCGAAGTGAGGGGATGCGCTCTCGGCCGTGGTCGGCAAATCCCGGTTGTCAGTCTTCAGCATTCCGGTGCCATCCGACGGTCGAGAGTTTCAGCCAGGTTGGCGTCCTCGAGAACGCGAACCTCGCGTTCACTGAAGTTGAGCGGCCATCGCACCTCCGTCCGGCACGACGACACAGTCCGAGACCACGCTACAAGTGCAGGCGGGATCCCCCGTGCACTGACTGGGTACCGGCACACAAGACGAATCCAGCTCTCCAGGGCGCGACTCGATCAGGCAATATTCCGTACCCCGCTGGCACCAGCTCACAGGAACGCAGCCATAGGCGGCAAGGTCACCTCCACACATCCACGTTCCTGCCCCGCCATCCCCAGCAGTCTGGTTGTAAGCCATGCAGCCACTCGACGAGGAGCTAACTTCGCTCCCGGAGCCATTTGTCGCAGCGCTCGAACTTGCCGATGAACGAGCACTCGACGACTGAGCGGGCTCGCCGCTCTTGCTGACCTCCGCGGAGCACGCCGCGAGAAGCAGTAAGGCGCCGAGCAAGTACGACTTCATCGGATGGACTCTAGCAAGGCTCCCTCGCCCAGCAGAGCTTCAGCCTTCATCCCGCGAGGCGCGTCTCCGCGTGCTCGACGACGATCGCCGCGCCGACGACCCCTGCAGGCAAGAGCAATAATCCCACGCCAGGGACGTAGAGGAACAGGGACGTCGACACCGCGAACCCCGTCGCGAGCGCTGCGTGGTCGCGCATCCATCGAGCGCGATCGGGGAGCGTCATCGCGCGGAGCCCGAGCGGGTAGTCGAGCAGGTTCCACGCGACGACGTAGCTGCTGACGAGGGCGCCGAGAGGGGCGAGGACGGGGATGGCCGCGGGGACGAGGAAGTGGCCGGCGATGAGGAGGAGGCTGGTCGGCACACCGACCGCGATGCCCACCAGGGCTGCACCGAGCGCGCGGAGGACGGAGGTCGTCCACGGGCTCGGTGGGTAGGGAGCGGCTCCCGCGTCTCTGTCGCGAAGGCGGACGAGGCGTTCCAGCGGCGTGGCCGACACGGGCGAAGCGAGGGTCAACGAAGGCCAGACCGCGACGGCCAGCGACAGGACGATCGCGAAGAGGTCGAGGAGCCAGCGGAGGACCGAGGTGAACGGATCTGCCCGGAAGCCCGCCGCGTGCGGAAAGAGCGCCGCGACCCAGCGGAGCGAGGCGTGGATGAAGAGCCACGCGAACAGGACGAACAGCGCGCACGCGACGAACGCCGGGACGATCGCGAGCGGCCACGTCGGCGGACGCCGCGCGAGAAACGCCAGCCCTCGCCACGGCGCGGCGAGCCCTGTCCAGAAGTCGCCCGTCGCCCGCCGCGCGTTCACGCGCGCGTTCACCTGACGGCCTCCAGCACCCCCAGCTCCACGAGCCGAGGCAGCTGCTTCGCAGAGAAGGTGCCGACCGCGCTCGTCAGGGTGCGAACGCGCTCCTCGTTGTCGTCGATCACCTTGCCCCGCACGGTCAGCCGGAACGTGGGGCGCGCGCATCGCTCGCGGATCCACGCGGGTCGGTCGGCGACGCCGACCTCGGTGAGGAGGTACACGGCGACGGCCTCGACGGTCGACAGCTCGATGCCCGTGCCGGCGACCGTCGACGCGAGCGTGAGCGGGGACTCGAGCGCGAGCCCTTCGCGAAGGGCGTGCCGGTCGTACGCAGAGGGGAGGCGGTAGCGGCCACCCGGGTCCGCGCCGGCAGGCCGCGCGCGGCTCGCCCCGACCAGCGGGACGATCGCCTCCCCGAGCGCGAGGCGCATGACCGCGTCACGGATGCGCGGGAGCTCGAACGCGTCGAGGTCGGGCCGCTGCGAGAGCTCGATCGGAGTCTTCCCTGACTCCTCGAGCGCCGGGAGAAGCGCGTCGAAGACGGGGCCGAAGTAGTGGACCGTGTGGTGCGGGAGGCGCATCTCCCTCGGAATGGCTCCCCCCGCGAGCGATCGGCCGAAGCGCGTGCCGTCGAGATAGGCGCGCGTGGCGGTCTCCGAGCGCGTCGCGTGCCCCTTCACGAAGACGTCGCGGCGGAAGTACTCGTTCAGCGCGAAGTCCTTGAGGCTCTCGAACGCGACCCTGTCACCGACGCCCGCGAACACGGGCGCGAGCTTCTCCGGGATCGCGAGGTCGCGATAGTTCAGGTAGAGCGGCAGCTGCCCGACGAAGTAGAGGCCGCCGGTCGCCATCTCGCTGGCGACCTGCGCGAAGTACATCGGCGCCCAGTGCGCGTGCAGGTACTCGTGCGCGACGTAGGCGAGCCCGAGCTTCGTCATCTTCTCGAGCATCGCGACGGCCGCGGGGTTGCTCGAGAAGTACTCCGCGCCGCACTCGCTCATCCACTTTGCGAAGTCGACGCCTTGCTTCGCCCGCGCCAGGCTGTCTCCTTCGACGAGCGCCGCGCGACCCGCGATGAGCTGGCGCAGCGGCTCGACGGGAGCCCAGCCCGGGAGCGCGTTGTACGTCACGTGAAGGAGCCCGCCCGGCTTCAGCTTCGCCGCGACGAAGTCGACCAGCGCCTTCCGCTTCAGCGGGCTGATCCAGCTGAGGACACCGTGCGCCGTGATGTAGTCGAAGCCCGGGAGCGCGCTCCTGTCGAGGTCCTCGAAGTCGCTCAGGAGAAAGCGGAGGTTCGTCAGCTCACCGCCTGCGGCGAGCTTGTTCGCAGACGCGATGTGGTCGGCGTTGATGTCGACCCCCACGAAGCGCGCGCGCGGGTAGCTCGCGGCGAGCGCGGCGGTCGTGTCGCCGTGCGCCGAGCCGAGCTCGCAGTAGTCGAAGTCCTCCGCAGGAGGAGGGGCCAGGCCGTTGAGCGCAGCGACGAGGCGCAGCCGCGACGGCGAGAGATCGTTCTCGAACGCGCGGACGTAGGGGACGTCGGTGACGTACTCGGCGAGGGGGCTCACCGGACACCCCCTACACTCCCGTGTGATCGCGGTCCTGGAGGTCTGGTGGTTTTCGTCGAGACCGAGCGAGGGCTAGCGTCCTGAGTCCATGATTCAAGGGTGTCATCCTGACGCCGAAGGCGGAAGGATCGCCATCGCGAGCCGTCTCGGTGAAGGGGCGGCGAAAAACACCCGACTTCTAGTGAAAGCACAGCGCCGTCGCCACCGTCGCCGACGGGACGCCGCCGCCTTGCGTCAGGAACTCCTGGGACTGGCTGGTGTTCTTCTGGGCGTCGTCGACGCAGTACGCCGTCGTCGGCCCATCGAGCGTCGGGTTCGCGACCTTCGACTGCGTCGGGAGGACCGTGCAGCTGAGCACGCCTCCGGTGACGGTCGTCGTGACGGTCGCGACCTTCCACATGTCCCCGGTGCTGTCCTGGCCGGGCGTCGCGAGCTGCGGGAAGTTGTTGCCCGCGACCGGGTCATAGCCCGACGAGAGGATGCGCTCGCCGTTGCAGTAGATGTCCGAGTGGACGTGCGGGTTGGTCGTGCCGCTCTGGTTGTAGAAGCGGACCGCGACCGCGTACTGGTCCCCGTTTGCCGGCGCGTCGAGGTTGATGTTCTCGGGGCCGCAGAACGGGCCGATCAGGCCGCCTCCGTTCGGGTTGTTGACCGTCGGGTCGCACGTGCCCGAGAGACCGTTCGCGTCGCGGTCGAGCCGCGGATTGCCGCACGTCGTTCCCGTCGACTGCGAGCCCCAGCCGGTGCAGGCGGTCGCAGCAGAGGTCGGGAACCCCCAGTTGACCGTATCTCCGACTCCGCCGAAGCCGGCGTAGCACTCCTCGTAGAAGCAATCCTCGTTCGCGGACATGCACGCGAGATCGCTCCACGCGTGCGTGGTGGCGCACTGCGTGAAGCCGTTCACCTTCGCCATGTGGAGGTCGAGGTCGTCGCCGTCCTTCTCCGTGTCCCAGCAGGCCTCGGCGCGGAGGCCGGGGGCGCGGACGTCGACCTGCAAGGTGCAGGTGTACGGCTGGCCGTTGAGCTCCCACGAGGCCGTGAGGAGATAGTCGCCGCTGAGCGAGAACGCCGGGAAGATGGCCGAGAGGCCGGCGCCGGTCGCGACGGTCCCGTGCTCCTTGCCGCTCATGCCGAGGGTGGTGCTCGTGGTGTTGATCGGCGAGCCCGTGCCGACGGCGGACGAGTAGATCGCGAACGTCGGGAACGGCAGGATGTTGTCGCAGTCGCCGCCGGTCATCGACCACTTCCAGTTCGTCGCCTGCGAGACCTCGGCAGGGTCGCTGAACCACGAGGCCGCGTTCACCTCGAGAGGGAGCGCGCCCGGCGGAGGGTAGGGGACCGTCGTGAGCGGCATCGTCGGGCAGGTGATCGTCGCCACCTTGCATGCGCAGCCGCCAGGAGCGTTCTCCTGCGCGCCGTCGCAGTTGAAGTCACCCGCGGCGCAGACGTCGGCGGCGTACGGCGGCTGAGCGCCACGGCACACCCCGCTCCACGTCGGAGCCCCCTCGCCCTGCTGGGCGCAAGCGACCGTTCCCTTCGAGTTGGTGGCGCACCAGCCGACGGGCAGGCCGTTCTCGGTCTGGCTCGCGGGCACGAGGTAGCAGGGCTTCGTCGTGCCGACGTTGTCGCAGGAGCAACCCTCGTCGACGAGGCCGTTGCAGTTGTCGTCGAAGCCGTTGCCCATGCTGCCGTTGGCCGGGTACGGCGCGGGGGGGTCGTGGTGCCCGTCGCACTCGTTGTTGTCGTCGGCGCCGGCGGGATAGATGATGCACGTGTGCTTGAGCGGCGGGGCGGCCGCGGCGGCGTCGGGCTCGACGCAGCCGGTCGCGTCGACCTTCACCTTGGCGTCGCTGAAGCCCGCCTCGTGGTTGATGCCCATCTTCTGCGTGCCGGTGTCGTTCCCGTTCATCAGGACGATGCCGGTGTCGTGGTGCACCACGGTGCCGTCGAGCCCGGTGACGATGTGAAAGGCGTCGATGCCGCCGACGCCGCCGTCCGGGGTGTCGGGGAAACCGCTCGCGCCCGTTCCCGAGCAGCCGGGGGCGGCGACGATCGTGACGATGCCAGCGAGGAGGGCGGTTGCCGTGGCAACGCGTGCGAGGCGAGAGAAGAGGGACATGCGACCTCGGGCCGGAGGACGACGAAGTCCGTGGAACCCGAGTGGACCCAGTCCACGGAGGTCTACGGAGTGCCAACGGCGGGTCGGCACGGAGTGAACGCTATTCGAAATCCCACGAGACGCTGCCCAATCTCATGCAATTTCACCGCGACAGACGCTGCCGACGGATTCGTGCAGCCTCGCTGTTCCTGTCAGGCGGTAGCCTTCTGCGGCCAGCCAGTCTAGAAGCGGCGCCGGTCACACCGACCACCTCAGCCTTGGAGGGCCCGAGTGATGAATTTGAACCGAAGCGTGGTGCTGGCTCTAGTAGTGACCGCCGCCCTGGGTGCCGGCGCGTGCGGGAAGGACGAAGGGGCTGCCGGCGCGACGAAGGACGCCGCGCTGACCACCGACCAGCTCGAACAGGCGAAGACCGCGAAGGCGAAGGCGGACAAGGAGAAGGCGGACAAGGAGAAGGCCGACAACACCAAGTCCGACGCTGCTGCCGCTCCCAAGCCGGAGAAGGAGAAGGCCGACAAGGGCGAGAAGGAGAAGGAAGAGACCTTCAGCGCACAGGAGGTCACGACCTTCTCGGTGTTCGACCCCCCGGCCGGTGTCATCACGATCCCCGACCCCCCGGCCGACGTGGTCGAGGTCGCCGGCCCGGCGCCGAGCGTTCACCACCTCTGGCTGCCCGGTCACTGGCACTACGACTTCCCGAAGCGCGAGTTCGTCTGGCAGGAAGGCATCTGGGTCGACAAGCTCGCGTACCCGACCGAAGCACCGCCGGACGAGCAGTTCGAGGTCGTCGGTCGCGCTCCGGGCCACGACTGGTTCTGGGCTCCGGGCTACTGGCGCTGGGACGGCCATCACTACGACTGGGGTTTCGGGCACTGGCTCAAGAAGCGCAACGGCGAGGAGTGGGTTCACCCCTACTTCGAGAAGATCGACAACCACTGGACCTCGCGCGGCTGGGGCTGGGAGAAGAAGGACAAGGAGTGGGACAAGCACCACGAGGGCTGGGACCACCACGGCGAGGTGTGGGCGCACCCGAACTACTTCAAGGACCGCGAGAAGTTCGTGAAGGAGCACGCGGCCGACGTTCGCGAGCGCTTCAAGGAAGCAAAGCGCCGCGAGGGTGAGCCCGAGCGTCCGGTCGAGAAGCACGAGACGCCGGTCGACAAGCACGAGGCCGACAAGCACAAGCACCACTGAGCCCCGTCTGGGGTAGGGGGAGCGGCAGCGCTCCCTGGTGAGCACGCAACCGAGGGCGCAGGGGGTAACCCTTGCGCCCGCTCTCTTTTGTGGCTGGGTCCCGGAGCACGTGTCCGGCGTTTCCGCTGGACCTCGGCATCGACTTGAGAAAGCTTGGGCTGTGGTGCAACCGTCCGAATCGCTTCCAGTTCTGGACGCCAAGTACCAGCTGACGCGTCAGCTCGGCGAAGGTGGGATGGGCGCGGTGTACGAGGCGGTCCACCTGGGGACGGCGCGCCGCGTCGCGGTCAAGCTGATCTCGGCCGAAGTGCTCGCGCAGAAGCCGGACCTGGTGGCGCGCTTCCAGCGAGAAGCGATGGTCACGGGCGCGATCGAGTCGCAGTACATCGCGCAGGTCACGGACGCGGGCGTGGATGGGAGCTCCGGGTCGCCCTACATGGTGATGGAGCTCCTGTCGGGAGAGGACGTGGAGCAGGCGATCGCGCGGCTGGGTCCGCTGTCGCCAGACCTCGCGATGAAGATCGCAGCCCAGGCGTGCCTGGGTCTCCAGAAGGCGCACGAGCAGGGGGTGATCCATCGCGACATCAAGCCCGCGAACCTCTACCTGACGCGTCGTGACGGCGGCGAGGTCGTGGTGAAAATCGTCGACTTCGGCATCGCCAAGATCATGGGAGACCCGTTCGCGAGCACCAAGGGGAAGGCGCTCACGCAGACCGGATCGATGCTCGGCTCCCCGCTCTACATGTCGCCGGAGCAAGCCTACGGAAAGAAGACGACCGACCACCGCACCGACATCTGGTCGCTCGGGGTCGTGCTCTACGAGGTGCTGTCGGGGACGACGCCGCACGCACACGCCGAGACGATGGGAGAGCTCATCGTCTGCATCTGCCAGCAGCCGGCTCGCCTGATCCAGGAGGTCGCCCCGTGGGTGCCTCCCGAGATCGCGTCCGTCGTGCACAAGGCGCTCGCCCTCGACCCGGCCGCGCGCTTCTCGACGGCGGCGGAGATGTTCTCGGCGATTCGCGCGAGCTTGCCTCACGGGTTTTCCATCGACGAGTCGATGTTCGCGCCGCTCACCGCGCAGACGCGGGCGATCGCTGCCCCGCAGGCGATGCTCTCTTCCGACCTGCGCGCCCCGTCGCCGTCGATGGCGAACCTGCCCTCTGCCGTACCATCGTCTCCTGCGCTGCTGACCGAGTCGGTCGCGAGCGCGCGCAGCACCGCCTTCGCGCAGACGGCCGCGCTCGTGATCGAGCCCACGGTCCGCAAGCGCGGGCTGGCGCCGTTGATCATTGCCGGCGGGAGCGTCGCCGTCCTCGGCATCGGTGTGGCGCTGGCGATGGGTCGGAGCCATGGCGCCAGCGTCGCCGCGGTGGCGACGACCGTCGAGTCGGCCCCGACGCCTTCGAGCCCCGCCGCGGCTTCCCCGAGCGACAGCGCCTCCGCACCGCAGGCCATCGCATCCGCTACGCCACCGATCGCGTCGCCGAGTCCGCCGCCTGCCGGGTCCAGCGCTGCGCCGTCGAACGTGCCTCCGATTGCGCCGACTCACGCACGTCGCCCGGCCGCTCCTGCGAAACCGGGTTCTCCGCCACCACCTCCCGCCGCCAAGTCTCAGGCGGCACCGATCGATCCATCGAGCGTCCGATGAAGCTTCTTAGGCTTGCTCCCGTTCTCGTCAGCGCCCTGGTGCTCACCGCGATGCCACCCACAGCTCTCGCCCAGGGAACCTCGGCGGACGCGGCGGAGCTGTTCAAGCAAGGGCGCGCGGCCCTCGACACCAACGACTACGCGGTCGCGTGCGCGAAGCTCGCCGCGAGCCTCCAGATCGAGCGCGCCGTCGGCACCTTGATGAGCCTCGCGAAGTGCGAAGAGGCGATGCACAACCTCGCGAGCGCACGGCAGCACTGGCAGGAGGCCGCGGACTTCGCCGACGCGTCCAACGATCGACTCAACCGCGGCGCGTTCTGTCGGACGAAGTTCGCCGACCTCGACAGGCGCGTCCCGCGGCTCACGGTTCGCCTGGCGCCCGGAGCGCCGACGGACACGGTCGTGAAGCGCGACGGGGTCATTCTTCTGTCTGCGACGCTCGGGTCTCCGCTCCCTGTCGAGCCCGGGATGCACGTGCTCGAGGTGATCGCGCCGGGGCGCGAGACGACCACGCAGCACATCGAGCTCAAGGAGGGAGACGGCAAAGACGTGCTGGTCACCCCCGGGCCGGCGACGGTCGTGACGCCGCTCGCTCCGCCATCCATCCCCCGCAACAACGTGGCACCGACGTCTACAGCGGCTCCGTCGGAAGGGAGGAGCGCGCTCCTGTGGACGGGCGTGGCCGTCGCCGGAGCCGGAGTCGCGGCCGGGCTCGTGTTCGGCGGCCTCGCGCTCGGCAAGTCCGGATCGCTGCCGACCGAGTGCCCGAACGACAAGTGTATGCCGTCCGGCAACGGTCAGTCCGACCTCTCGTCGGCGAAGTCCCTGGCCACCGTGTCAGACATCTCCTTCGCCGTTGCGGGGGTCGGCGCGGTCATCGGTGTCATCGGGTTCGTGAAGGGGCCACACAAGGCGGAGGCGACACCGAGCGTCGGTCTCTGGTTCGGGCCTGGCTCTCTTGGTCTCAAGGGGACGTTCCAGTGAGGCGCACGAGGAGTGTCCAGGTCGCCCGCCCGCTCGCGTTCCTCGCCTGCGCCGTCCCTGCGCTATATGCCTGTCAGGCCGTCCTCGGCCTCGGCAAGTACTCCGACGTGGACGGTGGCGCCGATGCTGGGAGCGACGGGACGACGCAATCCTCGAGTCACTCTTCGAGCCAGTCGTCGGGCGGGTCGTCGTCGCGCAACGCCTCGTCATCGGCCGGATCATCGAACGGCGGATCGTCGAGTAGCGCTTCGAGCAGCACGACGTCGACCGGCAGCAACAGCGAATCGACGAGCTCCGGATCGACTGGAACGACGTCGACAGCTAGCTCGAGCACGACCTCGTCGAGTGGCTCGACGGGGAGCACGAGCAGCTGCAGCGCGAGCCAGACTCGTTGCGGTGGCTCCTGCGTGTCGGGGTCGTCATGCCTGATCACCCTCGCGACGGGTCAAGGTGCGGTCGGCGCGATGGCGCTGGACGCGACGTACGTCTATTGGACGAGCCCAGGAGTAGGCAGCGCGAGCATCGTGAAGGCGGCCATCAACGGCGGCGAAGTGACGACGATCGCGTCCAACCTCGACGGCGCGGCTGGCATCGCGGTAGACAACACCAGCCCCACCACCACCGCGTCGAACGTCTACTGGACGGACTCGAGCTCAGGCACGGTGATGCGGCAGTCACTCACCATTTCCGGCAACGGAACGCCGATCGCGACAGGCCAGCAATCGCCAGCAGGCATCGCCGTCGACTCGAGCGGGGTCTACTGGGTCAATCAGGCTCCTGGAGGTGCCGACAACAACGGCACGGTGATGAGGCTCACGGGCGGTATCGCTACCACCCTCGCATTTGGGCAGCTTCAGCCCACCGGGCTCGTCCTCGACGACCCATGGGTCTACTGGGTTGATTTGGGGACGAATGGCTCCGATGGCAACGTCGCGCGAGCGCAGATGAATGGCGGTTTGGTGACCACGCTCGCGACGGGGTACAATGTGGGAACGGCTCCCGTCCGCGACTCCACCAGTCTTTACTGGGCGATCTGCGGTGCTGGATACGACGGCGATGGTCGCCTGCTGCGAGTCCCGCTGGATGGGGGCGCAGTCGCGACGCTCGTTGGACAGGCCGGGAACGTGACCGGAACGTGCGGGATCGCAATCAACAGCAGCAAGCTCTACTTCACGGAAGTATGGGCCACGATGTCTGCGACGCAGAACAACGGGAGCGTCCTGTCGATCCCCGTGGATGGCGGCACGCCGACCCTCCTTTTGGGCCCGCCGCACAGTCCCCAAGATGATCCCAACGCAGTCGTCGCGGATGACGCGAACCTCTACTGGGCGAACAACATGGGCGGTGGTTCGGTGATGGAGCTCGTCGGGAAGGGCCAGTAGCTCGGGCCCCCGCAGGCTCACGGTCGCTGCGGCGTCATCCCCTTCCGCACCCACGCCAGCTCCGCAGCGTCGTCGAACGTGACCGGATCCTGGTCGTGCACGACGACGCCGAGGCGCCGCCACATCGTCGGCAGATCGATCGGCGTCGGAAGCTTCGCCATCTTCGCGTACGTCTCGTGGAGCACGGTCGTCCCGGTCGCGCGGTCCGCCACGTCGAGGAACTTCTCCATCGTCCAGCTGACCGAGATGTTCCCGCCGGCATCGAGGATGGCGCGCAGGCCCTGCTCGAGCGAGCTCTTCCCGCCAGTGCGCGTCCGGATCTCCACATCGGCCGCGAGGCAGAACAGCGCGCCGCCCCAGTAGGTCCGCCCCCACGTGTGCGTCTGATCGAGCCCGAGGTCTCCGCTGTCGGGCTCGCCTTGCCTCATCTTGAGCGCCCACTCCGTCCAGACGTCGGCTGCGCTGAGCGCGCCCTGGCGGTAGCGGGCGAGCGGCTCGACGTACGTCGCGAGCCCCTCCTCGAGCCAGTGCTGCTCCTCGGGCACGTCCGGCAGCGCCGTGTGAACGAGCTCGTGCACGAGCACCCAGTCGCGCTGGAACGCCGCCCTCGACGTGTGCTCGCCGACGTTCACGACGATCGAGGCGCCGGAGAACCCCATCGTCATCCCGAAGCCGACCTCGTCCCCGACGGACGGCTTCACGAGGATGAGCACGTGCGGGACGGGCGCGCGCCCGTAGAAGCCGCGCACCGCCGCCAGCGACGACTCGGCCCACGAGACGACCTCCTCTTCCGGAAGGCTGCCCGGCAAGAGCGCGAGGGTCGCGTCGGCGAGCTCGTGAACGCGCAGATGACCGAACGCCGAGTACGGGAGCTGGAGGAAATCGCCGACGTGGGCCTCGTAGATGCCCGCGGACGTCGGCACGTCGGGAGCCGCGAAGACGCCGGTGACGAACGTGTCGCCGGGAGCCGTCGTGACGTGGAAGCGCATCGCGGTGCCGAGCGTGGTGTGCTCGGGGCGGAGCAGCCAGGTCGACGGCGGCGCTTCGATGACTCCGGGATCGCGTCGACCGAGGGAGACGTCCCCCCACGTGCCCGCCGCGTCCGCGAGCAGGTAGCGGTACCGCACGCGGCACCCGCTCGAGCACTCGGGGATGAACCACTCGGACCCGCTTCGCCGCACTTCGCGCCAGGGGCGAGCCTTGTCGTCCTGCTGCACCTCGACACCGACGACGAACGTGTCCGCGCGCTCGATGACGGTCATGCGGCGGTCCGTCCCCCGGGGGAACGTGGCGACGATCTCGAGATCCACCGCGCCGGCGCTCGCGCTGACCTCGTACTGCCAGGCTTGCGCGTTTCGCCCTGCAGAGACTGCCGGGCCGAAGAGGTGGCACCCGGAGGCGAACAGAGCGACGAGCCCGAGCGGGAGCGAGCGAAGCATCGGAAACATCGACCGCGACCCTAGCCCTTTTTCAATTCTCACGGTGTCGGTCGAAGACCCTCGGCCGGGGTTCGTGCGCGTCCGAGGCCTCATCCCGAGCGATTCGATGAGCTTCGACCGGACGCCCTGGTGCCTTGATGCGACCGCTCGACCGGCCGGTGCGGTCGCAGGAAATGGCTGCTTCCCGTGGGACGAACCGACGGCGGGACGTCGATCCTGCGCGCGCCCGTGGGATGAACGTCCCACGGGAAGCCCGCATGCCGAGAGACGCCCGAGGCACGAGGTCCGCGCCCCTCGACGTGCCGTGCGCCCGTGGGACGAGCGTCCCATGGGAAGCCCGCATGCCGAGAGACGCCCGAGCCACGAGGTCCGCGTCCGTCGACGTGCCCTGCGCCCGTGGGATGAGCGTCCCACGGGACGTCGGAGCGGCGCGCGCGGCTCTCGGTGTGGCGAGCGCGGCTCTCGGTGTGGCGAGCGCCCGTGGGATGAACGTGCGACGGGACGCCTTCGTCGCGAGCGCCCGTGCGATGAGCGTCCCACGGGAAGTCGGAGCGGCGAGCGCGGCTCTCGGTATGGCGAGCGCGGCTCTGCATGTGGCGAGCGCCCGTGGGATGAACGTCCGACGGGACCCCTTCCTGCGGAGCGCCCGTGGGATGAGCGTCCCACGGGAAATCGGTTCTCTCTGGCCCGCGAACGCGAGAACGACAGCGAATTCTCAGGAAGGAAGCGCGTCGCTGCCACGCGCAGCGTCGTCTGAGCACAGGCGCCTGCACCCGGTGCAGGTGGACGGTGCTCAACCACTCCACGGAACGCTACTGGGACGGTGGGACGCGGGACGGCTCGAGGGGCCGTGGCCATCTCGCCGTCTCACCGTCCCGGTAGCGCGCGCAAACCCCTCGGCGAACATGAAGCACAGCCGGGATGTCCGCCGATGGCGTTCCTCTCGCGTGCGGCTGGAATGCCTACATCGGCCCGCGTCCCGTGTGCATGGACGAGTACAGCCACGACGATTTCAGCGAAAAAAAGGCCTCAAGAGCTCGTGCAACGGCGATGGAGCAGGCTAGCGTTTCCTTTGCCTCAATCGAACGCTCACGGCGTGGCCGGAAGGAATTGACCACATGACGAACGCATCGACGACCTCCGAAGCAGAGTTCTGGCACGTACAGCTCCCGAACGGAGAGGTCCGCTACTGGTCGCTCGAGGAGCTCGACGAGGCGTTCCAGCGTGACGAGGTCGACGCCAAGACGTACGTGCTGAAGGAGGGGGACACGACCTGGCAGCGGCTCGGCGAGCTCCTCGGGCTCGACGATGTCGTGGCGGTCCCGATCGCCCCGTACAGCATCGCGACGGTGCCCCCGGCGTCGATGAACGGCACCGACGTGGCCGCGGCCAGCATCCGCCCGGTCGTCTCCGATCTCGGCGATCTCGAGGACGACGACCTCGTCGCCGCGATGAAGCCGAAGCGAAAGAACCTCGCCTTCATCGGCGGCGGCGCCGCGGCAGCGCTCCTCCTGCTCATCGTGGGCGTCAGCCAGGCGAGCGGAGGCGAGGCGAAGGTCGCCGCGGCCCAGCCGCCGCCGCCCGTCGTCGCGCCGGCTCCTCCGCCGCCCCCCGACCCCGCCCCCCAGGCGTCGCTCAGCGAGGACATGAAGCGCTCGCTCCTCGAGGCCGACAAGGTCCGCGCCGCGAAGGCGGCCGCGAAGGCCGCGGAGAACGCGAAGTACCACACGAGCGTGAGCTCGTACCGCGCGCCCAAGAGCGGTCAGGTGTTCCACAAGGGTGGCAACCAGTACGACCCCCTCAACAGCGGAAACTGAGCCAGCTCGTCGAGTAGAGCGCGCGCCGTGCCGGCGTGCACCACGCGAAGCGCTCGACGCGACAGCTGTGCTCTAGTTGACCCATGCAGCTCGGCGTGGACCTGGGCGGGACGAAGATCGAGGCGATCGTTCTCTCGGGCGAGACCGAGCTCGCGCGGCTGCGTGTCCCGACGGCGCAGGAAGAAGGCTACGACGCGATCGTCGCGCGAACGGCGAAGCTCGTGCGCGACGTCCTTTCGATGGCCGGCGTCGCGCCTGACGCTTCGACGATCGGCGTCGGGATGCCTGGCCAGGTCTCTCGCGCGACAGGGCTCGTGAAGAACTCGAACACCGTGTGCCTCAACGGCCGCCCGTTCCGGGAGGATCTCGCGCGTCTCCTGGCGCGGCCGGTGGCGTTCGAGAACGACGCCAACTGCTTCGCGCTCGCGGAGGCGCAGCGGGGCGCCGGGGCGCCGTACCGCGACGGCATCGTGTTCGGGGTGATCATGGGGACCGGCGTGGGCGGCGGGCTCGTCGTCCACGGAGACCTGTGGCCGGGCATCCAGGGGCTCGGAGGGGAGTGGGGCCACCACGCGGTGTGGGGAGGACGAAGCGACGCGCGCGCCTGCTACTGCGGGCAGCGAGGCTGCCTCGAGAAGTACGCGAGCGGCCCTGCGATGCAGGAGGACTACACCGCGCGGACGGGCCAGCGAGCGACCGTCCCCGAGATCGTGGCGCGACGCGCGACCGACCCGGCGGCGACGGCGGCCATCGACTCCGTGCTCGAGTCCTTCGGCCGCGGCCTCGCGAACCTCATCAACATCCTCGATCCGAGCGCCGTCGTGCTCGGCGGCGGGCTGTCGAACCTGCCGCTGCTCCTCCTCGAAGGGCCGGCGCGCGTGGCGAAGTACGTCTTCAACGACGAGCTGATCACGCCGATCGTGAAGAACGCGCTCGGAGACTCGGCGGGCGTGATCGGCGCTGCGCTCGTCGGCGCGCGCGCAGGCGCCGCTACTGCGTCTTGCCCGTGAGCTTGTAGGTGATCGTGCAGGGCAGCGCGCCATAGCCGCCGCCGTTCGCGACGAGCTGGTCGGAGCAGTTGGCGCCGATGGCAGGAATGACCGTGAAGCTGTACGCGCCCGTGAACGACGCAGGAGCGGCGCCCGCGGCGAGCGTGAAGGTCAGCGTGTCGTTGCGCTGGAGGGTGCACTCGCCCGCGGCGCCGGCTTCCGTCTCGTCGACGTCGTCCGCGACGATCTCGGTCACGTTGACGGTGCGATCCGCGCCCATCGTCCCGGACACCGACGAGCCACCGGTGTTCGGGAACCAGTAGTACGTCCCGTTGTCGTTCGAGATCGTGACGTCGAAGCTGCCGGGGTTCGACGGAGCGACCGTTCCTCCGCAGGAGTCATCGCTCAGCGCGCTCGCGACGGAGTACGTCCCGACCGCGACTCCGGGGTTCGGGTTGTCGCACGCCGCGAGGGCAGCGAATGCGACGAGCGAGGCGACGATACGGCTCGAGCCGTGCGCGTGCAGGAGAGCGATCATGAGTGCACCTCCTTTCCCCGCTACGTGAGCCTCGCCCTCATGGCCAAGTTTGTTGCGCATCGTCGCGCCTGCGTGTCGGCCTCGACCGGTCCTTTCGGGGTGGTTATAAACTCGTCCATGACCTTTCCCCGTCCGCGTGGCCTCGCAGGCTTGACGCTCGCCGCCGTGACGTTCGTCGGCGCATGCGGTCCGCTCCCTGACGACGATGTCCCCCCGGCCACGCCCGCGTCGGTGGCGCCGCCGCCGCCCGATCAGCAGGTGCAGGTCGATCCGAACGCGGACGTGTACGCCGACACCGACCCGAGCGCCGTCACCGACTTCCACCCCGCGCTCGACCCGCACGGGACGTGGGTGGAAGACCCGGCGTACGGCACGGTCTGGATGCCGAACGCAGCGGAGGTCGGCCCTGATTTCGCTCCGTACCGGACGGCGGGGCACTGGGCGTACGACGACGACGATTACGTCTGGTACAGCGATTACGACTGGGGTTGGGCGACGTTCCACTACGGCCGCTGGATGTACGGCGGCGCGGGCTGGATGTGGATCCCCGGTCGCGTCTATTCGCCCGCGTGGGTCACGTGGCGCATGGGCGGCCCTGGCTACGGTTACGTCGGCTGGGCGCCGATGGCGCCGACCTTCTACTGGCGCGGCGGCGTCGCGATGTACGCGGCTCCGGTCGTCATCGCTCCCGGCGGCTTCTATTACGCCGCCCACGGCGACATCTTCGCGCGATCGATAGGCGATCGTGTCATCGGTCGCGGACAGGCCGTCGAGATCGCGGCGCACACGCAGGCCTATGGCGCCGCCGGGCACGCGGGAGGACGAGGCCCCGCGCCAGGTGCGCTCGGGATCGCCCCCGGCGCGGTCGCGCACGGCACGCCGGGCGATCGCGGCAACCAGATGGCGAGGAACTTCGCGCGCCCCTCGACCGCAAAGACGATGGGAGCGCACCCGCCGACCCAGCACCGTGTCGTCGCAGCGCCGCACGCCCGCAGCGCCGGAGGAGGCGGAGGCTCACGCGGTGCTGCTCACGGTGGCGGCGGCGGAGGCGGCCACCACCGCTAGAGCCGAAGCCACGCAAGTCTACGGCGTGGCTACCGAACGTTGGGCCCTGTCCATGTCATTCTGAAGTCGCTCGGCGACGAAGAATCCCCTGAGCCCAGGGGATCCTTCGGTCTTTGGCCTCAGGATGACGTTCGATCATTCCGGGCGACGCGTCGGTGCGCAGCGAGCGGAAACGGCGCCGCAGCGCGACGAGCATGCCGGCGAGCGCAGCCAGGAGGCTCGCGACCGCCGCGCCAGGGGAATCGGCACCTCCCGCGCTCCGGCAATCGCACCCGCCTCCGCCAACCGTCGTGATCTCGAGCGCGGACGCGTCGACGCCGGAGTCGCTTCGCTCGCTCGGTTGGGTCGGCTCGCTGGCGTCGCCCGCGGCAGCGACCGGTGGACCGCCACTGTCGCCCGGGGCGCCGGCGTCGAACGGCTTCGGCCCCGCGTCCGCAAGGATCTCCGCGCCGAGGACCGCCACGAACGCGTTGTCGCCGATCGCGCTGGCGAGGCCGGCCTGAAGCGGGACCTTCGTCGGAAAGTCGCGCGAGACCGTGAAGCCTGCGACGTACGCGGCGCCCGTCGGACCAAGCGCGATGGCCTCTGCCGAGTCCCCTCCGCTGCCGCCGAGGTAGGTCGAGTAGACGAGAGACTGACCCGTCGCGGAGAGTGACGTGATGAACGCGTTCGTCCCCGTGGCGGCGTGCGCAGCGTCGTCGCTCTGGAGCGCGTTCACGGTCGGGAAGTCGACGGAGCTCGTGGCGCCGGTCACCGTTGCCACCCCGTTCGCGTCGACGGCGACCGCCTCGGCGAGGTCGCTCCCGGTCCCTCCGAGGAACGTCGAATAGACGAGCGTCATCCCCGCGCTGTCGAGCTTGCTCACGAACGCGCTGCTCCCGCCTTGCATCGCGAGGAGGGTGCGCTGGTACGCGTTCGACAGAGGGAAGTCCGCGGAGGTCGCGAAGCCCGTCACGTAGGCTGCCCCCGTCGCGTCGACGGCGACGGCGTTGCCCTGATCGGACTGCGCGCCGCCCAGGTAGGTCGAGTACGCGAACGAGGAGCCCGCGGGGGAGACCTTGGTGACGAAGGCGTTCTGCGCGCCGTTGAGCAGCGGCTGGAACGGGCCGACGGCCGGGCTCGTGGGGAAATCGAGCGACGCCGTGGACCCCGTGACGTACGCCGCTCCGGACCCATCGACCGCGATGCCCGTGCCGTCGTCGGCGCCGCTGCCGCCCACATAGGTCGCGTAGGTCAGCGAGCCCGAGGGGCTCAGCTTGGCGACGAAGGCGTCCGACACTCCGCCGAAGCCTCGCTGCGCCGTGGCCGCGTGCGGGAGAGGGAAATCGCTGTCCTCGGTCGTGCCGGTCACGTACGCGGCGCCCGTCGCGTCCAGCGCGATGCCCGCACCGTCGTCGTGACCGCTGCCGCCGAGGTAGGTCGAATAAACGATCGAGGATCCGGAAGGGCTCAGCTTCGTGACGAAAGCGTTGAGCGCTCCGGCGAGCGTGGACTGGAAGGGGGTGACGGTCGGGAAGTCCGTGCTGTTGGTCGAGCCGATGACGTAGGCGGCGCCCGCGCTGTCGACGGCGACGCCGTAGGCATACGCGCCCTGACTCCCGCCGAGATAGGTCGAGTACACGAGCTCCTGGCCATTCGCGCTCAGCTTCGTGACGAAGGCGTCGTCGCTCCCCGTCAGAGTGGCGTCGTAGGCGGACGCAGTGGGGAAGTTGGGTGAAGAGGTGAACCCCGCGACGTACATCGCCCCTGCGCCGTCGACGGCGATCCCGTACGCATAGTCGTCGCCGGAGCCGCCGAGGTATGTCGCATATGCGAGCACGGGATCGATCACGAGCGTGCGGCTCTCGTCGTACGCGCCCACGTCGAAGCCGATCGTCCCTCGTCCCGTGACGCGATACGCCGCGTTCACGGCGAGCTCTTGACCCTCGGAGCGTTCGTACACGCGAGGGCTCGGCTGCACGAACACCGCACCTCCCGCGTGGACGCGAAGCTCGCCCGCCGCGCCGACGTCGACGCTCTCTGCTCCCTCGAAGGCGATCTCGATCGCATCGGGCTTCGTGAGCGCCCCCGGGGAGACCTCGAAGTCGTACTCGAGCGCTCCGGCCTCGCCGTGAAACACCTGATTCACGCCAGGCAGGACGTCGCGGTACGTCACGCGGCCGAAGCTCGGCACGTCCGTACGCCAGCGCGCCGGGTCGTTGCCGAGGAAGTAGCTCGACCTTGCGGCGGCCAGCTCCGAGGCGACCGGAGCCGAGATGCCGGCGCGACCGACGACCCTCATCGTCCAGGAGACGTCGTGCTCGCCGCGAGCGTGCGACGGAGACGAGACCATCGTCGCGCCGTCGTCCGTGAGAAAGAGCGAGACATCGCGCGCCTTCGCCGCGTAGCGCACGCGCGCGGCTTCCTGGCCGACGTTGCGCTCGAAGCGCAGCGGGAGGCGGGCTCGCGAAGTCCGCGCGGAACTCGCAGGTGCGGGCGCGGGCGTCGGGGCCCTCTCCACGTGCGGGCAGAGAAACGCGAACGAGAGCCCGACGAGCGGCCACGATCTCGCGTAGCTCGAGCTCCGGGAAGGCGAGCGAGTCACGGGCTCCCCTGCCACCAGAGGCCCTCCAGCCGCTCGATCGTCCGACGAACGATCTCTCGGGGTGTGGTGCTCGCGGCGCCGAGGGTCACGAGGTGCTCCGCCCACCCCGCGTCCTTGACCGGCCCGCGCACGCTCGCATGCGTGTCCCGCACCCGTCTCGCCAGGAGCTCGCGGTGCTCGTCGAGCAGCACCGGAACGACGACCGGCTTCGTCCGCACGAGCCTCCGCCGGAACATCGTCGCATCCTCCCATGTAAGGAGCGTCCGCTGTTCGCCCACCTCCTCGAGCAGCTCCTTCGCCTCGGCGCGCATCTCGGTGAGCACGTCGGGCGTGATCGCGAGGACGACGCACGCGCGCGGGAGCGCGCCGCCGCAGTAGAACGCCAGCGAGCGAAGCGCAGTTCGGCGCTCGGCGCGCGAGCTGCCGCCCTTGTAGAGGTTCTCCGCTTCGTCGATGAGAAGCACCGGGCCGGCGCACCCCTCGAGTCGCTCCAGCAATGCGAGCCAGAGGAGCAGTCGACCGTAGGCGTCTTGCCTGTAGTTCGGCCCGTTGGCCTTCGACTCGAGATCGAGCGCGCCGAGGATCGCCGTCACACCGGCCGCCTTCGAGCTGCCTGCATGCGCGGCGCGAAGCGTCCGCCCCGCGGCGGGCGAGATGTCGGACGCCCCCGCGAGCTGGATCGACTCGAGCTCGCGCAGGAGCGCGTCGAGCTTCTTCGGCGTGCGCGTCCACATGCTCAGCAGGTCGAGCAGGCTCGGGTTGCCAGGGAGAGGGAGCTCTGCCTGCTCGAGCATCCGCCGCAGGTGACGCTGCGGGTTGCCGAGGTCGGCGTCGAGGCGCTCGAGGGAGAGGCGGAGGACGGGTCGCCGGTCGGCGCGCGCCCGCGCGGCGAGGTGCAGCAGGAGATGCGTCTTGCCGGTCCCGTAGGCGCCGGCGAGCAGAGCAAAGACGGAGCCCTCCATCGCCGAATGCTCGAAGAGACCGTCGATCGTGGCGTCGATCTCCGCATGACCCACGCTCATCGACAGGATGGCCTCGGTGGGCGGCAGCCCCTGCGCCCCGCGGATCAGCGCGCGCATTTCCGGAGCGCGCTTGGCAGGGAACGTCGCGGGCGAACGGTCGCGCGGGTCGCCGCTCGCGAAGAGCGAGAAGACCAGATCGACCATCGGCCGATGCGGCGTCGGGAGCACGTCGTCCGTCGACGCGACGCGGCTCTGCAGCGGGGCGAGCGACGCGAGCGACTTCGGCCCGACGAAGAGCGGCGTCTTCCCCGCCACGACGAGCCGGGTCGCGACGAGGCCGCGACCGGTATCGGTGTTGTCGACCAGCTCGCGTAGCACGGTGTACGCGTCGTCCCGCCTCGCCGGGGGCAGATGAAGCAGCACCTCGCCGTCGGTGAAGATGAAGAGCGAGCCCGCGTGACCCAGCGCTTGCACGAGCCGTGTGAGCTCGCCGAGCGCACGCTTGGCGGTACGGGCCGCGAGCGCGGACACCGCGACCGACTCGACGTCGAATCGCGCGAGCTCGACGCCGCTCATCCACGCCTCGATCCGCGCGGCCTCGCGCCGCGGCTTCTTCGCGGACTCCAGATACGCGCGCGCGAGGGCGACCAGATCGCCGCTGGCGCCGACGCGCCCGAGGTTCTGATCGAACGTCGCGATCGCCGCACGTCCCTCCGCGTGGAGGAACGCATCGAGCAGCGCGAGGAGCCCGCCCCTGCGCGTCGAGCGGCGGGAGGCTCGCAGAGAGGGGACCGAGAGATCGGCGAGGAGGGTTCGCACGACCACGTCCATGGAGTCGAACGTCGCGTGGCTTGTCTGGTTCCCCAGCGAGACCCTCGCCGTCACGAAGCCCCGGAGCTGCGCGCGTCGCTCGAGCTCGTCGACGTACGTCTCGAGCACCTCGGCGTCTTCATGCCGTACGAACGACACCTCGGATGCCGACGAGGCCGCGAGATCGACCAGCCCTTGTTCGGCCGCCGAGAGCAGCGCCCCCATCCACCTCGCACCCAGCGCGTCCATGCTCACGGCATCGCATGACGCGTGCGCTTCGCCAAGCCCTTCGACGTCTCCCGGCGTCCAGCTCGCTGCGACGGAATCTCCCGCGGCACCCTCCCGTCGGATACGGTGACGCAATGCTCCGTCACGCCGCGGTTCGCGCGTGGTCCTTCGTCAGCGTCACGCTCGTAATCTCGGTCGCCTCGCCTGCCCACGCCCAGACCTCCCTTCGCGCGACCCCCGAGGAGTTGCCCCCCGAGGGACCGCGGTCGCTCGTGGATGTCGCCTTGCTCGGTCAGTACGCCCGCGTCGTCGACCCCGCGCGCGTCTCCGGGCTGACGAACCTCGGTTCGTTCGTCCTCCGCAGCCGCCTCGAGGTCGGCACCGTCCCGTCCTACGCCGCCGGCGTCGATGGCGAGATCGGCGGGAGCGACCGAGGGCTCGTGTACGGGCTCACGGCCTATCCGGTCGGCATCGGCGCCCGGTGGGGCGACAGCAGCGTCGTGTCGCTCCGCGGCGGCGCGGGCTTCGACGGGGTCGTCGACGCAGTCCCGCTCGCCGCTCGCTTTCCTGCGGAGCTGTCGGTGGCGCTCTCTCTCGGTCCAGTCCGGCCGGTCCTCTGGCTCCGGCCGTCGTGGGTCGCGGGCGCGCCATCGCGCAAAGACGGCTCGTCGCTGTCGTCGGTCGACGAGCTCGAGGCGGGGGCGCTCGTTCGTCTCGGTCGACAGCATCGCTACTGGGGGACGACGAGCGCCGGTGGTGGCTTCGCCGTCGGCGTCGCCTACCGCGAGCTCCTGGGCACTCGCTATCTCGGAGTGACGCTCGGCTTCGACTTCACGGGGGCGCGATGAGGATCCTCGCCATCGTCGGCATGGCGCTCATGCTCGCCGCCTGCGCGCCGCCCGCTCTCGCGCTCCGCATGCCGGAAGCGCCGACTCCCGCCGAGCCAGGCCACGAGGTCGGTAGCTTCGTGGGGACCGGCGGGGTCCAGCTCTTCGAGCAGTCATGGCACCCCGCGGGCACCGCGCTGGGAGTCGTCGTCATCCACCACGGACTGAAGTCTCACAGTGCCCACTACGCGGAGCTCGCGCGACACCTCGTCGCACGAGGGTTTGCCGTCTATGCCTACGACATGCGCGGCCATGGACGGTCCTCCGGGCCGCGCGCGTCGCTCGACGACTTCGAAGAGCTCGTCTCGGATCTCGACACCTTCGTCAGGCGCGTTCAGGCACGAGAGCCAGGACGCCCGACGTTCGTGATTGGCCACAGCGTCGGAGGTGCGGTCGTCACGCTCTACGCGCTCGAGCGACACCCCTCGATCGCCGGCCTCGTGCTCCTCGCCCCCGCGCTTCGCACCGACACCCCGACGCTCGTCCTCGCCGCCGGGCCGCTCACGGCGGCGCTGATGCCCAACTTTCCGGTCGTCGACGTCCCCGACTCCGCGTTCTTGCGTGACCCGGCGATGCTCGCGGAGATGGGCAGTGACCCGCTCATCTATCACCCGGTGGGCCCGGCGCGGACGGGAGCCGCGCTGCTCCGCGCGCTCGAGCAAGTCTGGGCGCGCGCCGAGGAGCTCGAGGTGCCGCTGCTCGCGCTTCACGGAACTGCGGACCGCGCGACCGACCCGCGAGGGAGCGCGGAGATCGTCCGTCGCGCGCGCAGTCGGGACAAGACGTTGCTGCTGTATCGCGGCCTCTATCACGACCTCGTACGCGAGCCGGAGCGCGAGGCGGTGATGAACGATATCGTCACGTGGATCGAGAGACACACGCCTCCGCGTTGATCCCGCACTGGCAATCAAGGCGGGCGTAATCACGAGAGCTCAAGCACGATAGCGTCTGCCAGAAGCTCATTCCCGATGGTGGAGGAAGGCCCGGGTTGATATCAGTGACGATCAGGCGCGCGTCCGAGCTGGGCGCGCATGCTCGAGCTGTCGCTTGAAGGAGTCCCAATGACTGAAGATCGCATACGAAGCCGTCGCACCCTCCGCCAGCCCTCCGTCGAGCGGGCCATGGTCGCGTTCTCGGTCACGCTCGTCGCCGCATGCGGCGGAAGCGCGAACTCCACGAACGGCACGGACTCCGGGGCCGATGTCGCTCAGACGCAACCCGACGCCCACACGACGAGCGACTCCGGCCATGACTCCGGCCACGACGCGGGCCATGACGCGGGCCATGACGCGGGCCAGGACTCTGGCCAGGACGCTGGCCAGGACTCTGGCCACACGGTCATCACGGCCGACGCAAGACCCGGCGACACCGGTGCAGACGTCGGCACCACGCACGACACAGGAGTCGATAGCAGCCCGGCACCGACGTGTACCGACGGCATCATGAACGGCAACGAGACCGGTATCGACTGCGGCGGTGGCACCTGCCCCGCGTGCGCCGATACGAAGGGATGCAAGGTCACGACGGACTGCCTCTCCGGAGTGTGCACGGCGGACGTGTGCGCCGCCCCCGCATGCGCGCCGAGCTGTCCCGACATGAACGCGTGCGGTGCGAACGGCGATTGCGCGTCCGGTGTCTGCACGGCGGGCAAGTGCGGCTCGCCCGCTTGCAGCCCCACCTGCGCGACGGGAGCTGACTGCGCGCTGGGCACCGACTGCGCGTCCGGCGTGTGTGACGCAACGAAGTTCACGTGCGACGCGCCGACCTGCACCGATGGCGTGAAGAACGGCACCGAGACCGCGATCGATTGCGGCGGAGGGACGTGTCCGGCGTGCGGCGACACGAAGGCGTGCGAGGCCACCACGGACTGCGAGTCGGGCGTCTGCACGAACAACAAGTGCGCCGCTCCCGCGTGCGCCCCGACCTGCCCTGACATGAACCCGTGCGGAGCGAACGCCGACTGCGCGTCGGCCGTATGCACGAGCGGAAAGTGCGCGGCTCCGGCCTGCAGCCCGACGTGCGGGCCCGGCGCGGCCTGCGATCTCGCGAGCGACTGCGCCTCCGGCGTTTGCACCGCGAACGTCTGCGCGCCCCCCGCGTGCGCGCCGACGTGTCCCGACATGAACGTGTGCGGAGCGAGCACCGATTGCGGATCCCAGGTGTGCACGGCGGGAGTGTGCGTCCCTCCCGCATGCTCGCCGATGTGCGCGGCAGCGGCCGCGTGCGGCGGCAATGCCGATTGCGCATCGTTCGATTGCGCCGCCGGCACCTGCGTGAACCCGGTGAGCTGCAGCGCGCTGCATACCGCGAACCCGACGCTTCCGAGCGGTGCCTACACCATCTCGCCGGTGGGAGCGGCGGGGCCGTTCACAGCGTATTGCGACATGACGGACAACGGCGGCGGCTGGACGCTCGTGCTCAAGATTGCAGGTACCAACACCTCCCAGGCCACGCAGAACTTCACGTACGCCGGGGCGCTCTGGACCAACACCACGCTCCTCGACCCCACCTCGACCGACCTGAGCCAGAACGAGGCGAAGTTCCAGAGCTACCTGTCAGTGCCGTTCACGAGCATCCTCGGCATGATGACAGGCGCCACCGCGACGAACACACTCGTGATCCCGGCCGCCGACACGACGTCGCTTTCGCACCTCATCATCAATACGGCTTCCAACACGCTGTACACGAACCTCGGGCGCGCGGCATGGCTCGGGTTCACGAACCCGGCGTCGGTCGTCCAGGCCAACTGCAACGCGGACGGGATCAACCTGATCCCGGTTACCGGTGCGGCCTGCGTCGGCGCGCAGCTGTCCAACAGCGCTCGCATCCGCATCGGCTTCCTGGCCAACCAGGAGAACGACTGCTGTAGCCCCGACTCGTTCGTCGGTTTCGGCGGGGATTACTATTACAACCCAGGCTGCGGCGGCGACGCTCCGTCCGCCGGCTCGCTCGGCGGCAGCTGCTACGGCGGAGGCGCGAGCGTTTACGACTTCGGGTATCTCTTCGTCCGCTGAGGCTCGAGGAGACCCTGCCTCGTCAGCGAATGCTGAGCAGCTCGATCTCGAACTCGAGGACGGCGTCGGGCGGGATCTTCCCCCCGCCCGCGCCGCGGCTGCCATAGGCGAGCGGCGCGGGGATGACGAGCTTGCGGGTACCTCCGACCTTCATGCCGAGGAGGCCCTGGTCCCAGCCCTTGATGACCATGCCCCTGCCGACATCGAACTCGAACGGACTGCCGCGCGTTCGTGAGGTGTCGAACACCGTGCCGTCGGTCAGCGTACCGATGTAGTGCACGGAGACGTGATCGCCGCTCTGGACGGTCTGGCCACTGCCGACGACCACATCGGTCATCTTGAGCCCGTCGGCCGACACCGTGGTCGGGCCGGGCGGGCCCGCATTGGCCGCGGCCGCATGGACCGTCGGCGCAGCGTGATGGACGACCGCAGGGACGGTCGCGGGGCCGTGCTCGAGGACCTCGTCGATGATGCGTCGGAACTTCGTGACCGGCTGCGCGCCGCTGATGTAGTAGCCGCCGATCACGAACGCGGGCGTTCCGGTGATCCCGGCGTCGCTCGCGGCTCGCATGTCGGCCTCGACGGCGGCCTTGTGCGTCCGACCGTCGAGCGCGGCACCCCAGCGCCCCATGTCGAGGCCGAGCTGCACGGCATATCCGTCGAGCGCGGGTCTCTTGAGCCCGTCGGTGTGGTTGCCGGTCGGCTGGTTCGCGTAGAGGAGGTCGTGCATCTCCCAGAACCCCGTCGACCCTCGCTGGGCAAAGGCCTCGAGCGCGGCCTCGGCGGCGAGCGGCGCATCGGGATGCATCGGGAGCGGGTCGTTCCGCCAGACGAGCCGCACCTTGGGCCCGTAGAGCTTCAGGACCTCCTTGAGCGCGTCCTCCGCGCGACGACAGAACGGGCACTGGAAGTCCGCCACCTCCTGGATGACGACCTGGGCTGTCGCATTACCCTTGGACGGGGCGCCGGCGAGGAGCGCGAGCGGGTTCGTCTCGAAGGGCTGGCGACCCTTGCCGTCGTGGATCATCTTCTCGTAGAGAGCCGCGCTGGGCGTGCCCTCCGCGAGGAGCCGCCTGGCGTGGACGAGCTCTTCGTCGATCAGCGACTTGAACTTCTCGAACGGCTGCGCCCCGACGAGACGCCTCCCGTTGATGAAGAAGTGCGGCGTGCCGCTGGCCTGCACGTCGTCGGCGAGGTCGGCGTCTTCGCGCGCGCTCGGCTGGTAGACGTGCTGGTCGATCGCGTGGTGGACCTTCGTGACCGAAAGGCCCGCGGCCACGGCGATGGTCTCGAGGTCGGTGTCGTCGAGCTTCGGCTGGGACGCAAAGAGGGCGTCGTGCACCTTCCAGAAGCCGGCGTCCCCCTGCTCGGCGCGCGCCTCTCGCGCGACCTCCAGCGCAGGCTCCGCCCGCGGGTGAAACGGCAGCGGTTCATCCTTCCAGACGATCCGCACCTGGTCTCCGTACGTCGTACGAACCTGCTGGAGCGTGGGCTCGACGCGCGAGCAGTACGGACACTGGAAGTCGGCGAACTCGACGATCGTCACCAGGGCGGTAGCCTTGCCGCGCACCGGGGATCGACCCACGGGGACCTTGTAGATCGTCGTCGGGTCGTCCTTCGCCTCGGTTGTCGGCTTGCTCGGCGGCTTCAGCGTGAAGTTCGCTTCGGCCCGCGCAAGGTAGACGCGGTCCGGCGGCATCCCACTCCGGGCGAGATCCTTGGACTTCTCGAGCTCGGGATCGATGACCTCCTTGAACTTGTCGATGGGCTGCGCACCGGACACGCGCGTGCCATTGACGAAGGAAGCGGGAGTCCCGTTCGCGCCGAGCTTCGCCGCGAGCGCCGCGTCGTCCTCGACCTTCGCTCGCCAGCGATGATCCGCGAGGCCGTCCCGGATGACGGCTGGGTCGATGCCGACGCCGGAGGCCCATTCCTCGTACGACGCTTCGGAGAGAGACGCCTGGTTCTTCATGGCGTGACCGTGGAACTGCCAGAACCCGTCGTTCCCCCGCAGAGCGAACACGCCGGCCGCCGCCTCTGCGGCAGGCTTCGCGTTCGGGTGGAAGGGGAGGGGGTTGTTCTTCCAGACGATGCGGAGCTGCTCTGGCCCGTACGCCGTGCGCAGCTCCCCCAGCGTCACCTCGAGCTTCGCGCAGAACGGGCACTGGAAGTCGGCGAACACGACGATCGTCACGGGCGCGGCTCGCGAGCCCCACGTCGGATCCGACGGGGAAATCGGGACGGCGGCGTGCTCCTCGCTCGGGCCCACGGGCGCGATGGCCGCGACAGCGAGAGGCGCCGCGGCAGCCTGCGCGGTGACGGTCGCCTCGACAGGAGCAGGCGGCGGCGTCGCGGCGCATGCAGCGAAAGCCAGGGTGAGGAGCAGACGGCCTACGAAGCGTGACGCGGGGCTCGGCATTGGAGCTTCTATTACACTTGATCGAGCGCCTCGGGGGGAGGGGAGGCCGTCACCCATCGGTGGTACAGCCAGAGGCCTCCAGCGGACACGAAGCCGATCATCATCAGGACGAGCCACCCGAGGGTCGCGTTTCCTCGGTCGAGCACGAGGAGCCCCGTCTCGTCCTTCGTTGCGCTGCGGCAGATGACCTCGTGAAAGAGGTACGCGCCCACGGGGCCACCTGCGAGCGCTCCGAGCGCCGTCGGGAGGTTCGCGTAGCCGAGGAAGAGCCCCTCCTGCCCCTTCGGCGCCAGGGCGCCGATGTACTCGAAGACACGCGGCTGCGCGAAGAGCTCACCGAGCGCGATGAGCGCGACCGTCGCGACGACGAAGAGCGAGCCCACCGGGATGCCGAGCGGCCCGAGCGCGCGCGGCCCCCCGTCGAGGTAGAGCGGCACCACGTTGATCACCATCGCGAGCCCGATGATCACGGTCCCCACGACCATCGACCGCACCGGCGCCATCTTCCCGAAGCGCCGCGTGACCAGCAGCTGAAAGCAGACGATCACGAGGGGGTTCGCCATCGTATAGACGTCGACGGCAGGCTTCTTCTCGAGCACCGTCGCCAGGTAGAGCGGGAGGACGTTGTAGACCTGCGCGTAGAGGAAGTTGAAGCCAACGTTCACGAGCAGGAACAGCACGAAGCGCGGGTTACGGAGGACGAGGAACATGTCGACGAACACGCGGGCGACCGAACGCTTCGGCTTCGGCGCGGCATCGGGCGAGACGCTCGGCTCTCGATACACCAGCGCGACGATGATGAACGCGATCGCCGCGCACGTCATGGAGACGGCGAAGATCGACGTGAGGCTCGAGCGCGTGCGCACGTAGTAAGAGACGGCGCGACCGAACAGCGATCCGATGTTGATCACCATGTAGAAAATGGCGAACGCGAGCGTCGCCCGCGTGCCTGCCGTCTTCTGCACGGTGCCCGAGATGCAGGGTTTGACGATGGATCCGCCGATGCCGATGAGCACGATTGCCGCGACCGAGATCATGGCGATGAGCGGCGTCGAGGTGACGTGATCCCCCGCCTTCTCGTACAGCGTCGCCCCGGCGAACCACACCGGCGTGCCCATCAGGGCGTACCCCCCTGCGAGCAGCACGAACGCTCCGAGGAGTGCTTTCTTGAAGCCGATCTGATCGGCCACCGTCCCCGACAGGATGGGGAGGAAGTACACGAGGGTCCACAGCATCGAGTTGAGCGTGCTGGGCCAGTACTTCCCCATCCCGAGGCGGCCCAGGTAGATGACGACGAACGACGCCATCCCGTAGTACGCGCCGCGCTCGAAGAGCTCGGTGACGTTTGCGGTCCAGAAGCTACGCGGAAACGATCCGCTCGCCGCGGGTACGGGACTGCTCTGGCTCATGAAGCGCTTGTAGCCCTCCGCGAGCCGATTCGTCGTCTTTCAGGCGACGCTTTGTCTATTCGGGCGCGCGTGCGCAGCGGAAGCTCGCCTTGCCGTACTGGGTCTGGATCGGCTCCGTGTAGTTGTTGTCGCTGAAGTAGGGAGGGCTCGCCGGGTTGGCCGTCTCGTGCCCTTCCCATGAGCCACCCTCCCACCGCATCGAGGGGAACCCCGTGCCGCCATTGCGCACGATGGGATACATGACGGGAGTCGTGTTGGGGCACGCCGTCGAGCACGCGGCTGGCTTCGCCGCCTGACCCCCGGTCGAGCAGTCGCAGAAGACGGTGGCTCCGCCTTCGCCCGTGCTCGTGATCTCCAGCATGTTCGCGCCGAGGTCCTGCCATCCTTCGGTTCCGGCGCCCGATGGCGAGAGGATCGCTGTCTTGTCGAGGTAGAAGCGCCCTGGAGCCGCGATGTACGGCGTCAGATCGAGGCCGCTCAGGACGGAGGCGGGCTCGTCGGTCGGGCCCGTGCCGCCGTTCGGGTAGAAGTAGAAGTTGCCGTAGTTGGCGCTGAAGCTGTTGTTGTTCCAGTTCACGGTCAGGTCGACGGCGTTGAACCCCGCCGTGCCGGCTTTCACGGCGCCCGTGTAGTAGGCCGTTCCTGGGACGAAGTTCTGGTACGAGTGGCCGCCAGTCGTCGTGTACGTGTATGCGGCCGGCAGGAACGTGGCCTCTCCGACCGTGTCCCACGGGTACTGCTGCTTCCCGTAGACGGCGTCGAGCTCGGCGAGAGTCGCGACGTGCCCTCCGTCCCAGGCGCAGAAGGCTGCGTAGACGTAGTAGGGCGCGCAGTTCATCGACTTGATGTCGTAGTAGTCCTGCGTGAGCGGGCGGGGCCCGTCGCCGACGACGTCACCGCCGACGATCACCGGCGTGACTCCCTGGTTCGTCTTCGCGGGCCACCAGTATGTCGTCGCCCCGAACGCGCCGCTGCTCACGTAGCAGCCCTGCTCCGTGCTGGGATAGGCCGGGTCCATCGTGGTTCCGCCGAGTGCGGCGACGATGTTGTCCTGCCCCGCTGCGCCGTACCAGACGCTCGGCAGGAGCTCGATGAGTGCCTTCACCGTGGTGCCCGCCGGGACCTGCGCGGCGAAGCGCGTTCCGATGGGAGTCGTCGGAGTGGTCATGTCCGCGGCGAACTGCGCGGCCATCCAGTCGTAGAGGTCATACTGCTGCCCCGTGATCTTGTACTCCGTGGCGTCGACCGACTCGATGAACTGCCGCATGCGGCCCGCCGTGACCTCGTACTTGTCGAGCCGTGACCCCGCCACGTCGGTCCCGGGGAGCACGCTCGCGGGGATCACGAGAGACCTGCAGCAGCTCTCGTGAGCCTGGCTCGCGAGCGAATCGGTCGCCTCCCCTTTTCCACACGTGTCGATGCCGGCATGCTGGCCCGCGCCGTTCGCGTTCGGCACGCCGGTACCGTCGCCGGCCCCGTTCGTCCCCGTGACGGTCATGATCGAGGCAGCCGTGACGAGCCCGACGCACGATTGACCGGCGACGCAGGTGTTCGACAAGGTGCTGCAGAAGCCCGAGAGGCAGTCGGTGTCGCTGATGCAGCGCGCCGCATCGGCGCAGCTGGGCGAGCAGGCTGGCACCACGCACTTGCCGCCCGTGCACGTCCCCGACAGGCAGTCGGTGTTCGCTCCGCAGACGTTCCCGTCGAGGCAGCTCGGCGAGCAGGCGGGCGGGGCGCACTTTCCGGCCGTGCAGACTCCGGAGGCACAGTCAGTGGCAGCCCCGCATACGTTGGTATCCACGCAGGCCGGCGCGCACGGGGGCGGCGCGCACTTGCTGCCGGTGCAGACGTCGGACGCGCAGTCGCCGTTCGCTCCGCAGATGTTGCCGTCGACGCAGGCCGGCGCGCAGGCTGGCGGCGCGCACTTCCCGCTGGTGCAGAGGTCGGAGGCGCAGTCGCCCGTCGCGCCGCAGACATTGCCGTCGGGGCAGGTCGGCGCGCATGCAGGAGCGGCGCACTTGCCGGCCGTGCAGACGTCGGACGCGCAGTCCGTCGTCGCTCCGCATCCGTTCCCGTCCACGCAGCTCGGGGCACAGGCAGGCGGGGCGCACTCGCCGCTGGTGCAGAGGTCGGATCCGCAATCCGAGTTTGCGCCACAGACGTTGCCGTGGACGCAGGTCGGCGCACAGGCGGGCGGGGCGCACTTGCCGCCCGTGCAAACACCGGACGCGCAATCCGTCGCCGCTCCGCACGCATTGCCGTCCGCGCAGGTCGGCCCACACGCCGGCGGGGCGCACTTGCCGTTCGTGCAGACGCCGGAGCCACAGTCGGTGCCAGCTCCGCAGACGTTGCCGTCGACGCAGTCTGGCGCGCAGGTCGGCGGGGCGCACGTGCCGTTCGTGCAGACGCCGGAGGCGCAGTCGGCGAGCGCTCCGCAGGCGTTGCCGTCGACACAGGTCGGCGCACATGCCGGCGGGGCGCATTTGCCGTTCGTGCAGACGCCGGAAGCGCAGTCGCCTGCAGCTCCGCAGACGTTGCCATCGATGCACGTGGGAGCGCAGCTCGGCGCTGCACACTTGTTGGCCGTGCACACGCCCGAGGCGCAGTCGGTGACGGCGCCGCACGCGTTGCCGTCAGGGCAGGTCGGCGAGCATGCAGGAGGCGTGCATGCACCGCTCGTGCAGGCGCCGCTCTCGCAATCGGTCGGCAGCGCGCACTTGTCTCCGGTCGGGCATGGGTTGCAGGTCGGACCGCCGCAGTCGACGTCCGTCTCCATCCCGTCCTTCATGCCGTCCATGCAGGTCGCTGCAACGCATTTACCCGCCTGACAGCTCTCGCTGACGCAATCGGTGCCGAGCTTGCACCCGGTGCCGATCGCGCACGCGGGAGCGCCATCGGAGGCTGGGTTGGGCATGCCGTTCGCGAGTGTTGCGCCGCCGCAGTCGACGCCGGTCTCGCTGTCGTTCATCACGCCGTCGTGGTCGGTCGGAGCGACGCACATCCCGGCGGTGCAAACGCCGCTCGCGCAGTCGCCGCCGACCGTGCACGCCGTGCCCGCCTCGCAGGGCCCGCCGCATCCGGAGTCGACGGGAGCAGGAGGGGCATCCTTCGCGTGCGACGCGTCCTTGGTCGTGTGGGAGCCGTCAGGACCCGGAGGGGTGGTGCCATCGGGGCCGACGTGGCCGCCGTCGCTGCCGACGGACCCGTCGATGGTGATCGCCGTCGTGGCACCGCCAGAACAGCTCGCGACGCATAGCGCCACGAACGCACCCGCAAACCCCTGCCATGTCCGTCGCGCCATTTGTTCAGTCCTCGGTCAAGAGGCCGCCAGTCCACGGCGCGATGCCCCGCTGCCATGCTGCGGCAACTCACCGCTGAGCACAATGCGCATCGGTCACGCGATCAAGCGGTGTCCGCGAGCGATTCCGGGATCGGTTCCGCCGTGACGGGCGATGGGGGGTCTCGGGGCGAGCCCCGGCGAAACGGCAGTTCTATCCGACGAAGTCGGGGCCGAAGGCGGATGGATTTCGGTCGAGCGGAACTAGCCCGGGCAGATCTCGCCGTCGCTCTGCCACTTCGAGCTCTGGCAGATCACCCGCTCCCCACCCATGCAGAAGCCATAGTCGCAGACCAGACCGGCCTTGGCCGCGCTGCAAGACGAGTTCACGGCTGGCGGGCTCGCCGGGCAGCCGGCCGCCAGGGCCGTGCAGTTCCAGTGCAGCATCGTGGAGACCGGTTCGCCGTGCGAGCAGGTGCATGATTCGCCCGCCGTGTTTCCGCTCGCCGGGTAGATGCATGACTCATCGTTCGTGGTGCACGCGCCCGATGGAATCGCCTCCGGGCAGCTAGCAGATGAGCTCGTCGAGCCCATGCTGCTCGTGCTCGAAGACTCCGAGCCCGAAGACCCGGAGCTCCCGCTCCCAGTGCTTCCCGAGCTCGCGCTCCCGCTGCTCCCCGAACCGGACGTCGTGCTGCTGGCAGAGCCCGAGCTCTCGCTCGCGGTGGTCGAGGTCGACGTGCTGCTCTCCGAAGCCGACGTCGCCGTGCCGCCGCTGCTTTGCGACGGCGACGTCGTCGCGGTGGCGCTTCCGACGGACGTGCTGTGGTGGGAGCTGCTCGTCGTCGAAGCCGTGCTGCCGGTGCTCGATCCCGCATCTTCCGTGATCGAGAGGGTCGTGCCGCCGCATGCGACGGCAGCGAAGAGGGAGAAGGAGAGGGCGCCGAGGGAGCGAGTCAATGGAAGGGTGGGCATGATCACCTCGAGCGTAGCTGGCCATCCCTTGCCGAGCCAACCTCGGATCGTGACGCCCGTGCCGTGTCTCTGCGCGCCCCGAGCTCGTCGGTCAGCCCGACCTCGATCTCCGGACCGAGCAAGGTTGACGCGCGTCGCGCGACCCGCTGCACTGCCGTCGTGCCCTCGCGACGACGACGCGCGAGCGTGCCCACCATCGTCGCAGCAGCGGCACTCCACCTTGCCGGAGGCGTAGGATGCCGGCGGGCTCCCCCGCCGCCTGGTGCCGCCGCCGCATCGTTGCCTGCCGCCAGCGCGGTGGCAGACGTACGACCCGACGGGGCCTTCGATCCGTGCCGGATCGAAGGGTCCCGTCTCCCTCTCCTCGCGAGATGGACCGCCGCTCAACGCGCTGCCCTGAACGATGCGATGAGCTCCGGCATCGCGGTGGTCGCTGCGGACGATTGTCGAGGCGTGCGCCTGCTCGCGGGCTGCCGGGCGCGTGGCCGCTACGGTTATCTAGAGCAGACGCCCCAGACCCGCGCCGTGGAGCTCTCGACGGACGAGGAGCTCCGCGTGAACGCGCCGTTCGCGGACGCGCAGCGCGCGAGCGATGCAGAGCCGCCCGGTCTGCATGCGACGGTCGTCATCGTCGGGCATCGCGCGACCGTGCGGAGCCTCCTGAGCCCCGCCGAGCTCAGCGGCGACTGCCAGGGGGCGACTCATTTCGTCCAATCGGCGAGCGTCGGAAGGACGATGCTCCCGCTCGCGACCTCTCTGCCCACGGGCAGCAGAGACCCGTGCCGCGCGCCCGGCGATGGCGCCCCTCCCGCAGCGTGCGCCACGCTGGTCGAGATCCACATCGACCCGATCCAGGAGCTGGGTGAGCTCATCACGTTTGACCACGCGCCCGCGGGTACGGTCGCGCCAATCGGGATGTGTCCCCGCGACATGGTCGTGTCCCGGTCGCAGTGCGTGAGGGCGCCGGTAAGCGCACCGTACCTCTGCGCGTTCGGCGACGCGGCGGGGTGCCGGGAGCAGTGCGATCGGGGCGACGAGAACAGCTGCGACGTTCTCGCCTTCATGCTGTGGCACGGTCAAGCGGGTTCCCCGGACTTCGCGGCCGCGGCGACCCTCTATTCGCGGACATGCGATCTTGGCGACGCGATCGCGTGCAGCAACCTCGGTGGCTTTCGCTTCGAGGGCAAGGGGGGGTCGAAGGACCAGACGCAGGGAGCAGCGCTCTTCGACCGCGCCTGCCGTCTGGGGAGCTCCAGCGCCTGCGGGGACCTCGGCCTCGCGTATACGAAGGGCCTCGGCGTCGTCGCGGATGTGCCGCGGGGGATGGGTATGCTGCGGCACGCGTGCGACGCGGGGTCTCTGTCCTCATGCGAGCAGCTGGCGAGGCAGATGCTTGCCGGTGAGGCTTCCGGCGGCGACGCGGCGAAGGGACGCGCGCTCCTGGACGAGCTTTGCGAGGTCGACAGCGGCACCGCGTGCTGGTCGCTCGCCCGGATACACTACCTCGGTGACGGGGTGCCCAGAGACCTCGCGCGCGGCGCGGCGCTCTTCGAGAAAGCATGCCGCACGGGCTCCGATCCTGCGTGCGTCATGCTCGGCCTCGTGTACCGGCAAGGCGACGGCGTGAAGCGCGACGACGTCTTCGCGACGCAGATGATGGCGCGCGCGTGCAGCCATGGGGACCAGGAGGGGTGCCACAACCTGGGAATCGCGTACGAAAACGGCAAGGGCATCGCGCGCGACCTTTCGCGCGCTGCGGCGCTCTATGAGCAGGCGTGCGCCGCGAGGGTCGCGCGGGCGTGTTTGTTCCGCGCGGACCTGGCGAGCGGCGGGGTCGGTGTCTCCACAGACGGCCCGCTTGCGCGGCAGCTCTATGCCCGAGCGTGCGAGCTGGGGGAGGAAAAGGCGTGCGCCAAGGCCCGGTGACGCTGCCACGACGTCATGACGCTCGCTCAGGGCCGCGTCCTCAAGCGTCTATTGACGGCTCGCCGTTCTGAACTCACACCGTGGCCGTGATCTTCTCCCGCCAGCGCTGGGCCCTGGGCGACGCATGCATCGTGCGCGACCGGGCGCTCGCTCCGTCATGGACGCTGCGGCTCTGCACGTTCCGCGGGGTGGTGGACGACGAGCGCTCGCTCGGCCCCGACGTGGGTCTCGGCATCGAGGAGGCTCGCGCACGGGTATCGGTCGTGCACCACGGCCAGGTGGCCATCGCGACACCGGGCTCCGTCTCCGTGCTCGGCAGAGGCGACGCAATCTTCCTCGCGCCCATCACCCAGGCCCGCGGTTACAGCGTCGGCGACGCGGGAGAGAGCGTCCTCGAGCTCGAGTGGACCGCGACGATGCCGACTGTGTGCTCGAGCTTCCGGCTGACCCCGAGCGCGCTCTCCATGTCGACGGACGTCGCGGAAGATCTCGCTGGAGGGCTCCCCCCCGAAACGCTCGATCTCTCTCTCTCGGCATTCACCGCGGAGCTCCGCGCGAACGGCATTCCGGTACCCGAGCTTGGCCCGCTCGCTCTCGACCTCGACGCGCAGCGAGTGATGGACGTCCTCGACCATACGCTTTCTCACCTCGAGGAGAGTCCCAACAACGTCGACCTGGAAGCGCGGTTCGAGTGCTCTCGCTGGACGGTTCACCGCACGATCCGCGACGTCCTCGAGTCGTATGGCGTGTTCGGGATGGGGCAGCGCACGCACTGGCGATCGATCCGCGACTACCACCGCCTCCGGATCGCGCGAATGCTCATGACCGCGCGCGGAGCGAGCCCGAAGAGCGTCGCGCGCTACGTCGGGTATCGCTCGGTCGAGGCGATGTGCCACGCGTTCGCCAACGGAGGGCTCGCTTCCCCCACGCGGACCCGGGCATCCATAGCGAAGTGACTGCGAAGGACTGGGCCCGCGCCGCTGCGTCAGATGAAGCCGAGCGCCGTCAGCGCAGCGACGGTGACCGCATTCGGATCCGCCGAGTCGCTGTTCACGAGCGAGACGATGATCGTCTTCGAGTCTGGAAAATAAGACATCTGCGAGTGATAGCCGTTGATGTCTCCCGGATGGCCCCAGGAGGTCGCGACGCCGGTCGCCGCGGTGTCGAAGACGAAGACTCCGCGGCCGTAGAGCGTCCCGGTCTGGCCGGTAGGGACCGTATCGAGCATCTCGGTGAGGCCGCTCGCGGACAGCAGGTTGCCGCCGTAGAGGGACGACGCCCAGCTCACGAGATCCGGCGCGTTCGAGACCACGGCGCCGGCCGTCCACGCGTACGAGGGATCGAACAGGGTCGTGACGTCGACCCCCGTCGTCGCGTATCCGTGCGCCATCGTGCCGACGGCCGGCTCATAACCCGCGAGCGTCGTGTGCGACAGCCCCGCCTTGTCGATAGCGAGCGAGTGAAGGACCTTACCGACGTCGTCGCCGGTCACCTTTTCGACCACCAGCCCGAGCAGGATGTAGTTCGTATTCGAGTACCCCCAGCTCGCGCCGGGGGCGAAGACCGCAGCGTGCCCCGCAGCGATCTGGACGAGCTGCGCAGGGGTCCACACCGTGCCGGGATCGTTCGATTCCGTGGAATCGAAGGTGGCGTCCGACGTGTAATCGTAGATTCCGCTCGTGTGGTGGAGGAGCTGGTCGAGGGTGATGCCCGAGCCATTCGGAAACCCGGTGACCCACTTCTCGAGAGCGTCCGAGAACGACAGCTTCCCCTCGGCCTCCAGCTCGATCACCGCCGTCGCGACGAACGTCTTGGTGATGCTTCCCACGCGGAAGTCGTCGGTGACGGTCACGGGAAGGGTCGCCGTCGACAGGCCGCTGGCGCCCGTCCAGGTGCCGCACCCCGGTGTGCTCACGCCGAGCACAGCGCCGGAGACACCGCCGTCGGTCTGCCAGGAGAGGACTGCCTGATCGAGCTGCATTTGGAGATCCTTGCCCTGGGCCTCGCATCCGGCTGCGTCATGGAGCGTGGGACGGCCTGCGTCGCCAGCCGCGTCGCCCCCGGCGTCGCGCGTGGCATCGTGGGACGCGTCGGCCCGCGAATCCCCGGAGCCTGCGTCGTGCGCAGGCGGAAAGAGGAGGATCGCAGCGTCCGGCGTTTCGCTCGGCTTCGTCGTCGACGCAGGCGACCCACCGCAGGCCGAGAGCAGCAGCGAAACTGCAAGCGAGGGGAGCGCGAGCGCTTGCGAGAGGGCTGCGCGTGGGCAGCTGGGAGGGTCGATCCGGTCGGTGAGCATCTCGGGGAAGCTAGCGCCAGGGCCCAGGTTGCCCACTGATAAGATGGTGCAGCGGGAACCCGCGAAGGGGTGCGACGCGCCGGGTCTCTGGGCCGCGAGACCTCTCGACCCGATCGACGTCGCAATCTGAACTAACCGCCATGGCGCGGTCAGCGAGACCCGAGGTACGCGACCGCCAGCTTGCCCAGCGTCTTGTGCTTCACGTTCCGCTCGAAGTAGGCGCGCGCCTCGGGGTGGTCCGTGAGCGCGAGGGCCTCGGCGAACGCGGCCTTCGCCGAGGCGGTGCGTGCGAGATCGAGATAGCCGACGAGGAGAGGAGCCGAGTCGTCGCCGAGGCGGTCGGCGAGCGAGAAGCCGTAGCGCTCGGATTCGGTCACCCAGGGCTGGTCGTCCTTCGCCATGCTCTCGAGGATACGAACGAGCGGAGGGCCTTCGAGGCGGGTCGTCACGAGCCCCCACGTGAACGGCGGCAAGCGTGCCTTCGCCGACTTCGGCGTCGCCAGCGCGAGGTCCGCCTTCGCCCACGCGAGCTCGTCGGGGAAGATGAACGAGAGCGCGGCCCGCATCCACGGAGTGGCGTGTTCGCGTTGTGTGGTCGCGTGCGTTCGGACGTTCTCGTAGGCCACGTCGTCCGCGGCGACCACCCATCGCCGGAGGGAGTGCAAGAGCCCCAGATGCCCTACCTCCAGGCACCACCAGCGGCCCTCGCCGCGGGTCACCGTCAGCGTATGCGTTGCGGCCGTCCCCGCCAGCGACGAGTCGGTCGTCAGCGTCGGAAACGCGGCGATCACGTCGAGCGCGAAGGGGAGACCGCCTGCGTGCACCCATCGAGACGTCAGCCACTGGTCGACGGGCCGGTATCGATCGTTCGCCCGGTCGCCCTGCTGTCCGGGCACGTTATTCAGCCCTCGTCGGGACCAGTAGTCCATCATGACGAGCAGAGTCGCCTCGGTGATCGGGTCCTTCGCCCCCTTCGCCGTGCCCCCGTCGAGCTCGGCGACGACGCTCTTCATGTGCGCCGAAAAAGGTGCGCTCGCATGCGCTACGCCACGCCTCCAGAACGCCCCGGAGTCCTTCCAGAACGCCTGGACGTGCTGCCACCCGAGGGGGTCAATCTCGCCCAGAGCTGCGAGGAGGCCCGGCGAAGGGCGGAGCGGGTGGACCCAGGTACGTCGGTAGGGAGGGATTGGCTTCATCGTGACGTGAGGCTACCCCGTCGCTTGCTTGACGGCCTTGCACCCGATAGCTGTCGTCGCTCAGGCCGTCGTGCCGCGCAGCTGCCGGCGCACCGGGAGCCAGACGATCGAAACGCTTCGAGTCGAGACAACGGTGCCCCGAAGTGAGCTACGCTCATGGTTCCACCGGCGTGCGCAGTTCATCTTCTGACCTCTCACGAGTCAGGCCTGATCCTGTGTCCGCGCGGCCATACGCCTTACGCGTTATTCGAGCGTCCCCACCATGTAGATGGCGACGTGCGGATCGCCGGTCGGCACCCGCACCAACGCCCCTGTCTCCCGGCTTTCGCCAGCCAGCGTCACCGCGTCGCTGGGCGAGCGAGCGAGCCCGAGGGCGACCTCCGACGGGCCTCCGAAGCTCCGCGCCGCGGCGAATGGGTCGACATTGCGGCGGGCGACGACGATCAGGACGATCGCTGCGGCGAGCGCGACCGATCCCACGGGCACGAGGCGAGGCCACCACGCGCGAGGCGCTGCCTCTTCTCGCACGCGCATCCGCCGGCGGAGCCTGTCGAGGCCACCCGGCGGCGGCGTGATCTTGGGGAAGACGGATCGACTCGTCATGGCGATGCTTCCTCGAGGCCTCCGAGCGCTTCCGCGAGCCTCTTCAGCGCGGTGTTCCGTCGAGACGCAACTGTCCCTTCCGGGATGTTCAGAATGGCGCCGATCTCCTCGTACGGCAACTCCGAGAGCTCCGACAGCACGACGACCGAGCGCAGCTTCTCGGGGAGCGCATCGATCGCCGCGCGCACCCTCGCGCTCGATCTGGCGGTCTCGAGGCCCTCGTCCGGTGCTGCCGCGAGCGACGTGGGCTCCGCGATCGTGTCGAGACCGAAGAGTCCCCACAGCTTGCGCTTTCGTCTCCGGTTCGATGCCATGTTCACGGCGGTTCGGTAGAGCAGCGCCTCCACCGTGGCGACGTCGACGCTCTCGCGCATGCTCCAGACCTTCATGAACGCGTCCTGCGTGATGTCCTGCGCCTCCTCGGCGCTCCAGACCCACCGGTAGACGACGTTCACGATGCGCGCTTCGAGCTTCACGTAGAGACGCTCGAGCTGGGCCTCGTCGAGCGCAGCGGATTCACGGGTGTCGACCATCGGCGCGCGGCGCAACCCGGACGAGATAGTACAGCGTCGCGCCGTCTCCGGCGTCCCCTGCCTGCGGGCGCGTCGAGGCGAGCACGACGACCTGGTCCGGCGCGAGGTGGACCATGGTGTCGAGCCGCCCTGGGTTCCTGACGAGGTCGATCTTGATGGCCGCGAGCACGCCGTCTTCGGTCTGCACCGCATGCTGGCGGATCTTGAGGTTCTCGGCCTCGATCGTTCCCGTCATCGTGTTCAACGTCGCGAGATCCATCCGCTGGAACCCGGTGAATGTCTGGGGCCCGCTCGTACGCTGGATCTCGGCCAGCGCGCCCTCGATCTCCTTCGCGTCGGGCGGCGCCGCGGACGGGGTCGACGCGGGGCGACCGACGAGCAGCCAGTAATGCAGATCGATCGTCGGCTCGGCGGCTGGCGGGTTCTTCGAGACGTCGTCCACGAGGGACTGGACCCCCGCCTGCACGTTGCGTGGTGCGACGACCGCGAGTCGACCGTCGGGAGTGATCGACGCGCGACCGACGGGGGGGGTGTTCGCTCCAGTGTCGAACACGTCCTTCACGACGGTCTCGAGCGAGCGCGCCGCCCCCTTTGGGACCGAGTACGTGCGGAGCTCGAGCGGGTTCGCGTCGGGGCCGGAGAGCTTCTGGCAGGCGGGGAGGGCGAGCGTGAGGGGCATCAGCAGGAAAGCGAGCAGCGGGACTTCGGGGCGCATGGGTCCTCGGCGTGTTGGAAGGGGGCGTTGTCTGCCTCTCCTACCCGCGAGCCGACGGTTCCTTCATCCGTGGCGTACGATTTTCGACCGAGGCCGAGCGCGGCGCGCGCGAAGCTCGGCATCCGTCGACCTGCCAGTGTGGCGCGGATACCGTGCAGGTGTGCGACTCGCGCGCCGCCTCTTGCTCGCTCTGGCGACTTGGAGCTGTGGCGCGCGCTCCGAGATCGAGTTCGGCGGAGGGGTGGACGCGACATTCCGTACGGTGGACGCTCGACGACCGGATGCGACGGCCGACGCCACATCGAGGGACAGCGGGAGGGACGTCGCGATCGATCACGCCGTCGTCGACAGCCGGCCACCGGCGGAGGACACAGGTCACGAGGCCGGTGAGGACTCCGGTCATGACGCGGGTCACGACTCAGGTCACGACTCAGGTCACGACTCAGGTCACGACTCGGGAAGAGAGGCGTCCGTCGACGCGGACTGCCCTCCGGCATTCCCGGGTGTCGGCCTCACGGCGTGCAGCGTCTTCGGCGCTGTCTGCACCTATCCCCAGGGGACTTGCACCTGTTACGAGGCGTGCGGTTGCGGCATCCCCGTCAGCTGCTTGGATTTCGACGTCCAGTGCGGTCCGTATTACTCCCCGTGCGACGAGAAGCTCGACTGCGGCGGCTGCCCGGCGGGCGAGGGGTGTGGGGCTGAGGGCGCCCCTGGCAGGTGCGCACCGACGGGGGATGCGTCGGCGTGCCTTCCGCTCACCTGCGCCGACATCCCGGGGGAGTGCGGGGTCGTAGGCGACGGGTGCGGCAGTGAGATCGACTGCGGCCCTTGCTTCCACTGGGGTTGCAATCTCGCGCTGGATGGATGTCCCGGCATCGAGCCGCCCGCCGGCTCCGCATGCACACCCGAAGGAGCCAGGTGCACGTACACGAAGTGGACGATGTTCTGCTGCATGGACCTCCTGTCGTGCACCGGCGGCCTCTGGAAGCTCGACAACACGCAGTGCCCCGAATGAAGACGAGGATGAGCCGGACCGGGGAAGGACCGCGTCTTCACGTTCGAGTTGCCGAGAGTCTCGTAGGCTCCACGCACCTCATGACCGGACGCTGGCCAGGGCCGCAGCGATTCTCGGGGGCGCCTTCGGGCGCGCGTACATCCGATCCATGTAGCGTCGCAGCTCTGGCGAGGCGTCGAGCAGGCGCACCTCGTTCGCCCAGTCGAGCGTGTATGCAGCCACGAAGTCGGCGACGGTCACGCCGTCTCCGACGAGGAACTGCCGGCCTCGCATGTGCATCTCCATCACGACCGCCATGTCCTGGAAGTCCTGGCGCGCGAGGAGCAGTTCGTCGGGCAAGCGCTTGTCCTTGGGGTAGATCGCCGTGTGCCGAGCGATGCGCCACAGAGGTTGCTCAAGCTCCGTCGCGGTGAACATGAGCCAGTGGTTGACCTTGGCTCTTGGCTCGAAGCCAGCAGGGAGCAGGTTCTTCTCTGCGTACTTCTCGGCCAGGTAGAGGACGATCGCCACCGACTCGGTGAGGACGAACTCGCCGTCCACGAGCACGGGGACCTTCCCGGCGGCGTTGAGCGCGAGAAACTCGGGTCGACGGTTTTCGCCGGCCGTGAGGTTCACGTTCACGAACTCGAAGTCCACGCCCAGCTCGCGGAGCGTCCAGAGCACTCGAATCGAGCGAGTTGGAGGGAACCCGTAGAGCTTCATCATGACAGTCCCGTCGATCGTGCAAGACGAGAGCCGCACGCACTGCGCGTTGTTCGGGCCGCGAGATGCCGTGGAGCCTCACGGTCGGAGCAGAGCAGCGACGATGACTCTTGCCGCCGCGCTGCCACGCTCGAACCGTTCCGCCCCACCGAGCCCGGAGGACTTCGAGCGCGTGACGATGAGTCGTCACGCGGGCGGCACGAAGATTGCTCCTGATCCGACGAACGTGCGTACCGTCCCTGCAACGGCTTTCCTCGCCGCGCTCGTGACGGCCTCGTCACCTGGCTTGGCCGACGAGGAGCCCACGAAATGGGAGCAGCTCTTCTTCCCGTTCCCGATCGTCGGCGCTCCACCGCAGCTCGAACAGCAGGTGCAGGTCTTCAACAGCTACTTCCACGGGCGCACGGGGAGCGGTGACGTGCCATCCGTCGAGCTTGCGTACATCGCCTCGCCGCACATCGGCCTTGTCGCGACCGTCCCGTTTCAGGTCGGCTTCGGCGGGCAGACGACGGGGTTCGAGGACGGTCAGCTTCTGCTGCAATGGCTGGCGGCAGGCTCGCTCGAGCTCGACGACATGATCTCGATCGGCGTCGAGGGGACGTTCCCTATCGGGTGCGGTGATCTGAGCAGCGGTGACTTCTACGTCGGCCCGTTCGCCTATGCCGCGCAGCGCTTCTTCAAGCGCCTCGTGTTCGAGGCGAACGTGACGCCGCTGCTCCCCGTCGTGCACGGTTCCTCGACGCGACAGATCCTCGGCACCGGGCTCGTCTCGGTGATGCTCACGCCGCAGCACTTCTCGTTTCCGGTCTACACGCAGGTCGAGGTGAACGGCACCACGTACCTCGACGGAACGACCGCGCTGCCTCCGGGTGCGGTCAGAAGCCCTGCCGAAACGGTGTTCGTCGCGCCGGAGGTGTTCCTCGGACCCTTCAAGAGCCCGATCAACGATGGCACACGCATCGCGGTCGGAGTGTCGTTCAACGCCACCGGTGACGCGGTTCACGCGCAGACCTATACGATCACGGCCGCCTTCGACATCCCCAACCCGTACGGTTACTGAGCGGTATTCACGAGGTCGCTCACACGGAACGTGCCCGTCAGTCCCCGGGGGAGGGCGGGAAGCACTCGTGACTGAAGTGCTTGCGCCCCTCCGCGTCGAGCGTGAAGGGCGAGTCGCAGTGCGGGGCGGGAGACGAACGGGTGGGCTTGCGCGCGACCGGGGTCGCGCTCGAGGGCGATGATCGGGAGGCCGCGCGAGACTGTGGCGTCACGACAGTAGAGGCTCCGCCTCGAGCTGCCGTGGGACCTGGCGGGTCGGCCGAGGCCGTCGTCGCCGCTGAAGGAGCGGGCGGCGGAGTCGTCGCGATGACGGCGATGGGCGATGCCCGAGATGCGGACGGGGCCGACGCGGAAGACTCGAGAGCTCCGGCGACGGATGGGCGGGATCGCCCCGCGACCAGGAGCGCGCCCCCGACACACAGGAGCGCAGACGCCGCGATGGTCATCGGCCAGACGGGCACACGTCGGCGCAAGGACCAGGTCGCACCGGGTATCCTCGTCGCTCCCCGGACGCGCGTGGACGGCATCGTCGGCGCGCCCGCGGACAGACGCGTGGACGTCGGCGGCGGAGCCAGTGTGACCGCTGCTGGCTCGGCCTCCGAGGCGCTCTCGATGCGAGCAACCATCGCAGCCCGCTCGTCGAGCGACCTGCCGACCGCGCGTTCGACCCACTCGCCCACCTCTCGTGCCGACGCGAGCGGCACTGCCCGCTCCACCGCGACCGCCATCTCCTTCGCGGTCGCGAAGCGCTCGTCGCTGTGCTTCGCGAGCGCGCAGAGCACGACCTCGTCGAGCTCGTGCAGGATCTGAAAGTCAGAGGCGATCGCGCGGCCGTTCGAGGACGAACCTGTGCTCGGCGCGTCGGCTTCCATCAACATCACGGCGGCGAGCGTGCTGGTCAGGCTGTCGCCACGGAAAAGCCGACGCCCGGTGAGCATCTCCCAGAGGACCACGCCTGCGGCGAAGACGTCGACGCGACGGTCAATCGTCGAGCCCGTGACCTGCTCTGGAGCCATGTAGGGCGGCTTCCCTTTCAGCTGGCCGAGCTTCGTCTTGTGCAGGTTCGACTTCGACTTGGCGACTCCGAAGTCGAGAATGCGCGCGACACCGTCGATGCCGACCATCACGTTCTGTGGAGTCACGTCGCGGTGGACGATGTGGAGCGGGGCGCCACCCGGGTCGGTCGCCTCGTGCGCCGCGTGCAAGCCGCCGAGCACGCCCGTGATGATCGAGGCCGCGATGGTCGGAGGTACACGGCGATCCGGGATGCGCTCGGCGATCCGCGCGATGGACTCGCCGTGCACGTACTCCATGACGAGGTACATGTCCGCGTCCTCCGTGAGGACGTCGAGCGTCGATACGATGTTCGGGTGTCGCAAGCGCGCAGTGAGACGCGCTTCGTCGGCGAACATCGTCGCGAACTCCCGATCACGCGCGTAGTGTGGATGCAACCGCTTCACCGCGACCGTCCGGGCGAAGCCGACGGGCCCCCTCGACCGCCCGAGGAACACCTCGGCCATCCCGCCGATCGCGAGCGGATCGCACAGTGTATATCGCCCGATGCGGCGCGCCCCTTCGCTCCCCACCATCGTGAGTCGTCGTAGCATGTGAACCCCGCTGCTGCTCCCCGTGGCGCGCCTGGGCTACGTCTCCTCTCCACCATCGTCGACCCAACCATTGGTGTGAACGAGGTCGTTCGTGGCATTGAGCGCCGCGATCGAGCGGTTGAGCACCGTCACGTGCATTAGCTGCAGGCGCCTGTGCTCGGACGACGGCTCGCTTGGTGCTGATTCCGGCAGAGACTCGGTTAGGGCCTACTCCCCCATCGTCTTCTTGAGGTTGCCCTCACTCCCGTTCCCTCTGCCGTAGCGGGCGACGTTCCGGTGCACGTGCGCTGACACGCCCGACTATGAAACGACGAATCGAGTTGTCACATGCGCGTCGCTCCGGAGAAACGTCGCCGAAGGGCTCAATCCATGTCCGCGAGACACTCCACCCCGCGCCCCGTGATGCGGAAGACGTATTGGCCGCCCGCTTCGCGCTCGTCCTCCTCGCCGTCGGGCGCCTCCCCGTATTCGCCTATCACCTCCGCGAGACCGCGATCGACGAGCCCACCACAGATCTCGGCCTCGTCGTCGTCGAGCTCATGACTCGAGAGCCCGCCGCGGTCCTTGTCCGCCTCGTGGATCGCGCGGAGCACCGAGAGCTCCGCGCGCGTCAGCGGTACCGCCATGGTTGCCTGTTACCGCTTGCGCGTGAAGAACGCCTGGAAGGCCTCGGCGGCTTCGGCGGATCCGAGGCGCTCGACGAAGTGCACCCCTTCGCGCGCGATCACGGCCTTGAGCTCCGCGCGGAGCGGCTCGCGCAGCAGGTGCTTCGCGAGCTGGACCGATCCGGGCGGCTTCGATGCGAGGAACGTGGCTCGCGCCATCGCGAAGGCTGCGAGCTCCTCCTTCGCGACGACGGCGTTGATGAGCCCTGCCTCGCGAGCTCGCTCCGCGTCGATCGGCTCCGCGAACATCAGCCACTCGGAAGCGCGCGTCTGGCCCACGATGCGCGGCAGAAGCAGGCTCGAGCCCCCCTCGGGAGAGAGGCCCAGGTTGATGAACGGCATCTGCAGGCGAGCTTCCCTCGTCGCCACCACGTAGTCCGCGTGCAGGAGGAGAGTCGTGCCGATGCCGATGGCGGGGCCGTCGACCGCGACGACGAGCGGCTTCGTCAGATCGACCAGGTGCATCAGGAATCGGAAGACAGGGCTGTCCTCCCCCGACGGCGGATTGGCCATGAAGTCCGTCAGGTCGTTCCCGGCGGTGAAGACGCCGCCGGCCCCCTCGAACAGCACGACGCGGACGCTCGGGTCGCTATCGACGATGGCCAGCTCCTCGTTGAGGGCGGCGTACATCGCGCTCGTGAAGGCGTTCTTCTTCTCGACGCGCGAGAGCGTCAGGACGCGGACGGCGCCCTCGGTGCGGCTCAGGACATGGGGGGAAGGCATCCGGCGAAGGATAGTCGATCGAAGCGTGATCCGGGACCTCCTTGCCGGTCAGATGCAGTTGCAGCCGAGCGTGTGGTTGGCGGTGTCGAGCTCCCCCTCGCACCCGCCCTTCATGCACACCGATGCGTCCCCTTCCATGAAGCAGTTGAGCGAGGACAGCTCGACGCAGAATGGAGCGGGCGCGGGCGGCCCTCCGCCGTTGCTGCAGCTCGAGTCGTTGTCGCCGCCGCAGCACGGCTCGAGCAGGACCTGGCCGGCAGGGCATGCACCCGAGTCGACCGCTGCTGCGTCCTCGGGCGCTGCCCCCGCGTCCTCGGGCGCCGCCCCTGCGTCTTCCGCGCACGGCTCGGGCGAGCAAGCCCCTCCGCCGAGATCACAATAGGTGTTCGAGGGAGGAGAGCAATTTGCGCCGTTCGGGCAGCAGCCGGGCCGGAGTTGGCCGTCGACGCACCCGAGCGACTCGGGCTCGACGTAGTACCCGGCGGGACAGGCGCCCGAGTCTGCCCCTGCGTCCTCCGAAGGCTGCGTGGGCCTTGGCTGGTCGACGGGTTGATTCTGCACGAGCGGGCTCTGGGCGACGCTCCCGCACGCAGCGAGGAGGAGAGCGAGCGGGAGCGGGAGACGCGAGGCGAGGGACGGGCGCACACACGCGCCTTCGCAGCATCCATGCCATTTTCGACGCGGAAAAAGCCGGGGCTCGGACACTCGCGTCGTGTGCCAGCTGTGCCACCTTCGTCGCGTCTGTCGCAGCACCGCGCATCAATCCGATGGGTAGTCGGTGTACCCCTTCGGCCCCGGCAGGTAGGCCGTCGTCATGTCGGCCTCGCGGAGCAACGTGCCGTCGAGCATCTTCCTCGGCAGCGTCGGGTTGGCGAGGAACGGACGCCCGAACGCGATGAGCTCGGCCTTCCCCGACTCGAGCATCGCCTCGGCGCTCGCGCGGTCGAAGCCTCCGGCACGCATGATCGTCCCGTTGAAGGCGTCGCGGATGATGTCGAAGATCTCGGCCTTCGGCTTCGGCGCTCCCATCGCGCTGTGATCGAGCACGTGAAGGTAGGCGATCTTTCGTTTCCCCAGCTCGGTCGCCAGGGCGCGGTAAACCGCGTCGGTCTCGGCGTCCGCCGTCGACCCGTTGAAGACGCCGTAAGGCGAGAGCCGCATTCCCACGCGGTCGGCGCCTGCTGCGGCGATCGCTGCGTCCGCCACGGCGACGGCGAAGCGGATGCGGTTCGCGACGCTCCCGTTGCCCCACTGGTCCGTCCGCTGGTTGCTGGCGCAGTTGAGGAACTGCTCGATCAGGTAGCCGTTCGCGCCGTGCAGCTCGATGCCGTCGAAGCCGGCCTTGATCGCGTTCGCCGAGGCCGCGCCATACTCCTTGATCGCCGTGTGGATGTCGGCCTCGGTCATCGCCTCGGGGACCGGGAACGGCTGCATGGCGCCGCTCTTGTCGGTCCACATCTCTCCGGGCGTCGCGATGGCCGAAGGGCCGAGCACGCGCGCCCCCTTCGGGAGGTTGTCGGGGTGACTGACGCGGCCGGTGTGCATCAGCTGCACGAAGATGTGGCCCTTCCGGTCGTGCACCGCGTACGTCGTCTTCTTCCACCCCACCACCTGCGCCTCGGAGAACATCCCGGGGATGCGCGGGTAGCCGAGGCCGTTCGGCGACGGCGACGTCCCTTCGGTCACGATGAGGCCGGCGGATGCTCGCTGGCCGTAGTACGTGGCGACCAGATCGCCTGGGATGTTGTCTATCGAGCGGCTGCGCGTCATCGGCGCCATGACGATGCGTGACGAGAGGTTCAGCGAGCCGAGACGAAACGAGGAGAAGAGCAGCTTTTCGGACATGACATCCTGATGCTCGCTGCGCCCCATCCGTTGCTCGGCGCTGTCGTGAGGCTCTGACCGGAAGGTCGGACGCTATTCCACGACCGTGAAGCGCTCTGCCGCCGACCTCCCACGCCGTCCCAGGAGCAGGAGAGCTTCTGGCGCGCGGATCACACGCGGCTTCACGAGGAGAAGAGGCTCTGACGCGCGGATCGATCGCTCTTCCGGGAGGAGGATGCGCACTCACGCATGGATCAGAGGCTGCCCCAGGAAAAGAATAAGCACTGATGCGCGGACCAGGCAGCATCCCCTGCGAGGGATTCGCTCTGACTTGCGGGTCAGACGTTATCGCCCGCGAACGATGAGCACTGACTTGCGGATCAGACGCTCTCCCGGGCGAACGACAAGCTCTGACGCGGAAGTCGGCGGCTATCTCCGTCGCGCGTGAAGGTATCCCTGTCGATTCATTCGCTATCCCCGTCGGTTCTCGAGCTCGACTCCGCTCTTCACGCTCCTTGTCCTCGGGCTGAGCGTGATCCCCGCGTCTCTCTCGCTCTCCCCGTCGCAGGACAACGTCACACCTCTCGCTCGGAGGCTATCCCTCTCCCGCATGAAGCTCCGAGCTGTCGGTCGCACGCTGTCCCTCGGGCGTGTTGCGCCTGGACCTACGCCTCTCAGCGTGTGCTGCTCACGCGAAGGCGACAGATCGCCGCGTCAGGGCTTCTGCAGGTCTCTGCAGACGGCAGTCATGCCCAGAGCACACGCTCGCTCGTAAAGCTGCCGCGACGCAGCCACGCTCGCAGGCGACGGAGGCGCGGCGTTGGGCCCGGCGGTGGTCGCGCGGGCGAGAAGGAAGCATCCGTGCCCGTCGCCAAGGTCGCACGCCCTCCGCAGGAGAAGCAGCGCTCGCGCCGCGTCTCCCGACGGAGACCCGTCGAGCGGTGCAGGAAGCAGCGCCTGACCCGCGGCCGTGCAGCCCCGCGCCACGCCTCCCTGACATGCCCGGCTCTCCAGATCGACCGCGTGGTCTCGAGCGCCGCCCTCCAGGATCGAACCGAGCGGCTCGACGTAGACCCCGTACGCGAACTGCATCCCCGCCACGTGGCACGCGAGCATCTCGCCTCGGTCGCACCCGCGCTCGATCACCTCGATCGTCGCCGCGCGGATCTTCGCGCCTGCCGCCTTGCACTCGGCGTCGCAGCCCGCCGCGCAACCGCGCGCCCCGCGGCAGCACGCGGTCACGCTCATCGTGATGCCTTCGGAGCGCGGTGGCGCGGCCTCCTCGCACCCGCCCAGGTCGAAGCTGTCGTGACCGCCCCGCTCGAGCAGCGCCTGGCCCGACTCCTTCGGCCCTCCCTCACCGGCCTCCATCATCAAGCCGAGGACCGTGCAGGCGGCGCCTGTCCCCAGATCGCAGGCCTCCGTCAGCAGCGTGCGTGCCTTCGCCGCATCGCCCGCGCCGTCCTCGCCCGTCCACGCGCGCAGCCCTCGCTCGAACGGTCCGAGGGGCGCGGCGAGGACCCGCTCTGCGACGATGCAGTGCCCGGGAGGCTCGGCCTGCACTTGCATCGACGACGCCCCGGGAGCATCGAGCGCCTGCGAGCATGCGGAGGCGAAGGCGACAGCACCGGCGACGAGTGCGAGCGAGTGGCGCATCCCCGTCCGACAGCGCGCGCGCATCGAGGTTCCGGGCATCACTGCCGGCACCCTGCTCGCCGCGTCACTTACTTGGCCCCGAACGCCTGCTTGAAGAACGCGACGGTGTCCGTCAGAAACGTGGCGTCGACCTTGCTCTCGGGGTCCGAGTACTCGCTGAGCGCGCCGCCGTGGCTCTCTGCGAAGATGTGATTCAGGTTCGGATACGTGATGAGCCGAGCCTTGCCGTTCTTGCCGGCCGCGAGCCCTTTCCGCACCAGGTCCGCGTCCTCGATGGGGACCTGCAGGTCCTTCCCTCCCTGGACCACGAGCACGGACATCGCGGGCATCTCGCGGAGCGCCTGCTGCGGGTCATGGTCGAAGTGGCTCTTCAGCCACGCGCGCTGCGATTCGATGCGCCCGCGCTCGGACGGCGGCACCATGGCCGGGAGAGGGTCCCCCTTGCGGATCGCCTTCAGCACCTCGGCCTGCGCCTCCAGCTGTTTCTCGATCTGCTCCTTCGGCAGCCCGGCCAGCTCGAGCATGCGTCGCTGCTGAACGACGGCGATGTCGGGGATGGGCCTTCCGGGAGCCGCCATCAGGAGCACTCCTCGGATCTTCGGCTCGGCCCGGGCGACCACGGGGACGACGACGGCCCCCTCCGAGTGCCCGATGAGCCCGAAGCGCGCGCCGTCGACGTCGGGCCTGAGGCGAACGGCGCGAACGACCGCCTCGGCGTCGCGCACGAAGGTCGAGAGCGTGGCCTGCTCGAAGACGCCGGTCGATTGTGCGGTGCCGCGATCGTCGCAGCGGACCGACGCGACGCCGCTCTCCGCGAGCGCGATGGCCATCGACTTGAAGACCGAGAGCTTCACGCCGCCCGGACCGACGGTGTCCTCGTCGCGATCCTGCGGGCCCGAACCGGAGAAGAACGCGACCGTCGGGAAGCGAAGGGGCGTTTTTGCTCCTTCTGCGGACTTGGCGGGGATGGGCGCGGGCTTCATGAAGCTGCACGCGAGCTTCGCCTCGACGTCCTTGCCCAGCGCAGGCACCGTGACCGTGAAGTCGTCCTCGACGATCTCGTCGGGGGTCTTCGGCTTCTGGCGGGTCGTCGCGTGAATGAGCGCGTCGAGGACCGACTTTCTCCCCGTGCGCGCCGTCGCTTGCCCGCTCCACGGATCGAGCGCGGCGACGAGCTCGCCCTTCTCGCAGGCGACGACCGTCTTGCCCAGCGCGCCTCGCTCGACCGTGTACATCGTGATCGCGGCGTCGGCGGCGCTGGCCGGGAGCCGGCGGTGATCCGAGAGCGTGAGCGGCGTCCCGGGGAACTCGACGAGCGCTGGCTTTTCCGCCTCGAACACCGGGCAGAGCTCCGCGAACCCGACGAAGAAGGGCTGCGGAAGGAAGAGGTTGCTCGGCTTCTCGGCCTTTACCGCACGAGACTCGTCTCCGCGCGACAGCGTCAGCGCCATCGGGCCAGCGCCTGTCACGAGCTCGCCCTTCACGGCGCCGTCGGGCGTCTGGAGCGAGATGCGCGCGCCGCGTGTCGTGAGATCGGCGGCGAGGCTCAGGCTGCCGGAGCCGGAGAGCTTGGCCCCCTTGTCCTCGAGCACCGCTTCGAACGCGATGTCGATGGTGCCGTCCACGTTCTTCGTGACGTCCCACGCCTCGTGACCGGAGGGGACCCCGTCGACGAACACGTCTAGCATGACGTGCTCCGCCGGGGGCGCCGGAGGAACGATGGGGGCGGTGGCAACGGGAGCAGGCGCCGCTGGCGGAGGGCCGACGGGGCCACCGCAGCGAGGAACGGCGGCGAGCAGGCCGAGGAGGAGGAGCGCCCGCGAGGAGCGTTGCGTGGTGTCTACATGGGTCGAGCGCACGGCGCAGTGTAGTCCACCACGCTCCTACCGAGAAAGGATGCGAATCGCGACCGTCAACGCCGGGCTCTCCCAGTACTCGACCCAGTAGAAGGCGGTGGCGTCGGCGAGGAAGAAGCTCGCCTGTTCGGCCGTGCTCCCGGCGACGATATCGGGAGGCGACTGGAGGACGGAGTCGCTGCCGCCGAGCTCGGCTTCGATGGCGCCCACGTGCGTCCCCCCCTCGACGTTCCAGAAGATCGAACTCTCGACGGCGAGGATCGCGCCCGGGGCCTCGATCGACGTGAGCGTGGTCGTGGCTCCTCCTGCGAGCGGCACCGACTGGACGGACCAGCCGCTCTGGTTCGCGGCCCAGTAGAGGGTCGTGCCCGATACGACGAGGTTCGAGCTCGTCCACGGGATCGCGGCCGAGGTCAGCGTGGTCGTGGCCCCGCCCGTCTTCGCGATGCGGGAGATGGCCTGCTTGTCGTGCCAGACGACGCCGGTCGGGTCGAGCGTCATCTCGTCCGGCGTGGCCATGTCGACCGTGAGCACGGTCGCTGCGCCGCCACCTTTCGGGACGCTCATGATCGAGCCCTGCTGCGGCGAGAGATCGTTCTCTCCCTGGCCGGACAGGGGAGCCCCCTGGTTGCTCCAGTAGACCGTCGTGTCGTCGACGGCGATGCTATCCGGACGCGGCAGGTTCATCGCGAGCGCGACGGCGCTGCCGCCCGTCTTTCCGACCGAGAGCACGACGCCGGTCGAGATGCCGTCGCCGAGAGCGGTCCAGTAGAGGTTCGTGGCGTCGACCGCGAGCCCCTCGGTGTAGACGCTGCCGGGGGTCGTCGCAGACGCGAGGACCACAGGGGCTTCCGAGCCCGTCTTGGCGAGGCGATAGAGGGAGCCGTCCTCCGACGTGAAGTAGAGGTTCGTCTCGTCCATGGCGAACGTGTCGATCATCGACGTCAGGGTGGCGCGCGTGATCGCCACGGGAGCCGCGGCGGGAGCGCCGGAGTCGCTCGTCGGGTCGTTCGACCCCGCGCTGAGGGGGTCGCCCGTGCATGCCGCGAGCGCGGCGAACGCGGCGAGCCATGCGAACGATCCCTCGGAGACGCGACGGCCCATGCACCGGCCATCGTGACGCGCCGTGGGGCGGATCGCCAGCCGTCGCTTTCGTGAGGCCGTGCTCTCTTCACGCCCCGCCATCGGACGCACAGGCTCCATTCGAGGCGACGGGCTTGCTCGCATAGGTCACGCAGCAGGAGATGTACTCCGTCGTCCCGTCGCACGCGCACACCGGCACTCCGTCGCACAGGCAGGCGCCCTCGAGCGCGATAGGCTGCACGCACTGGCCCTGTACGCCGCACGAGAGATCGATCGCGAAGCCGCACTGGAGGCCGGCGGGACATTCGGCGTCGACCTGGCACGGGACGACGGGGAGAGCGGCATCGGCGCACGGTCCTTCATGTGCGACGCCCGACGGCGCGTAGGTCTGCGGGACGCCGTTGCATCCGAACTGCCACGTGACGTCGTGCCCACCGCATCCGCACGCGACCGCCGTCTCGGGGATCCCGTTGCACATCGGGCCGCTCTGGATGCAGAAGCCGACCGGAGTTTGCGCCGACATGCACGCCGCTTCGCTGACCTGGAAGGAGCAGAGGGAGCCAGCCCCGCAGTCGGAGTCTCGCAGGCATGGGCCGACCGCGCCGTCCGGCGGCCACGGGACCGAGGCGTCGCCTTGCGGAAGCGGGACCGGGCTCGCGTCGAGCGTAGGCGGCGCGCCTGCGTCGACTCTGACGGGCGGTGTGACCGCGGCGTCTCCGTGCGGTGAGGGGGTTGACCGCCCTCCAGCGTCGTCCTGCGACGGCGTGGGCTCGAGGAGCGCGCCGTCGAGGGTGACGCCGCCGCACCCGACGACGAGGAAAAAGAGGAGTGGAAACGACGCGAGGACGACGCGCGGCGAGGTCATGGAAGCTCCAGTCGAGAAGGCGCGCGGGCCGCTCGGCTCACGCTTCACTCCTGCCTTGGCGGCCGCCGTGTCGTTCCATTAAGGAATCGACCGTCCTCCTCAATCGGTCGCACCAGCGTCGAACGACCCGCTGATGCAGAAGAGGCTCGCGAGCGCCTGCACACCCTGCTCGAAGCTCGCGACGCCGTAACAGGGGGCCGTCGCGGGCTGAACGGCAAGAACGTTGTGACACGCCGAGGCGACCGAGATGTCGGAGACGCACGCGCAGGTGTCCGCCTTGGCCATGCACGCCGTGTAGGCATTGATCTCTGCGTCGAACGCGCCCCCGTCACGAAAACAATCGTTCTCGCACGACGCGAGCTCGCAGAGCAGGTTGGACTCCGCGGCGACGGCGCACGCCTTGTTGCACGGATCGGCGAGCGCCACACACCCGCCGGTGTTCAGCACGTCGAACTGCGGCGTGAGGATGATCGCGCCGTAGGTCGACTCGGACATTTCGCTGACGACGCAGCGCTCACATGCGAGCGCCGGTGCGTCGGCGAGGAACGCGCTGCAGGCGCTCTCGGAGGCGAATGCGCTGAAGCATGCGCCTAGGAGCCCTTCGACCAGCGTGGGCGTGCAGACTCCGAGCATCTGGTGCGGCGGGTGCCAGACGACGGAGCCATCTGCGGGTGCGATCGCGCGGCAGGTGCTCGCCTCGGGCGAGGCGCACGCCACGTTCGCGCTCGCCTCGACGACGATCGGGCTGCACGGCACATCTACACCCGCGTCTCTGGCGACGTCGGCGCGGGCGTCGGAGCGTCCGTCCGCAGCATCGGCGCCGAGGTGGTCGCTCGCGGCGTCCCCGGATGCGCTCTCCTGCGACGCGTCGAGAGCCGTCGAGTCGACCGCGTGATCGGCGGCCGCATCCCGCGAGACGTGCGGATGGGACGCGTCGACCGCAGCGTCGTCGCTCCCGCCGGAGAGCCCCGCGAGCGACGCGCACGCCGTCGCTAGCGCCCACGGGAACGCGAGCGCCGCGAGCGTCGCCCGAGACCTGCTCTCGAGACCGCGCGCGGTCATCCGCCGTCCAGCCCGGCGTCCACGAAGAGGGGACCTCCGGCGCAGAAGAAGATGCCGTACGCCTGCGCCACCTGGGCGAACTTCGTCCCGCGGAAACACTCGGTGTCCTTCGAGGTCGCCTGGAGCGCGTTCGTGCACGCGGTCACCTGATCGTTGTACGGCTTGCAGGAGCACTTCTGCGCCTCCGTCTGGCACGCGTACCATCCGCTCGATGCGGCCGTGCAGTTCGAGCAGGCCTCCTCGGCGCACTCGCGGGCCGCGTTGATGGCGCGCGCGCATCCGATCTGACACGGGTCGAGCAGCGCCAGGCAGCCAGCTTGATTCGTCGAGATGACGTCCGCGGCGGGCTCGTCGATGATGGGCCCCAGCCCCGTGGCTGTCAGGTCGTCCGTCACCAGGCAGCTCAGACAGGCGCCGTTGATGGACGCCGACTCGAACGCGCTGCATGCGGCGGTCGTCGCGCCGGGCCCGTAGCAAGCGTCGATGAACTCGATCACCTGCGGCACCGTGCACGTGGACTGGCGCGGTACAGGTGGGCGCCACACCGGCTGAAAGCCGGGAACGTCCGGGTTGCATGCGTTGCCGTCGAGGTGAGCGCAGGCGGGAGCGCTGCCTGCATCAGGGATCTCGAACGGCATGCAGCCGTCCGGAAGCGCGTCGCTCGTCGTCGCCTCCGGTGTCGCGTCGTGCGATGCGTCGGGAGCGCGAACGTCCGATCGTGGGACGCCGTGGTCGAGGTCGCCGTCTCGGGCCGCTTCGGAGCCTGCGTCTCGCGTCTTGCTTGCGTCGCGCGCGGTCACGTCGCTTGCGCCGTCGGATGGGCCGTGGAGCTGCTGGTCGGAGCCGCCGTCGGTGCCGCCGCTCGACAGCCCCGAGAGCGACGCGCAGCTCGCCGTGACCACGAGCGCGGCGCACGCTGCGAAATGCTGGAAGCCCGAGGTGGGCACGTGAGCGTGAGTCATCCCCTGGCGTCCTCTCGAGCCAACCTCGGCGCGCGCGAGCGATACTAGGTCACGACAGCTAGCGCCGCCATGCCCACGCTGCTCCCGGAGACGCAGCCCCCGCCTGGCGCTCTGAAACAGGGCGATGCGCGGTGGGCGGGCGCCATCGCCGTCATCCGTTCGGCGGACATCGCTGCGTCGACCTGTCGGATAGAGCTGGATCGTCTCTCTCGCCGCCGCCCGCTTGCGGCTCCGGGAAGCTAATGTCGGAGGAGAAGTGTTGCGCTCTCGATCCAAGTTCAATCTCGGGGCATCGCTCCTCTGCGCCGCGTGGGCCGTCGGCGGGTGCAGCGGTCATGTGGAGGCGATCGGCGCGCAGCCCGCGGACGCCGCAAGCAGCTCTTCGACGCTCGACGCGGCCAGCTCCAGGCGCGACGCTCGTGTGACGCAGGTCGACGCCGTTGGTCCGACGCGCGATGCTCGGCCTGGGTCGCATGAGGACGGTCCGGTCACGACCACGACCCCCGAGGCCTCCGTGACGGTCGACGCGCATCGCGCCGATGTCGCCGCATCGTTCGATGCCGCGCGGGCTCGCGAAGCCGGGGCCGACGCTGCGTCCGTCCCGCCTTGTGCGCCCGGGGGCGAAGGCCGTATGCTCTCGTGCAGCAGCGATTGCCCCGACTCGCTGTTCGCGACGGTGTCGCTCGAGGACGACTTCGGTCCTTCCAGCACCTACTCCCAGCTCTGGACCGGGACGTACGTGGCACCGACGCTCGGCGCGGGCGGCCTGCAGTTCGGCCCTCACCCCGCGAGCGCAGACTGGTGGAACACGTACAGCCCCACGACCACGAACGAGACTGACTTCGGCGACGTCATGTTCTGCGCTCGCTTTTCGTTCGCGACGACCGCGATGGCGGTGCCCATCCCCGATGGCGGCACGTACGCCGATGCGTTCCAGATTTCGCTCCGCGGCGGATCCGAGGGAATGGTCCTCTCGCTCGGGGGCGTCGCGGAGACCGTGAATCTCTCGACGAAGATCGACTCGACCAACACCTGGGTCACCCACGCGTCTCTCCCGTTCGACTTCGCGCCTGGGACCCACACGATGGAGCTCGCGCTCTACGGGAGCGGCAGCAGCTTCTACTCCGAGGTCAAGGACGTCGGGTCGGGGTCGGTCGTCCCGCTCCAGGCATCATACGCGTTGCCTGCGACGGGCACCGTCGGGATGCTCGGCTGGCAGTTGCCGCAAGCTTTGGTCGTGACCCGCGTGGCCATCGGAACGCCCGCTCCGGCTGCGGCGGGCCGGATCATGGCGCCCTGACGGACCTGCCAGCCGTGCCGCCTGTTGCTAGGGGAGCGTGACGAGGACCCCGCACTCGTCCGCGCAGACCGTGAGCTGCTGGAGCGGAGCCTGTGCGGGGCCGTGAACGACCTTGCCAGTCGTGTCGTACCGAGAGCCGTGGCAAGGGCACACGATCTCGCCGCTCGCTGCGTCGAACCCGACGGTGCAGCACTGGTGCGTGCAGGACGACGAGAGCGCCACGTAGGTGCCGGCGGCCGTCTGGATGACGAGGATGCCGTCCTTTCCGCAGTGATCGTCCTTGAAGCCAGGAGCCGAGAGGGAGGCGCTCCCACCGACCTGCTGGAGCGCGGGATATTCTCCGAACTCGACGCCGAACGTTCCCGTTCCGCAGCTCGGTGCGCAACCTCCGCCGCTCGCGTTGCCCGCATCCGTCGATCCGGACGTGGCTTGCCCGCCGCTGCAGCCGGGGAGGACTGCGACTGCCATCGTCGATACCCCCGCCAGCAAGAGGTGCCTACGACCTTCATCATGCTCGCTCATCGGTACTCCTTCCCCGCTGATTGCCATCTCACGGCGCGAACATTCACTTCCTGACAACGTTTCACCTTGTTTCACTCGCTGCGGTCAGCTCGCGGACGCAAACTCGGTGCCACGCGATTCTTGCCGTGCACGTAACGGGTTTGGACGTCTCTGGATGCAAAGCGTGCGCGGCGCCGAGCGGGTTGCGCAAACGCAACCGCGGATCAGGGCAAGTCCTCGATGCTGAGGACGTTGGTTCGCGGCGTCGCGAGCTCCACGGACACAACAGGCTCGGATCTCGTTTGCACGGTGTGGCCTGCGCCGCTCGACCACTGCCTCGATAGGGCTGCGGCCCAGCGGAGGCTGTCGCCGTCCCACCGGTACGGTGATTGATGCGGCGGGTCGAGAGCGCTCGACGACGAGTGGCCGTCGGCTGCGACGAGCACGGCGCCGCGCCAGCGGTCGGAGCCCCACCATTCGTCATGTGTCGCGCACCGACGTCGCTGGAGCGAGATCGCGCCGTTCTCGCTCCGCACAACCCTCGCGCCGGGACAGTCGGTCGCGGTGAACGGCCACGGCGCGGACTCGGGGAGGTAGGTGAGGCCCGGCGGCGCTTGCTCCGGCGAAATCATGATCGCGCCCTCCGGGGTGCGGACGACCACCGCGACTTCACGCGGATCGCGAACGACCAGCTCCGTCCACCGAACGGTGCTGCCTGTGGACGCACACGCGACCGCGAGGAGGGAAAGTGCGACGACAAGGAACTGGCATCCCCGCATTTGCAGTGGCGTCGCAAGAAGCACACCGCCTTGAGACGTGGCGCGGGTGCGTGCCCGAGTTCTTGCGTAAAGTGAGACCCGGGAAATGCCGGCGCGTCCTTCTTCGATGATGGTGGCCGTTGCGGCCGCAGCGCTTGCTGCATGCGCGACGAACGAGGAGGTCACTCCGCCCGGTGTGTCGGGTGCGGTACACGACGCGGGCGCCGAGACCGGTGGAACGGAGGACGCCGACGGGCTGCAGGCGGACGCGCACGACGCGTCCACGGCGTCCGACATGGCCGACGTCGGGACCTCGAAGTCGAAGGATGCGGGTAAGGATGCGGATGGGAAGGCTCCGCACGACGACGCGAGCGCGACGAAGGACGCTGCGACCTCCGATACGGGGAACCCATATGCTTCGCCGCCGGTCTGCACGAGCGGCGTCATGTGGACTCTGGGCGATGTCGGAAGCGCCGACATGAACCCCGGGATGGCGTGCGATACGTGTCACACACTCGGCGGATCGGCGTCGGGATACGAGTTCGATGTCGCGGGGACGGTCTACCCGACCGCGCACGAGCCGGACGAGTGCGACGGGACTGCGACGGCGACCGTCGTCATCACGGACGCCAAGCAGACCGTGCACATGCTCGCGGTCAACTCCGCCGGCAACTTCTACAACTTCGACTACCTCGGCGTCGGAGCGATCCCGACGCCGTTCACGGTCAAGGTCGTCGACAGCAGCGGGTCGCGTGCGATGATCGCGCCTCTCACATCCGGCGACTGCAACATCTGCCACACGGAGCAGGGGACGCAGGGCGCGCCGGGGCGGGTGCTGGCTCCGTGAGCTCCCTTGGCGCGCGTTCCTCCGTCAGCCAGGCTTCGGTGCCTCGATGTGGAACCGTATCGAGCTCATCCCGCGCTCCATGTAGGGCTTGAAGAAGCCGGCCACGAGCGCCCGGAGCGCAGGCTCGCTCGGGCACGACCGTGAGGAGAACGTGTACGTCCAGACGACGTGGGTGCCGCTCGCCGTGGGGACGAACTCCCAGTCGCCGCGCGCGCCCGTGGCGAAGTTCTTCACGACGAAGCTGAACTCGTTCACGTGGTAGGCGAAATGGCTCGGACGCTCGATCGCGTCGATCTGCTCGACGAGAGTCCGTCCGTCGTCGAGCACGACGACCCGGCGCGCGCCTGCGTGATCCCAGCCTCCGTCTGTCAATCGGACGCTGCCGCGAACTCCGCCGATCGGGCCGTAGGCGCGAAGGTCACGCGCAGGGGTGTCCTCGCGGACGACGTAGTCGAAGACTTCCTGCAGCGGGGCCTGGATGTCTGCCGTGACAGTCGCCGCAACCTCACCTCTGCCAGGCGGGGGGGCGGCCGCGACCGGCGCCTCGGGGCTTCGCGCAGCGCAGCCCGCTCCACCGAGGACCATCACGCAACCCACCGCGATCGATCGAAAGCTCATCTTCTGGTCTCCTCGCTCATCAGGTCCGCGGGCAATCCACAGAGTCGGGCGCTCGACTCCCACAAGCGCTTCGCCAGCTCGTCGTCGTACGAGAGCTTCGAGGACGGGGCGACGCGCCCTCGAGTGATGTACGTCCCGCTGGCGGGCGCTGCGTCCTCGTCGGCGATGCGTGCGAGCCGGGAGCCCGAGAGGCACACCGAGTTCGTGTTCGGGACGACGAGCGTGAGAACGGGCAGCACGTACTTCCAGCCGAAGCGAGCCGCTGCGCCGTATCCGCGAGCAAGGCCTGTCCCTGGCATCAGGCCGGGGTCGAACGCGTAGACCCTGAGCGATGACGGCGCCGGCGCCGTCACGGCGCGCAGACGTCGATCGAGCTCGTATGCGCAGAGGACGTTGCAGAGCTTCGAGGTCGTGTAGCGACGTCGCGCGGCGACCGAGACGGCCTGGTCCTGGAACGCGCGTCCGTGCGCGAGGTCGTCCACGTCGTCGATGGCAGGCGCCGGCATCCCGGTGTGCTTCGTCGGATCGTGGGTGTTGCTGCTGACGAAGACGACGCATCCGTGCGACGAGAGCTCGCCCAGGAGCCCGCGTGCCAGCAGGAAGTGTCCGAGGTGATTCGTCGCGAAGGTGGTCTCGAAGCCTTCCGACGTGAGCGAGACGGCGCCCGTCTCCTGGATTCCCGCGTTGCAGATGAGCGCATCGATGGGGCCGGAGTCGTGCATGGCGCGGATGAAGGCGCGCACGGATTCGAGGTTGGCGACGTCCAGCGTCGTCACCTCCGCTGCCGTGCCCGTCGCGGCCGTTGCGAGGTGCGCTCGCGCAAGCTGCCCTCTCTGCGCGTCCCGACACGGGAGGATGACCCGCCATCCGCGTCGTGCGAGCTGGGTTGCGCATTCGAGGCCCAGTCCCGAGGTCGCCCCCGTGATCACCGCGGTCTTGCGTCTGTTCTTCTCCACCGCGCTGCTCATCGTCGGAAAATATGTAAGCGATCGCTTATGTTGTCTACTTACATTCCGGAGGAGCGAACGATGCCGCGCAGGATCCGCACCGCACCGAGAAAAGCACCGACGCAGGACCGGGCGAAGTTCACCGTCGAAGCGCTCCTCGACGCGACCGCTCACGTTCTCGTGAAGGAAGGCTACGACGGCACGAGCACCAACCGCGTCGCGCAGGTGGCGGGCGTCAACATCGGGTCGCTCTACCAATACTTCCCCGGAAAGGACGCGCTGGTCGCGGCGCTGATCGATCGACACGTCGGGCACATCTCCCGCGCGCTCGCGGAGAGCCTCGCGGACTCGACGGAGTCACCGCTACCGGTCGCAGTGCGCAGGATGGTCGGGGCCCATCTTCGCGTGCACGCGAGCAACCCCGCGCTACAGCGAGCCCTCATTGCACAGGTGCCGCGTGTGGAACGCCTCAACCCGATCGTTGGCTTTCGCCTTCGGCTCGTCGAGACGTTGCGCGGGTGGCTCGAGGAGCGACGGAGCGAGCTCGCCGTGACCGATCTCGACTTCGCGGCGTTCTCTGTCGTCCACATCGTGGATGCCCTCACGCAGGCCGCGCTCCTTGAGCGTCCCGAGGAGCTCCGCGGTGAGCGGCTGCTCAACGGCATCGTCGAGATCGTCGTCGGCTACCTCGCGAAGTGAGGCGGCCGCCCCAGGCACGACGAGCGCTTCAATCCATCAAGGCAGCGAGCGCAGCGCGCTGTCGAGGGCAGGAAGGAAGAGGCTCTCCGGATACTTCGCGCGAAACTGTGCGGCGCGTGCCCGCGCGTCGTCGGCTCGACCGGCGAGGACGAGCGCTTTTACTCCGAGCGCTTCGCGCTCTTCGCGGAGCACTCCTTGCGGGAATGTGCTCGCGTGGCGGTCCACCGCGGCGATCGCATGATCTGCCTCTCCTCGGGCGATTGCGGTGCGGGCAATGTCGAGGATCGCGCTCTCCGCGGCGAGCTCCTGACCGGTGCGCTCTCTGGGAGGCGCGGACTGCGGCGTGGCCTGGCGTGTCACCGGTGCGGGAGCGGGCGGCATCGTCGCGGACGGTGTCGCGACAGGTACCCAGGCCGCGGAGGCTGCAGGCGGACTCGCGCTCGCAGCAGAAACCGCAGAGCGATCTGCGGGCGCACGGGCGACGCGATTCTCCGGCCGTCCGCGCGCGCCTGCTCCTAGGGCGCCCCCGACGGCCAGCGCGGCGGTCAGAGAGATCCACGGGTGTCGCGCGATCCACGAGCCGCTCGCGGGTGACGGGGAGGTGGGGGGCGGAGCTCCACCACCGCCTCCACCAGGCACCATCGCGACTCGGGCAACGACAGCTTGGAGAATACGAGCGCGCGCCGCGCCAGGCACGTCCTCGATGGGCCCGATCTGGCCGAGCACCGCGAGCACGTCAGGATCGAGAGGTTCGAGATCTTTGCTCATCCTTCCCTCCGCGTCAGCCGTCGCACAGCAGCCGTGAACTCCATGCGCGCGGATCGCAGGCGCGAGTACACCGTCCCCTCGGGGACCCCGAGCCCTCGCGCGATCTCCGGGACCGTCTCGCCGTCGAGGTCGTGAAGTACGAGGACCGCCCGCTTGTCGAGATCGAGCGCATCGAGCGCCCGGTCGACGAGCTCCTTGTGCTCCGAGGTCGTGTGCGGGGCAACGGCGAGGCCCGCGGCGTCGTCCTCGCCTCCGAGATCCTCGGAGCGAACGTGGGCGCGCCGGCGGTGCTCGGACGCCACACGGACGGCGAATGCGCACAGCCATGGCTTCGCCGGGCGGGAGGGATCGTAGGTCGCGAGGCGCTGGTGCACGCGAAAGAAGACCTCGTGGCACAGATCTTCACGGTCTCGCTCGGCGATGCCAAGCCGCCGCAGGGTCGTCCATACATAGGGGAGCTCGCGATCAAAGAGGCTTCTGAAGAGTTCGATCGATGCGGCGGAACCTCCGCTCGCAGACGCCTGGAGCGCGCCCATTGACGGTGCTTGGGGGGAGACGGGCGAAACCATTTCAAAAAGCGACGCCGCCAGCGAGCCCCACCGACGGCGCGACCACCGGCAGCTGAAACACCATGACCGCGCCGACGCTCACCGGGTTGCGGAGCAGGATGAACGCGGCGTCGGCGTGGGCAAGCACGAAGAAGCGGCGGCCGATCGGGAGCTCGGCGCCGACGCGCGGGCCGACGGCAGCATAGAGAGCGTCGCCGCTCCTGGCGTGGGTGATGTCGACGCCGGTCTCGTGGAAGTCGCCGAGCGAGACGAGGCCGCAGAAGAAGAACGGCTTCGGGTACCGGATGCACGGGACGATGGAGGCGGCAACGATGTAGGTCTCCACGGCTTCGCCGGAGGCAGGGAGGTCGGCGCGCAGATCGAGCCCGAGGGAGAGCGACGAGACGATGGCGACATCGAGCGCCGCTCGAAACCCGACGGTGACGGTCGGGGCGACGTTGAACGGCACCAATGAACCGACCGACGCGGTCATCCGGTGCAAGGTCGAGGTCGAGGTCGAGGTCGAGGTCGAGGTCGAGGTCGGGGTCGAGGTCGAGGTCGAGGTCGAGGTCGGGGTCGAACGAAGCCGCTACGCGGCGGGGTCGGGCGTGAGAAGCGCCAGGTCCTGACCTGACGCGTTGGACGTGGTCGCCTTGTTGTCGACGTTGCCCTGGCCGGCAGCGCGCCGAAGGAGGCCACATGGACCCAATCAATCAGATGCGTCAGGACCTGGCACGTGGAGGGTACGCCGAGTCGACCTGCTC
>Ga0302279_10000160_pt1 | contig 96391 bp, 75 predicted proteins | sample III_Bog_N3_3_FD_194541 | JGI IMG/M metagenome (GOLD analysis project Ga0302279, IMG submission 194541) | Peat permafrost microbial communities from Stordalen Mire near Abisko, Sweden - III_Bog_N3_3 | ecosystem: Environmental > Terrestrial > Soil > Wetlands > Peat | place: Sweden: Abisko...
CTCTCGGGGCTCGTGGTCTTGCCCGGTCGGGGTCCTCGCTTCGCTTTGTGAGGACCCCGACCATGCAAGACAACCAGTTGCCGTTTCAGAAACTCGATAGCTACGTCGTCGCCAAGGAGATCGCCGAGCTCGTTCACCTCTCGAAGATTCGCGACACCGAGTTGCGGGACCAGGCCACCCGCGCCAGCAAGAGCTGCTTCCTTCAACTCTGCGAGGGGCTGCCCAACGACGGCGTCGCCATGCGGCGGAAGTACTTCGTCGAAGCCAATAACAGCCTCCACGAGACCGTCGGCGCCGTCGACCTCGCCGCGACGCTCGGCATGATGAGCATGGAGCAGGCGAACGCGATCCAGGCTCTCGCGGTTCGACTCAAGGCGATGCTGTGGAGGCTCCAGCGCTGAGCCGGAGCCTCCCTCGCTCACGCGGCTCAGCGTATGAGTCGCGTGAGCATCGCGACCAGCCGGTCGGTGATGATTGCCACGCGATCCGCGTCCGCCTGCTTCGCGGTGCCGCAGACGACTGCGATCTCGATGGCCGCGGCGGCCTCCACCGCCTCACCGCGGGCAATGGTGAACGCGCGCGCCTTGTCGGCGCGCGTCACGCGAGCCGCGCCCTCGGCGCAGTTGAGGCACGCGCTCTGCGCCGCGCGCATCGCCTGGTCGCGGAGGTGAGTGTCGCGAATTGCGGCCTCGCGCACCGCGATGAGCAACTGCTTCGCAACGCCGAACGCGTGGAGCTTGTGATGAGGAAGGATGGGTCTGTCGAGCATGGGATTGAGCCTTTCGCCCCGAGAAAGGCTCAATCGCGTGCGGCTGCCTGCGTTCTCCCAAGCCCAACGAGCGGCAAGCCCAGTGGGATTGCAATCGTAGTGACGGCGAAGCCGGCGCGCGATTGCCCATCCCGTCGAGGGTGAGGAAACCCTCGAATGCGACCTCGAATGCGACCTCGAATGCGACCTCGACCTCGACCTCGACCTCGACCTCGACCTCGACCTCGACCTCGACCTCGACCTCGACCTCGAACCCGACCAGGGCTCATTGAGCGTCCTCGTGCCAGCGGGGCTGTCACTCCGGTCGCAGGATCGCTTCGTTTCTCGCGGGGCTCGTGGTCTTGCCCGGTCGGGGTCCTCGCTTCGCTTTGTGAGGACCCCGACCATGCAAGACAACCAGTTGCCGTTTCAGAAACTCGATAGCTATGTCGTCGCCAAGGAGATCGCCAAGCTCGTCCACCTTTCGAAGATTCGCGACACCGAGTTGCGGGACCAGGCGACCCGCGCCAGCAAGAGCTGCTTCCTTCAGCTCTGCGAGGGGTTGCCCAACGACGGCGTCGCCATGCGGCGGAAGTACTTCGTCGAAGCCAACCGAAGTGGACGGAGTCCAGCCTGCTGGACGGAGTCCACGTAGGTCTACGGAGCGAAGCGCAGTGCACAACAGCCTCCACGAGACCGTCGGCGCCATCGACCTCGCCGCGACGCTCGGCATGATGAGCGTGGAGCAGGCGAACGCGATTCAGGCACTCGCGGTTCGACTCAAGGCGATGCTGTGGAGGCTCCAGCGCTGAGCCGGAGCCCCCGAGAGCTCGGGTCACTCCCCGAGCTCGCCGCACCGAGCGCCAGGGCGGCGCGGGTGAGCTGGATGGACCGCGTCGCCCTCGTCGGCGCGAATCCACACGATCCGGCGTCAGGATAGCCGCCGCACCCCCAGGTTTCGAGACGGCCGCTTCTGCCCGCGGTAGCCCATGGCAGAATACAGGCATGACCTCCTGGGCAGGGCTGAGGGTTCTCGTCCTGGAGGCCGACGGTCGCCTGGCCGCGGAGCTTCGACGCGAGCTCGGCGCGCTCGGGTGCGACGTGTCCGTGCTCGACGACGCCGACGCGGGTCTCGCGCACGCGAGGGGCGAGTGTCCCGATGTCATCGTGGTTTCGGTCGAGCTGCCGGGCGCGAACGGGTTCGCGGTGTGCAACAAGCTGAAGAAGGACGAGCGCACGCGCGACATCCCGCTGATCCTTCTGTCGAGCGAGGAGTCGGAGGAGACGTTCGCGCAGCACAGGCAGCTGAGGACTCGCGCCGAGGCGTACCTTCACAAGCCGTTCGCGTTCGAGCAGCTCCGGCAGGAGATCGAGGCTCGGGTGGCGCACCTCGGGAGGGAGCTTGCGGCGAGGCAGGCCGAGAGGCGGGAGGGCGCGGGGGTGCCGTACAGGGGAGCTGGGGTGCCTGCGACGGTGCCGACCGGGCACAAGAGCGAGCCGACGGCGGTCGATCGCACGTGGAGCGTCGTCTCGGTGCTTGTGGTCGTGACCGCCGCGCTCTTTGGAGCGAGGTCGGGGCTCTTCAATGAGCGACTCGGGTCGGGCGGCAAGGACGTCGTCGGCGTGGACGCGTACCTGTACCTCGCCGGCGGAGCCGTCGGGGCGGTCGCCGGTGTCGTCTTGGTGGGCTTCGTCTGGCTCATTGTCCGCGGCTACTCGTCGTTGCTCGCGCGGGCGCGACACGGACCTGGCTGAGACGTCGCAGCTGCGGGTGCGGGGGGCCGGCATTCGTTTCAAGCTGCTGTAGCCTCACGGGTGTTCGTGGTCTTGACTGACCGTCACGCGCAAAGGACGAGGGCGGCGGTGCGAGAGGTCCTCCGTCGCCGGACCCCGTCCATCGGCGCTCCACGAGAGATGTGAGCGTCTCTTCGATTGCCTGGAGCCGCTCTCGGCGTGACGAGGGATGCGATGCGAGAGGTTTCACGACGTCGAACCTCTTGCATCGCTGCTCCACGAAGACCGAGAGCGTCTCCTCGAGCACCGAGAGCCTCTCCACGAAGACCGAGAGCGTCTCTTCGAGCACCGAGGGCCGCTCGACGCGTGCCGAGAGACGCGATGCGAGAGGTTCCACGACGTCGAACCTCTTGCATCGCTGCTCCACGAAGGCCGAGAGCGTCTCCTCGAGCACCGAGGGCCGCTCGACGCGTGCCGAGAGACGCGATGCGAGAGGTTTCACGACGTCGAACCTCTTGCATCGCCGCTCCACGAAGGCCGAGAGCGTCTCCTCGAGCACCGAGGGCCGCTCTGCGCGTGCCGACAGACGCGATGCGAGAGGTTTCACGACGTCGAACCTCTTGCATCGCCGCTCCACGAAGGCCGAGAGCGTCTCTTCGAGCTGCGAGAGCTCCTCCACGCGTGCCGAGCGACGCGATGCGAGAGGTTCCTCGTCGTCGAACCTCTTGCATCGCAGCTCCACGAGGGCCGAGACCCGCTCTACGCGTGCCGAGTGACGCGATGCGAGAGGTCTCACGACGTCGAACCTCTCGCGTCGCGGCTCGATGAAGAACGAGAGCGGCGATCGGGGCGAAACAACCACCGCCGATCTTCCCGAGCGCACCTCGCGTGAGAGGCTGCGGCTCGCGTGCTCTCAATTCTCGCGGCGTCGGTCGGCAAGACCGTCCCTCCTTCCTTCCTTCCGCGAGAGCTGGCGGGGAGAGCGGCCGCTCCCCGGACGCAGCGGGAAGACCCAGCCCTCTCCGTCGCGCGATGCTTGGGGTCTGTTCCGGCCTACTGGGACGGCAGGACGGCGGGACGGAGCTGTCGACACAAAGTGTGTGAATGCGGCGGCTTACGTCATCACGTCGGCGGAGCGGCCGACCCACCGTCCTGCCGTCCCAGTAGAAACACGGGAACGCCGTGGACGGGTGTCGCTGCGAGAGCCGACGGGAGTCCTGCTGCGATGGGCGTCGAGCCACGTCGACGTCGCAGCGATCAGCCCGGCGACATCCGACGGGCGCGCCGCCAGTAGAAGACCGCCACGAGCGTCATGGTCAGCGTGACCAGAGAGAAGAGCCAGACACCGAGCCGCGAATCGCGTGGGCCCATGTGGTCACGGAGAACCACGACTCGCGTCGGCCAATCCGCCCAGGCCATGCCGGGAGCGAGCGGTCGGATGCGTTCGAGAGGCTCGACGAGACGGACGCCGATGAGCTTCCCCGACGCGACCGCTCGTCGACAGTCCTCCGGCCGGGAGAACTCGGCGAGCACGTGCGCCGTGGCTCCTTTCGGGTCGGAGAGGGACGCGAAGTAGTTGGACTTCCCCGCGTGAATGAGGGAATCGCAGCGCAGGGTCGTGTCGGTGATCTCCGTCCACGCGCCGAGGCCGGGCTCCGTCGACGCGACGTCGCGCAGCTCCATCGGAGTAGGGAGAGGGGGATAGGCTTGAAGGGCGAGTACGAAGCCGAGGAGCTTCGCGCCGAAGAGGGCGATTGCGCCGAGCGCAGCGGCGAATCCGAGCCATGGGTATCGGAGCCACACGGTGGAGCGCATCGGTTCGCCTCACCTATCATGCCCCGCGGAACGCCCGCTCGCGGCGCGCAGCGGACGACGCTTCCGACGAGGGCGACGTGGCGTCCGACGACTGAGCCCGGAACCGCGTCGCTCACGGAGGGGCGAAAGCGGTGCGGTTCGACCGGGGAATCGTCACGGCCCGTGACGTTCAACCCTGCCCGCCCTCTTTCGCCCCGAAAAGCTGAGTGATTCCGGAGCGGGACACGGGATTCGAACCCGCGACATCCAGCTTGGGAAGCTGGCACTCTACCAACTGAGTTAGTCCCGCAATGCCTGAAACTGTTACGTTTTCTACTGGGCCGGAATCTGAATCGTCTCGCCCTGGGACGATTCGTGCGCCGCGACGTGAGGTTCTAGGGCTTCTCGGTGAGGGCGTCAAAGGCTGAATCGTCCGGATATCGTCCCGGCCGGCCGTCGCGAGCGGGCCAGCGGGCAACGAGGGGAGAGCGGCGGGAACATGATGTAGCGCGCGTGCACCTTCGGATCGGAGTGCGCCGCCAGGTGCATCGCGTGCTGAACGTTCACGCCGGCGTCAGCGAGCCCCGTGTTGAACGCGCGCCGGAACGAGTGGAAGTCCACCGGGAGCGTCGAGGCGGTCGCGAAGTACAGCGGGTCGCGCGGGTCGGGTGCGAGCTCGTGCACCGTGCGCGTGGTCTTGCTGCGTCCTGTCCGCACCTCTCGCACGACCTTGGACGGCGTCAGACGGAAGACCCCAGCCGCGACGAGCCCGCGACGCAGGCGGTTCGCATAGGCGCTCTTCTTCGCCTTGAAGGCCTCTGCCCGCTCGCCTCGCCGTGCGGGGAACACTGGCCCGCTCTCGGGCTTCTCGGCGCGCTCCCACCACGCGCGGAGGAACGGCGCGAGCACCTCCGGAATCGCGAGGCGTTGCGGTGCGGGGGGAATGAGCGTGCCAGTGCGTGCGCGCGGCATGGCTAGCGCTTCCCCTTCGTCGTCCGCGTCCTCACCGTGCGACGTTGCGTGCGACCGGTCAGCGGAGACTCTGCCACCCGTTCGACGGGAGCGGGATCCATCCTGCGTCGGACTGTCTCAAGGCACACGGCTGCTGTCACGCCGCTGTCCTTCGCGTACTCCACGAAATCCTCACGCATCGTCGTGCGGAAGACGTCAGAGGCAGTCAGGCCACGTGTGGAGGCAAGCGCGCGCACCATGGTGAGCTCGTCGTCCGACAGGAACATGTTGAATCGATGGGGGCGAGCGTCGGCCATGCGTCCAACATATGTATGTTGTGCCCATACGTCAAGGCGCGCCGGTCACCGCTTGTAGACCTCGCGTCTGTTTCCAACCTGCACGACGAGCACGAGAAGTTGGCTGTGTTCGACCGTGTAGAGGATCCGGTAGTCGCCCGCCCGCGTCCGATAGATGCTGTCCTGGCCCTGCATCGTGATCGCCTTCTGCGGGAACGGCTCGGTTGCGAGCCTGTTGATCGCGTCGAACACGCGCTCGCGGACCGGCTTGTCGAGGTCGTTGATCTGCTTCCGTGACTTCGGGGACAGCTCAACGCGATAGATCGGCACGCGTCAGACCATGTTCAGCTAGCACGTCGTCAAAAGGGATCGCCTTCTCGCCGCTGGCTCTAAACTCGACAAGTGCGGCGAGCCCCGCTTCCGCATCGATTCGGTCGTCTTCCGGCCCCTCCCATTGCGCGAGGACACGGTGCACAGCGTCCGCCAGCAGCGGTAGGTGACCAACCGCCGCCGCTGTCTCGTTCGGCCGTGAGCAAATGACCTCCTCATCCTGCAGATCGCCCCTCACCGAGTTCTCGGAGATGAGCAGGTACCGGGCGAGGTACTCGACGGCAGTGTGATCGTAACCGATGGAGGCGGCGTTGAACGCCAGTCGAAGGTTTTGGGACGCAGTTCCGGACCCGACCTGCCGAACGGCAGACTCAAACGCTTCTCTCGCGCCGGCCTTGTCCCCGAGTCGGTTGAGCGTGATGGCGATGTTTCCTTCGATGATCGGCCCGAGGTTCGTGTGGCTTCCGACGAGCGCACGAGCTCTCCTGAACTGGTCCAGGGCCTCTGCGAACTCCCCAAGCATCAGGTGGCAGGTGCCGATGTTGTTCGCGTGGTCGGCCTCATCCGGCGTGTACAACGCCGCCTTCCGGTGTGCGTCGAGTGACGCGGCGACGTCGTGAAGCCGGTAAAAGCAGGTGCCCAAGAGGCCAAAGACCACTCCGCGACGCGCATCCACCGGCATGTGCGCGAGCGCCTCGGTCAGCTCAGCTACCCACTGACGGAGCGTCGCGTCGTCAACGTCGTCCGCAGGATTATTGAGACGACCGGTGATCTCCGCGCGCAATTGCGCGATCACGGTAGAGGGGACGCCGGAAGCCATGTCGCAAACATAATACCGTGAGCTGGCGGCGCTGGCGACCCCGCGAATCAAGGACCCCGCTCCCTCCGGCGCGAGCCAGGGCTTCGATCGTTGGACTCTCGGCACGCTCGAGTAGCAGCGCGACGACACGGCGTGCGCCAGCTCGCACGCTTCGTTGGCTCGCAACCGTTCGACGTCCAGCCTCCGCGCGAGCTCGCCATCCCTGGCGACGCACGCGGCGGAGTAGCGCCGGAACGCCTCGCGACGAGCTACCAGCGCGACCCGCTAGGCTTCGACCGCGCGTCCATCGCGGTCACGCCGCTGGACGGGGAGCGCGTCGAGGCCAGCGCCGCGCACGCGCCCCTCTTGTCCGCAAGCGGCGTAGGGCTCGACGTCGCCGCCAGATCGCGCACTCCGAGCTCGGCGCGTACGGCCTCGCGCACGAGGGCGCGGAGCTCGTCCGCGGTGGTGAGGATGACGGCAGGCGCGGCACTCACGTGGCCGGCCCGACTGGGAGCTCGGCCACCTGGGCCTCGTCCTCGACCATCGCGGCGCGAACGAGAGCGAGTGCCTCGGGGAACGGACGGAGTGCGTCGACGAGGCGAGCGACGACACGCTGGCCTGCATCCGAGCACGCGAGCCGCTCCTCTTCGAGCGCCTCCGGAGAGCTTGGGTGCGGGGAGGTGAGGGCGCGCCCCATCACATGTGCCAACGTCATGGGTCGACCGTCGATGATCCGGATCGTCTCGCTCGCGAAGGTGGTCCTCATCTCGAGCTCCCGAGGCGCGAGAGGCGCTCGCGAGCGAGGGCTAGCGTCCCGTCGCGAACCTCGAACCCGCCAGCGAGGCGTGCGATCTGCTCGCGCGGGATGCCGAGAGCGCGGGCGACGGCGGAGACGGAGGATGCGGCAACCCGCGCGGCGATGGCGGGGCGGGGGTCTGGAAGAACGGGCGGCGGTGACGATGTGGCTTGCTGCATCCCGCCATCATCGCCACGGCCCAGGGCGAAGGTCAGCGACCCACCAGCACGGCCCCTGTCAGTGGGTTAGCGCGTTACCGACGACGGCCCATCAGCCCGCGCAGATCCGCCGCGAGCTTCTCCCGTTCGCCCTTCGTCTTCGCCGCGTCCAGCTCGTGCGCCTTTTCGTGAACAGCCTTCGACTTGGTTTCTTGCCGGTCGACCTCCTCACGAGCGTTCTTCTCCTCCAGCGCGATCACTTGCTTCGGCGTCATCGCCAAGGTTGCCGTCTTCGGCCACCAGCCGGCGATGATGGCGAGGAGAGCGATTCGACGAGGGGCGACGATCGGAGGCTCGCCCGCTCGAAGCCGCTCGCGGCGCACGGCATCGACCAGCAGTTTCCGCGAGTGCCCCCGGTTTGGAATCATCGCGCCGATCGCGTCGTGGGAGAGGACGACCCGCGTAGCTTCCGACGGCGCGGGCGCATCGAAGCGATCGGTGAGAACCGCGCGCGTGTTCATCCGTTGCAGTAGCCGAGAGAGCCCCGCATCCTCGCGGTCAATCGCGGACGTCGCGGGCGCGGTGGGTCCCCCGTCGGCCTTGCTCGCGAGATAGGCCCCCGCCGCGTTCAGAGCGTCTCGAATCGCCAGCACGTAGGCGTGCGCCGGGTGCGCTAGTGCCTCCTCCTTCGGCCCGTAGGCGAGGGGGAGCCGATCGATCGAAGAGCCCCGGAACATGGTCCCCCCGCCCGCAAGCCAGCCACGCTCCCGCAGCTCGGTCAACGCGGCCTCGCGCGTCCACGCCTTGAGCTCGTCAACGGACGCGGCCCGGGGGCGCTTCGGCCTCTCGGCGGGCGCCGTGGTAGTCTGCTTCTCGGATCGTCGCGTTCGCATCGTGACCTTCCACGCGCCCTTGGACCTTGCCGGGTCCCGGGGCGCAGGCTTGTGAGCCTACCGCTTGCCCGTCTCCTCATCGCGCCGCCGCACAGCTTCGAGTGGCCTCACGGCGCGTGGCTTCGTCCGCTTCGCCGCCTCGAGCAACACGGCTGCGGTGTCGAAGTCGCTCGCGTCGACGGCCAGCTTGATGGCGAGCCGGAGCGCAGCGTCGGCCGTCGTCGGAGCGGCCCCGCCTGAATCGTCCACGGCCTCGGAGCCCGAAGGTCTGGCGTCCCGCTTTCCTCCAGCGTCCAGCCGATCCGTCAGACGCTCCGAGGTTCCCCCGAAGTCGGTGCGTCCTACATGCGATCCCTGGACGATTCCGGACGAATCATCCTGAACCACGGTGACGCACGGTGAATCGTCCGTGACGTGCTCCGTCATTGGAGCGGCGCAAAGTGGCGCACCGATTGGTTTTGCGGCTCCCTCTGCCCCCTTGGGAAGCTGGCACTCTACCAACTGAGTTAGTCCCGCCTGCTGCGAACCCTGACGTGTAGCCTCCCCTCCCCGCGCGTGTCAACGCAACGCCGATAGCCCGCATCGGAAGTCGCGATCGCCCAGGAGCGCGCACCCGGCCCCCACGCGAAGCGTCGTCCGAGCGCAGGCTCCTGCACCTGAGTGAGCTCGGAGTGCCCACCGTAGAGGTGCGGGTGACTGTGCTCCACTCAACTAGCCCGCAAAAAAAAGCGGCCCGGGTGGAGCTTAGCCACCCGGACCGCCGTACAGGCCCCAGTCCCTCTGGTTCCGAGCCTTCGTCAATCACCGCCGGTCGTCGTCGCGTCTCGCAGGGAAGGCCCAGTGAAGACGCAACTCACGGTCAGAGACCAACAGGCTCGGCCCTGCGGGCGAGGTTGGGAAACCACCTCGTGCCCTACAGTGCGAACCTCTCGGGAATAGAGCCATAGGTACTTTGCATGATGGTGTCCTCCTCCGGACATGCCGGCACTCGGGGGTCAACGCCGTACGACACAAGCGCACGCCGCCGCCGGGCGAGTGTTTCTGTTGTGGCTGCCTTGAAGATGCCGAAGCGTCTCTCTGGTGGCCTGGTTACACCGTCTCACGCGGGTGCTCCCGCGTCGGACCATCCGGGAACCGCTGGGAGCGGCTCCAGATACGGCACTGCTCACTGTAACATCGGCGTCCGCGAAATCTTCCCGGTGGCGCATTTCGTGTCCTACATCGGGGCCGGGTGGGGTCCGGGAGCGACCTCCGCTGGCTCGCGCCGCCTGGTACGGTGGCCCGGTGAGGGAGCGTTGCTGGATCGTCGCCGTCGCGCTCGTCGTGGCGTATGTCGTCGCGTGCGGCTCGCAGAGCTCGTCCGAGCCGGTGGGCTCGGTTTCAGCCGCGATCGTCGGCGGGTCGGAGGCCTCCGCGTTTCCCGAGGCCGTGGTCGTCACGTCGAGCGGGTTCCTCCCCTGCTCCGGGGTCGTCCTGGCGCCTCGCGTCGTGCTGACCGCGGGGCACTGCAAGTCGCCGACGCTCGAGTACAGCGTGCTCGCCCCGAACGCGGGCGGGCAGCAGGTGACCGGCTCGCGCGACTGGACGACCTACACCGGCGACCCGGCGACGTCGTCCGACACTCTCCTCATCTTCCTCGACGCCCCCATCGCGCTCGCGAGCTACCCGGTGCTCGCGTCGACCGCCGTGGCGCCTGGCACCTCGGTGGTCGACGTCGGCCGCACGCTCAACGGCACGATCACCATGCAGGACTACGTCAGCCCTGCCGTCACCATCATGGGTCCGGCGACCGCGCTCGGCTTCCCCTACAACTACGAAGCGACGCCCGACATCTCCCAGGAGGGGGACTCGGGCGGCCCGATCGAGCTCCCCGGAACGTCGCCTCACACGGTCGTCGCCATCGTCGACACCGACACGGTCGAACAGAACATCTCCGAGGCGTCGCCGATCGACATGTTCGCCCGGCTCGACGTCGTCAGGAACGCGATCCTGGCGCAGATCGCGGGCGAGGAGGCGGGCGTTGGCGCCGTCGATGCCTCGGACGACGCCGCCGGCGTGAGCGACGCGCGCTCCGGCAGCTCCAGCTCGAGCGATGCGTCTCGCGTCCCGCCGCACGACGCCACCGTCCCAGCTCGAGACGCAGGCGAGACGAAGCCCGGCGCGAGCTCGTCGGCGTGCGCCTTCGGGGTCGCTCGCTCTGACGACAGCGGCGTCCTGCTCGCGGCCATCGCCGTGGCGCTCACGTCGACCTCGAGACGCCGACGGCGGGCGCGCGACGCCGGACCCCTTCCAGCACCACACTGACCCGCGCGTAGATCGTTGGCGACGAGCGCCCGTAGGATCGTCGTTTTCATCGCTCCACATCCCTGCCCCGCATCCACGGACTCTCCATGTCGCCGAGACCCTCGAGCTTCACGTCGTCCCCGGCCGACCTGCGCAGGCGCGGTCCGCTCCGGTTCGTTCTCGCGCTGCTCCTTGCGACCGTCCCGCTCGGCTGCCCAGGTCGCCACGAGGGCTCGAAGACGCCCACGGCATCTGCTTCCGCTGCGCCCCCCATTCCCGGGCTGTCGAAGACGGGTCTCGGCTTCCGGCTGAGCGACGAGGAGGGATCCGACGCGCCGCCGCGAGCGAACAGCGCTCCCGCCACGCCGCTTGACGCCGAGGAGACGGCGAAGCTCTTCGCGCGACTCCCGCCGCAGAAGTCAGACTCGAGCGACGTCCAGGCGTTCGCGATGCACGCGAAGTCGATCCCCGCGCCCCGTCCCGGGGAGACGATCTCCGAGGCGTTCCCGCCACCGAGCGCGCCTCCCGGTGGCACGCCGACGCCCCACGTCGGTCCGCTCCACGTCGTCCGGCACGCGCCCGACGGGAACGTCGCGCTCGCTCCTTACCTGACGGTGACGTTCGACGCGCCGATGGTGCCGGTGACCTCGCACGGTGACCTCGACGCGCTGCCGGTGCCGGTCAGGCTGACGCCGCAGCCGCCGGGGAAGTGGCGGTGGATCGGCACGCAGACCGCGATGTTCCAGCCCGATTCGCGGTTTCCGATGTCGACCGACTACACCGTCGACATCGACGCGGGCACGAAGAGCGCGACCGGCGCCGTGCTCGCAGACGCTCAGCACTACAAGTTCGCGACCCCCGCGCCGACGCTCGCGGAGCACGGGCCGAACACCGACACCGCGCCGCTCGACCCGCTGATGTACGCGCACTTCGACCAGGCGATCGATCCTGACGTGGTGCTCGCGACGACCGTCGTCACGCAGAACGGCAAGCCGGTGAAGGTGCGGCTCGCGACGAAGGACGAGATGGACGCCGACGCGGAGTTCGTGCGCGTCTCGACGCAGCGCTCGGATCGCGGCTCGGTGTGGCTCGGCGTCGGGGACATGCCCCCCTCCGCCGGCGGCACGGCCGGAGGGCAGTACGGCGGCGCGACTGCAAAGGGCCGCGTCCTCGCGCTGAAGCCGATCGTGCCGTTCGAGGCTGCGTCGACGATCGTCGTCAAGATCACGGCGGGGACGTCCGGCCTCGAGGGGCCGAGAAAGACGACGAACGACCAGAGCTTCTCGTTCAGGACTCACGGGCCGCTCAAGCCGGTCCGTCAGGAGTGTTACGGCTGCGGGCCGTTCGTCCCGCTCGCGATCGTCTACTCCAATCCGCTCGACCTGAAGGTGTTCGACAAGGCGTGGGTCAAGGTCAGCCCTGCCATCCCCGACATGAGGGTCACCCTCGCGGGCACCTACCTCACGATCGAGGGGCGCAAGAAGGGTCGCTCGCGCTACGTCGTCACGGTCGCCAAGCTGTTCACGGACATCTTCGCGCAGACGCTCGAGCAGGACGACGTTCACTCGTTCGACATCGGCGCCGCCGACGCGTCGCTCTTCCCGGAGACGCAGCCGATGATCGTGCTCGACCCGGGCGCGACGAAGGCCGAGCTGCCGGTCTACAGCGTCAACGAGCCGAGCCTTCACCTCCGTCTCTACTCGGTGACGCCGGACGATTACGCCGCGTACCGGACCTGGCGGAACAACTGGGACTGGGAGGGGAAGCCGGCGACCCCGCCCGGCAAGCAGGTCGTCGATACGATGATCACGCCGCGCCAGGACGCCGACGAGCTCGTCGAGACGCGGGTGGACCTCGCGCCCGCGCTGACCGGGAAAGTGGGCCAGGTGCTCGCCGTCGTCGAGTCGATGAGGCCGATAAAGAACCGGTGGGAGAAGCGCTGGGTTCGCCAGTGGATCCAGGTGACGCACATCGGGCTCGAGGCGGTGACGGACGCATCTGACCTCGTCGCGTGGACGACCACGCTCGCCGACGGATCGTCGCTCCCGGACGTGCGAGTCTCGGCGGGAGCACGCACGGCGACGACGGGCGCGGACGGCATCGCGCGCCTCGCGGCGACGGGCGGCGCGATCGTCGCCAGGAACAAGGACGACCTCACGTTCATGCCGGACGGCGTGACCGCTTCGCTCTACTCGCCAGCGTCGACGCGGTTCTTCACGTTCGACGATCGCGGCATGTACAAGCCGGGCGAAGACGTTCACGTGAAGGGGTGGGTGCGTGACGTCGGCTACGGGAAGGGGGGCGGAGTGGGTCTGCTCCCCGACTCGGCGAGCCGGGTCGTGCACTGGGTGGCGCAAGACCCGCGCGGCGCCGAGCTCTCGAAGGGGGACGCGAACATGGACGCCACGGGCGGGTTCGACTTCGTCGCGACGACGCCGAAGACGGCGAACCTCGGGCGGGCGAACGTGACCCTCGAGATCAAGGGCGGAGGGAGCGACCAGCGAGGCTCGCACGCGTTCCAGATCCAGGAGTTCCGGCGGCCGGAGTTCGAGGTCACCGCCAAGATGAGCGAGGGCCCGGTCTTCGTCGGCGACCACGCGACGGCCACGGCCGAGGCGAAGTACTACGCGGGCGGAGGGCTGCCAGGCGCCGACGTCACGTGGTCGGTCCAGCGATCGGAGGGGTCGTTCGTCCCGCCGAACCGTCAGGACTATGTGTTCGGCAAGCGCGAGTGGACCTGGGAGCCCTCGCGCGACGCGAGCAAGCCAGCACCGCCGACGTCCGCGACCTGGACCGGCCACACCGACTCGCAGGGAGCGCACCGGCTCCGCCTGGACTTCGAGCCGCTCGACCCGGCGTACCCGATGTCGCTCGCGCTGAACGCGAGCGTCATGGACGTGAACCGCCAGGCCTGGGCCGCGCGGACGACGCTGCTGGTGCATCCGGCCGACGTCTACGTGGGTCTCAAGCTCGCGAAGCCGTTCCTCAAGGCGGGCGAGGCCATCAACGTCGACGCGCTCGTCGTCGACCTCGACGGGAAGCCGGTCGCGAAGCGCGCGGTGAGCGTGAGGAGCGTCCGGCTCGTCTGGGAACAGACCGCGAACGGGTTCCAGGAGAAGGAGGTCGACGGGGACGAGTGCGCTCTCACGAGCACGGACGCGCCGCTCCGATGCAAGCTCGCCGCGGCGAAGGGGGGCGAGTACCGGTTGAAGGCGATCGTGGAGGACGACCACGGCCGACGGAGCCAGACCGTCACGCGGGTGTGGGTGATGGGCAACGACGCGCCGCGGCGCCGGAACGTGAGCCAGGACGCGCTCGAGATCCTCGCCGACAAGAAGAGCTACGCCGCGGGCGACACCGCCGAGCTGCTCGTGGTCGCTCCGTTCACGCCGGCCGAGGGGCTCGTCGTCGTGGCGCGCCAGGGCATCCTCTCGATCGAGCGCTTCCGCATGACGACGCCGATGCAGACGGTGACCGTCAAGATCGACGACGCGATGACGCCGAACGTCCACGCGTTCGTGTTCCTCGCAGGCGCGGCGACGCGCGACGACGCCTCGGGTTCGCCCGACGAGAAGCTGACGCAGAGACCTGCCTACGCCCACGGGGAGGTCGATCTCTCCGTCCCGCCGACCGGTCGAACCCTCGCTGTCTCCGTGAGCCCGCGCGACCGTGCGCTCGCTCCGGGTGGGCGCACGACGATTGACATCGACGTCAAGAACGCGCGCGGCGCCGCGGTCGCAGGCGCCGAGGTCGCGGTCATCGTGGTGGACGAGTCCATCCTGGCGCTGTCCGGCTACGTGCTTCCGGATCCGCTCGGGACGTTCTTTCCCTCTCGAGTCAGCAACGTGAACGAAGGGGGCACGCGCGCCCTCGTCACGCTCGCGAAGCCGGAGGAAGCGCGGAGCGCAGGCCTCGGCCTCGGCGGGTTCGGAGAGGCGGGTGGAGGGAACGGTGCAGGGATCGGTCTCGCCGGCATCGGACAGATGGCACACGCTGCCGCGGCGCCTGCGGCATCGGTCGCGATGCGATCGATGGCGAAGACCGCACCGACGGTGCCTGACATGGCCTCGACGCCCATCGCGGTGCGGTCCGACTTCGCGGCCCTCGCGCTCTTCGATCCCGCGAAGCTGACGGACGCGCAGGGGCACCTCGAGCTGCCGGTGAAGCTTCCCGACAGCCTGACGCGATACCGCGTGATGGCGGTCGCCGTCGCGGGAGAGGACGAGTTCGGCTCGCACGAATCGACGCTCACCGTGCGGCTGCCGCTCATGGTGCGCCCGTCGGCGCCGCGCTTCCTCTCGTTCGGAGACAAGTTCGAGCTCCCGGTCGTCCTCCAGAACCAGACCGACGCGCCGATGACGGTCGCGGTCGCCGTCCGGGCGCACAACGCGCGCATCACCGACGCCGCCGGGAAGCGGACGGTCGTGCCCGCCAATGACCGCGTGGAGGTCCGCTTCAGCGCCGAGACCGTGAAGCCCGGAACGGCGAGGTTCGAGCTGGCCGCAGCGGCCGGGCAGGTCGCCGACGCCGCCGACGTGGAGCTCCCGGTCTGGACACCCGCCACGACCGAGGCTTTCGCGACGTACGGCGTGATCGATCACGGCGCGATCGCTCAGCCCGTGAAGATGCCCAGCGGCGTCTTCACCCAGTTCGGCGGCCTCGAGATCACGACGTCGTCGACGGCGCTCCAGGGTCTCACCGACGCCGTGGTGTACCTCGTCCACTATCCGTTCGAGTGCAACGAGCAGCTCGCTTCGCGCATCCTCGCGATCGCGTCTCTCCGCGATGTGCTGACCGCGTTCGACAGCAAGGACCTCCCTCCGCCGGCCGAGCTGCAGGCGAGCATGACGGCCGACCTCGAGAAGCTCCGTACGCGCCAGAAGCCCGACGGCGGCTGGGCCTTCTGGTGGGGTGAGGAGTGGCCCTTCGTGTCGATTCACGTCGCGCACGCGGTCGCTCGCGCCGAGGCCAAGGGCTACAAGATCGACGTGTCGATGAAGGAGCGTGCGAAGGGGTACCTGCGCACGGTCGAGAACCACATCCCGTACTGGTACGACGCCGAGTCCCGGCGCGCGATCATCGCCTACTCGCTCTACGTGCGCAGGCTGCTGGGCGACGCGGATCCCGCGCGGGCGCGACGCTTGATCCAGGAGTCCGGCGGGGTCGAGAAGATGAACATCGAGGCCGTCGGGTGGATCTGGCCGACGCTGAGCGAGGACCACGCCTCGCAGGCGGAGAACGCGCGGGTCCGACGGGTCGTCGCCAACCGCGTCACCGAGACCGCGGGAGCGGCGCACTTCGTCACGTCCTACGGAGACGGCAGCTACCTGCTGCTTCACTCCGACCGTCGCGCCGACGCCGTCCTGCTCGAGGCGATGATCGTCGACCAGCCAACCAGCGACCTCATCCCGAAGCTCGTGAAGGGGCTCCTCGGGCACCGCACTCGAGGGCGATGGGGAAGCACGCAGGAGAATGCCTTCGTGCTCCTCGCGCTCGATCGCTACTTCGAGAAGTACGAGGCGGCCACGCCGGACTTCGTCGCGCGCGTCTGGCTGGGCGACGGATACGTCGGCGATCACACGTTCAAGGGGAGGTCCACGGCGTACAGCGAGACGGACGTCCCTATGAGCTTCCTCGCGGACGTCAAATCCGGAGACCTTACGCTCTCGAAGGAGGGTCAAGGCCGCATGTACTACCGGATCGGCATGCAGTACGCGCCGACCGATCTGCGGCCGCCTCCGATGGACCAGGGCTTCGCCGTGACCCGCAACTACGAGCCGGTCGAGAGCGACGGGGACGTGCGCAAGGACGCAGACGGCGTCTGGCACTTCAAGGCCGGCAAGCAGGTGCGCGTGAGGGTCACGATGGTCGCGCCCGCTCGCCGCTACCACGTGGCGCTGGTCGATCCCCTGCCCGCCGGTGTCGAGCCGATGAACTCGGCGCTGGCGGTGACCGGCACCATCCCTCACGACCCGAGCACGCAGGCCGGGGCGAACCGCTACTGGTACTGGAGCTCGACCTGGTACGAGCACCAGAACCTGCGCGACGAGCGGGCGGAGGCGTTCGCCTCACTCGTCTGGGAAGGGGTCCACGAGTACGTCTATACGGTGCGAGCGACGACTCCAGGCACGTTCGTCGCGGGGCCACCGAAGGCGGAGGAGATGTACAGCCCAGAGGTCTTCGGGCGCGGCGCAGGCGACCGCGTCGTCATCGAATGAGCTCTCGCTAGAAGCACTCGTCCTTGTAGTGCTTCACGCCGTCCTTGTCGTACGTGTACGGCGGGTTGCAGTTGGCGGCGGCGTGGCTCGCGCCCGAGTGGCTGGATCGTGACCTGGGCTTCGTATCGTGCGTCGCCGTGCTCGTGGCGGGGGGTGCGGCAACCTCCGCGACCGGCGGCGGATCGGGCACCGGCTGTGCCGACGCCGATGGCGACGCAGACGGTGTCGGCGCGACGGGCGCGGCAGCGACTGGAGCCGACGACGCGGACGGTGGCGCTGCCGCAACGGCGCTCGCCGTTGACGGGGGATCCGTCGCTCCCTGCGTGACGGGCGCGTCCTGCAGCGCGATGGCCAGCATCCCTCCGATCGCAAACACGACCAGCCCGCTGCCGAAGCCGACGGCGAGGACCTTGACGGCGTGTCTGTCTCGCGGCGACGGCGGCACCGCGGGCGCGTTCGTGGTGGGCGGGAGCGGCGCGTTGACGAAGCCGAAGTCGGAGGGCGGAGCCTGCGCAGAGACCGCGGGCATGCTCTCGAGGGTGGGCGGCAAGGGTGCACGGTTCACGGGCGGCGGCGGGCTCGCGGCACCGAAGCTCTGCAGCGTCGCCGCGAGGGGCTTTCGCGGCGCAGGAACGGGCGCGACCTGTCTGGCGAATTGCGTCCCCTGACCGCGCTCGTCGAAGGTCTTCTCCATATCCGTGATCGTGCGCGACGAATCCGGTGACGGCATCTCCAGGGCCTTGCGCTTCGCACCGATGCGCGCCGCGAAACCCTTGCTCGCGCGGTCTCCGATCGAATCCTCCGTGTCCGCGATCGCCTGCCCGACCTCGCCCGCAGTCATGTCGATGGCGCTGCTGCTCTCGATCTCGGCAACCATCGTCGCTCGCTCGCGCAACGTCTTCCCGGCCACGCGCTGGACCCAGTCGGAGACCTGGGCTGCGCTCGCAGGGGGCACGGCGGCCTCGAGCGCCCGCGCAAACTCGCGCGCCGTCTGCCACCGGTTCTCTTTCGCTGGCGCGAGCGCCCGCATGAGCACCGCGTCGAGCGGCGCGACCTGCTGCGCGCGGACGTGGTCGCCGGCGTCGTAGAGCGCCTCGCTAGGAGGCTGAGCGTTCGCCGCCAGCACGGCCAGGACGAGCTGGGCGTGATCTCCCGCGTAGAGGCGACGGCCGACGAGCGCCTCCCAGAGCACGACGCCCGCCGCGTAGACGTCGGTGGCCGGCCCGAGCTCCTCCCCGCGCAGCTGCTCGGGTGGCATGTAGGCGATCTTCCCCTTGATCATCCCCTGCTGCGTGGTCTGGGTACGCCCCATCGCGCGCGCCACGCCGAAGTCGAGCAAGCGAGGCTGTCCGTCCGTACCCAGGAGGATGTTCTGCGGCGAGACGTCGCGATGCACGATGTGGAGGGGCGCACCTCGTTCGCTCGTCGCCTGGTGCGCGGCCTCGAGCCCCTGCAGCGCCCCCGAGAGGATCGCGACGACGCTCGGCACGGGGATCGGTTGCTCGTGCTCGATGGCAAGGCGGACGAGCTTCGAGACCGACTCGCCGTGGACGTACTCCATCACGAGGAACAGCTCGCCCTTCGTGGCGACGACGTCGACGGTCGGCACGACGTTCGGGTGACGGATCCGCGCGGCGAGACGCGCCTCGTCGAGGAACATCGCGACGAACTCGGGGTCGGAGGCGAACTGAGGATGCAGCCGCTTGATCGCGACGGTCCGGGCGAAACCGACCGGCCCGAGCAACCGACCAAGGAAGACCGTCGCCATCCCGCCGGAAGCGATCGCCTGGTACAGCGCATACCGTCCGACGACACGGACCGATGCCGTCACGATCTGCTCATCTCCCGATGCGGCTCAGGGTGAGCGAGGGCGCAATCATCCCGTCACGATATCGTGAAACCGGGTGTCCGGGGAGGGCGTCCCGCGATCGGAGGCCTGCGAGGGCCTGTTCCGGCCTGCGTTTCCGCGCACGCGTACCCGACGCCGAGCTAGGATGCCGGCCGTATGCCGTGCTCCTCACGCTGGCCGCTCCTCGTGGCCGTTGCATCGTGCATCGCGGCGTTTGCGCCGGGCGCGCGAGGCGAGGGGAAGGCGCCCAGCCGGAGCGAGTGCGTCGAGGCTTCTCTCGCCGGCCAGAAGCTTCGCGGCGCAGGTCACTGGACGGCGGCAAGGGACTCGTTCGCCGTCTGCGGCGACGCGGCCTGTCCCGCGCTCATCCGCAACGACTGCACGAAGTGGACGGACGAGCTCATCGTGTCTTTCCCCACCGTGATCCTCGGCGCGCAGGACGAGAGCGGGCGCGACCTGAGCGACGTGCGCGCCAGCATCGACGGCGTGGCCGTCGCGGGAGCGGCCGCGGGTCAGGCGGTCTCCGTCGACCCGGGAGCACACGTCGTTCGCTACCAACGCACCGACGGGACGAGCGTCGAGCAGCAGTTCGTCATTCGCGAGGGGGAGAAGCGCCGCACGTTGGTGCTCAAGTTTGGCTCCGCAGCCACAGCCGCCGCGACCGTACCGGCGCAGGCTCCGCCCCCCTCCAGCGAGACGCGACCGAGCGCCGGCACGAACACCATCGTCGGCGCCTCCGTCGCCGTGGCGGGGCTCGCGCTGATCGGCGCGGGCGTCTACTTCTTCACGCAGCAGCAGTCGGAGACGAGCAGCGTCGAGAGCCTCTGCGCGGGCGGCGCATGCCGACCCGGGACTCCGGCGGCGGCGAGCGTTCCTTCGCAGGTGACGACCGTGAACACGAACCGAGCGCTCGCAGGCGGCACCTTCGGGCTCGGCGCCGCCGCCATCGGGCTCGGTGCGTACTTCTTCTTCGCGCGGCCGCTCGGGCGTGGGGCACGGAGCGACGCGCCGCTCGCGGGCCTCCAGATCGCGCCGACGCGCGGCGGTGCGTTCGCGGGCTACGCCCTGTCGTTCTAGAGCGTCACGGCGGGACGCACTTGCCGGCAGATCCGGCCATGACGATCGCCATTATCTCGGTCGATGTGAGGGCTGTCGAGTACACGGTCACTTCGTCCGCAAAGCCCGTGAGCCAGTGGGTGCTGTGGTCTCCACCGTCCGTGTCCGTGACGTGCCCGCCGATATACAGCGTCGATGCGGTCCCCGTGGTCAAGGACTGCGCTTGGCTCACGAGAAGCATGCCATCGAGGTAGAGGCTCACGACCGAGCTCTTGCTCGTCGCGGCGAAGTGATGCCACTCACCGATGGTCACGACGCCAGCGTCCGCCGCAGGGCCGAGCAAGGTGCCCCAGGGAGAGAAGTCGGCCTGCGAGCTCGCGCCGGCGAACGTCGCGAAGACCGCGTCGGCAGTGCCCACGGTTCCATACTCGACGAAACACTGCTGGGCCGATGCGGTTGCGGGCGCACCCGTGAGCATTACCCACAGCTCGATCGTTCGGTCCGCCGCACCTGTCGGGATGGACTTGGTCGGCGCGGTCACGGCGCTTGACCCGGCAATGCCGGTGAACGCGAACGCCTGGCCGACCTTTCCGGCGCCATACGCCGCCGCAGTCGTGGGCGACCAGACGCCGGGATTCACCCCGAGCTCGTCGGCAGTGTTTCCTTCACCTCTCCACCAGCTGATCACCTGCGCGGCGGCGGGGATGGGGGAGCACGTCGAGGCGGCGTCGTGTCCTGCGTCATGCGCCGCGTCGTCGCCGGAGTCATGGCCGGCGTCGTGCCCTGCGTCATGAGTCGCATCGGCGCCGACGCTCCCGCCGTCGTGGCCCGCGTCGGCAGGCGCTGCGTCGCGGCCGCTGTCGTTGAGCGACGCATCGTGACCCGCCTCGTGTGACGGAACCGCGGAGTCCTTCGCCGTGCCCGAGTCGCGTCCGCCGGCAGCATCATTGTTCAGCAGCGACGACGTCGTGAGGCATCCGCCGAGGGTCACGAGCAGCGGTACGCTCGCGACGAGTACGACGGTACGGCAAGCTCTCTCGGGCATGGCGGGGCTCGTGACGGGTACAGGAAGACAGTCCAATCTAGCCCAGTTCGATGACGCGGGAACTTCCGTGAAGGCCCACTGTCAGCGAGCGTGATGCTGACCACGGATCCCGTCGCGCACCTGCGTCCGCTCCCCGCACTAGCTCCGTCGAACGTGCCGCTCGCGGACGCGACGGTTCCGGACCTTCTCCATGCGACCGCGCTTCGCCGCGTGGACGCCGACCAGACGCGGCTCGCGATCGCCCTCGCGTTCGCCAGCGGCGTGTCAGGAGGTCTCTTCGCCGACGCCCTCGACCGAGCGACGCTGGCTCCGTCGACGTGGGAGCCAGCGTCGTTCGCCAGTGACCTCTTCCTCCACACCTTCGTGTCGACGTGCTTCCGCGCTCGCCTGCACGCGGCTCTGCCGTCTGCGGGCGGACGGGCGCAGCTCGGCGCGTCCCACGAGCCGCAGCTCCTCACGAACCACCTCGTGCGCCTCCTCGCGTCTCCCCCGTCCGATGTGGCCTCGGTCGAGCATCGGCGCGTGATCCTCGCGGAGCTCGTCGAATCTCCTGCGCTCCGGCTCGCGCTCGAGCGTCTCTACAGGCTGCTGTCGCAGTTTCGCACGCTGCTGGAAGGCGCGACGGGCATCGGCAAGTGGGACGCGAACCGTCGGCAGCTCGACCTCCTCGTCCTGGTGAAGGAGATCGTCGACTGCCTGGCCGAAGGGTTCGTGACTGCGCGATCGGGGCTCGCGCGGCTGCGAGAGTTCGGCGACCGCGTACGAGCTGGCGAGTCGTACCGGTCTCTTTCGGATCTCCTGCGGTACGACGAGCACCTCGGCACGCTCGACCTGAAGATTCGCGTCGGCGCGGATGGTCGTATCCGTGGCTTCCAGATCGCAGCCATCCAGGAGAACGCGGAGAACCCGTTCGTCAGCTCTCCGATGCAGCGGTGGCTCGCGAAGCTCGAGCTCTTTCTCCGCGGCTACAGCTTCGGCGACGGCGAGGTGATGGCTCGCCTCATCGACGCGGTGTTCGACGGGGTCGAAGACGAGATTGTCCACTTCGTCCAGCTGTTCGGCGACATCGAGCTGTACCTCGGCGCGCTCGGGTTCCGTGACCTGGCGAAGGGCGCGGGGCTCGACGTGTGCCTGCCCGACCTCGTCCTGCCACAGGGAGCGCGCGTCCTCCGCGGGCTCTTCAATCCGCTGCTCCTCGCACACGGGGTCCGCGTCACCCCGTGCGACATCACGACCGACAGACACGACACGACGGTGCTGGTGACGGGCCCGAACTCGGGCGGCAAGACGCGACTCCTCCAGTCGATCGCCCTCGCCCAGGTTCTCGCGCAGTCGGGTCTGTTCGTCCCCGCGGAGGCCGCGAGCCTCTCGCTGTGCCCGAGCCTCGTCGTGTCGCTCATAGAGCAGACCCGCGCCGATCAGGCGGAGGGGCGCCTCGGTACCGAGCTGATGCGGATCCGCGCGCTCTTCGAGCGGCTCCCGCCGGGTGCGATGGTCGTGCTCGACGAGCTCTGCTCCGGCACCAATCCATCCGAGGGCGAGGAGATCTTCGAGCTCGTGGTCGAGATGCTCTCACGGCTGAACCCGCAGGCGCTCATCACGACTCACTTCCTGGCGTTCGCGGCGAGGCTCGAGCGTGAGGGGAAGATCAGCGAGCTTCGCTTCCTGCAGGTGCAGCTCGACGGAAGCCAGCGACCGACCTACCAGTTCACGAAAGGCGTCGCGTCGACTTCGCTCGCCGGACAGGCCGCCGCACGGCTCGGCGTGACGGGCGAGCAGCTCCGGTCGCTCATCGACCGCAACATCGCGAGCGTGACGCTGCGCGCGGGGAGCGCCCCCGCGTGACGCTGCTGACGACACGACGCATGCCTCCGGAGCTCGTCGCGCGCATCGAGGCGAGCGTGCGTGGCACGCGCTCCGCGCACCGTCACGCGCGAACGAGGGAGAGCTGGCGCCCGCGCATCATCGCCGTCACGAGGATCGCCGTGGTCGCCGGGGTGTTCACGCTCCTCGCCACGGTCTTGCGCCACCGCGCGGACGCAGACAACCACGTCGATCGCGTGCGCGCATCGTTGCTCGAGACCGTTCGCGCCGCGACCGCGACGCTCACCGACCGAGACGTCGAGGCTGAGTCGCGGATGGAGAGCTGGATCGTTCGCGCTTCGGGGGGCTACGAGAGCGACTTCGTCGCGGAGCGGCTGCGGCAACCCGGGGCGCTCGCGGCAACGCTCGAGCGCGGCTCCGTCTACGTGCGCGGGACGGTCGACGACCTCCACACCTCGCGCGGCATACGCGACGCGGCAGCGGCCTCCGTGAAGGACGCGCTGCTCTCGTGCCTGCTCGCGCCGCCGAGTGCCAGCAACGAGAGCGCGTTGGTCAGCCGTGTCCACGACGCCTACGCCGGCGGCGCCGGCCGGCTCGCGACCCAGGTGGAGAGGCTCCACGATGTGCAGACCGGGCTGCCGTTCCTCCAGCCCTCGTGGGCCGCGCAGGTGCGCGAGAGCAAGACGCTGGCGGAGCTCGACGGGCTGGGACGCGCCTTCGAGAAGGCGCCCATCGCGGCGGCGCGAAGCGGCCTGAAGGCAGCGCTGCTCATCTTCGCGATCGACGAGCCGGGCGATACGGCCACGCCCGCGGAGCTCGACGGCGAGCGAGCGCACGACGTGCGCGTCGGGCTCGTCGACCTCGTGTCCGACACCGTTCTGCTCCGATTGCGGCGGCACGTCGACCCCGCCAAGATCTCCGTCAAGCAGCGTTCGCTGTACGCGAGCGGCATCGACGCGTGCGCGCTCGCGATGGACGTACGCAGGAGCGTCGAGTGAGGGGCGACCTGCTCTGGCCTATGCGACGGACCCGCGCCGCCACGTGCCGCGCTGGAACGCCTCGCTCGGCCGCCGCACCGATTCGCGGAGGGCGACGGCGAGCGGGGTGACACCCAGGAAGAAGCCGAGGCAGAGCACCGCTCCGACGATGCTACGGGCACCGAAGAGCGGCGGGGCCACCGCGATGCTGGTGACGGCTGCGCACGCCACGAGCTCGGCGACGATGAAGCCTGCGATCGCCGACAGCTGGAACGCGAATCGGCGCGCCGGATCGAAGCTCGAAACCACGAGCGGGCCGCTCGCGCCGGTGATGGTGCCGTCCTTGATCTCGCCAAGGACGAACACGTCGTCGCCCGGTCGCATGCAGACACGCACCTCGCGCTGCCAGCCGGCCGCACGGGTCGCCTGCGCGTAGGCGGCGTCGAAGGTCGCGCGGTCGGCGCACACGGCAGCCCTGGTTCTTGCCTCTGCGGTCGCCCAGACGTCGCCGGGGCCCTGGACGGCATAGAGCTCCCCTTGGATGCGCACCGAGCCGCCCTCGAGGCTCGACTCGAACGTGCGGTCGTGAAATGCAATTGCCTCCTCCTTCGCGTCGAGGGCACGACCCCGCTGCTCGACGCGCCACTCGGCGAAGACGTCGCCCTTTGCCGACTCGATGGTGCCGCGCAGAGCACGGCGCGCACGGCGGAAGAAGCTCCACACGTCGCGCATGTCCTGGAGGGCCGCCCCGGCGACGAGCAGCGCGGTCGTCCACAACGTCGCGAGGCAGAGGAGCCCCATGATTTCGTTCGACAGCATCACTCCGCCGCCGCGTCTTCCGCGTTCAGGTCACCGCCCTCCACCCACGCCTCTTTCGCGGGAGGCGCGCCGGACGCCGGGTCCGTGCTCTGTCCCGCGCTGACAGCGATGCCCTCCGGTCGCGACCAGCGGAACAGATAGGTGCGGGCGAGGTACGCCACCATGCTCGGCTCGTCGAGGCGGGGGTCGATGTGCGGCGCGACCTCGCGCTTGTGCAGCGCGGCGAGCGCTGCAAAGTGCACCCCCGCTCGACCGTGATGTGCCGTGTGATAGCCGTTGTTCAGCATGAACCAGTTGAAGAGCTTGCCGACGAAGTTCCTGGAGTGATTCCATTTGCTGCCGACGTCGCACCCGTCGTGCTGGATGATGTTGATGCGCAAGAACGAGCGCGCCCCCCAGAGCTGCGGCAGAACGACGAAGAAGAGCCCCGTCCAGAAGTCGCGCACGAGTAGCAGGCCGGTGAGCCCGAACGCGAAGACGAGCTCGGTCGTGTACTGCTTGCGAAAGCCCGACCGGCCACGGATCGCCGCCCAGCGTTGAACACCGTTGAACGTGAGCGGCCCCGCGACGTTCGGGAAGTGCAGGAGGTTCAGCAGGTTCCACCGGAAGCGCACGATCCCGGGCGCCGCCCAGTCTGGCTGACCGTCGTCCTCGAAGTGGTGATGAACGAGGTTGTGCGCGGGGATGACCGCCGAGATCGGGAACAGCCCGCCGAAGCTCAGCGCGTAGCGGAGCGCGGTGTTCCTCCACTTCGCCTCGAACATGGTCTGGTGGAGCGTGTTGTGACCGACCACCGCCGTCAGGAAGCTGTAGGCGCAGGCAGCGATGAAGCACGGAAGGTTCCGGCACGCAGGGAACACGTACATCGCGCCGAGGAGGCCGAAGTAGATCGCGACGGTCGCGACCTGCCGGACGTCGGAGGCCTGCCGTACGCCGAGGAGGCGCTGCAGAAGGGGCCGCGAGCCGGCGCCCGCGTCGCGCCTCTGACCGACCGACGACGACGACGACGCGCTCATGCCACGGCGACGGAGTCTTGCACGTCCACGGGCCGCTCCGCCGCGCCGTACCGACGCTCGTCCCACTTCCTCGGGTTGAACAGGTGGGGCCGAGTGTGGTGGTTCGCGTGGTAGTAGATGCCCGTGAAGAGGCGGTTCCCGAGCCAGTAGTAGCCGCTGTCGAGGTTCACCGGACGGAAGTCGCGACCGGTCTCACCGTTGTGCGTCGACCAGTTGAAGTGGCCGACGAACATCGCCGCGAGGACGTTGCCCGGCAGCCAGAAGGCGAAGAAGCCAACGGGGCCGAGGAACATGTACCAGGCGAGCGAGAGGACGATGTTCGTGCTGTAGCTGACGCGCGCGCGGAACTTCTCGTAGCGCCGGTTCTCGGGCGTCTCGCCCCAGAGCTCGCAGTAGCTGTCCTGCAAGCGTCGCTCGACGGTGACGATGCTGCCGAGGAACGCCTTGAAGTAGCTGGAGTGGTTCGGGTGCGGGTCGATCTCTCGGTCGTCGCTGTGAGCGTGGTGCCGCAAGTGGACGATCTGCCACGAGGCGTACCGGACGAAGATGATGAAGCCGAGGATCTCCCCGACCGTCCGGTTGGCCCAGCGGGGGAAGTTGCCGTGAGAGGCGTTGTGGACCCAGAGGTGACAGCAGATGAGGAAGTACGCGACGACCGGGAACGCGACGGCGAACATCCACGGCTTCCACTGAACGTGCGCGAGCACGGGCTGGAAGCCCGGAAGCTGCATCAGCAGGCAGAGCGCGAGGCACACGACGAAGTAGGTCGCGTCGTAGTGCAGGTAGAAGCGAGGGTTCTTCTTGAACTGCTGGATCGGGTGCGAGAGCAGCGCGGTCGCGAGGGCTCCGCGCGCCGGGCGACCCGGCGAAGCCACCGAAGCAGCCGGGGTTTTCCTCACGGGCGACGCTGGTGGCCGCGTGCCGAGAACGACGAACGCGGAATCCGCAACGGTTGGAAGACTCTCAGCATCCACTAGACAGTCCCTCTCCTCAGCTCAACCAGGCAGTCCAGCACGAATCCGGCCCGGAGCGCACGCTTCGCGGTGCCGCGATGCGCACGTGTGCGCTCCCCGCGCCTCTACCCAGATAGCTCAGCGCTAGGGCTGAGACCAGCGAAGAAATGCGCTCTCGCTGGAGCGCCTACAGTCGTCGGGCCGGTTCCTTGACCGGTCGACGCCGGTGGGGTTTGCTCGTGACCGATGCAAGACGAGAGAGGCGACCGCGACGGCACGCCGCCGAGCGGTCAAGGGTCTCTCGGGGTGGAGGCGCGCTACACCGATGCCGGCGAGATCGGACGCGGCGGCGTCGGCCGTATCCACGACATGCGCGACAAGCGGCTCCTGCGCTCGGTCGCGATGAAGACCCTGGACCCGGCCCTCGGGCGGGACCCTAAGGCGGTCGCCCGCTTCATCGAGGAGGCGCAGATCCAGGCCCAGCTGGATCATCCGAACGTCGCACCGATTCACGACCTCGGCGTCGACTCGAACGGGCACGTGCACTTCACGATGAAGCTCGTTCGCGGTCGGAGCTTCGCGAGCTGGCTGGACGACCCGACTCGCCCGCCCGGCTCGCCCGAGCGACTGGCCGACGGCATCGAGATCTTCCTCAAGATCTGCGACGCGATCACGTTCGCCCACGCGCACGGCGTTCTCCATCGCGATCTCAAGCCTCAGAACATCATGGTCGGCGATTTCGGCGAGGTCTACGTGATGGACTGGGGGCTCGCCCTGACCACGGGCGCCAACGTCGTCCTCTCCACGGGCACCCGGGCTGCCTCGGGCGGCGAGCAGAACGCCATTGTCGGCACCCCTGCGTATCTCCCCCCCGAGGTCGCTCGCGGCCAGCCGTTCGACGAGCAGAGTGATGTCTTCGCGCTCGGTTGCATCCTCTACGCGATCGTCACGGGAGACGTCGTGTACGGGCGGCAGCCGATGCTTCCGACGCTCCTCGCGGCTCGTCGCGGCGCCGTCATCGCGCCCGAGCACGCCCTGCGTGGCATCGTCGTCTCCCCGAAGCTCCTTCGCATCCTCTCGAAGTCGGTCGCGCCCGAGCGCGCCGACCGGACGGAGTCCGCGGCCGCCCTGAAGCTGGAGGTCCAGCGCTTCTTGCGCGGCGGGCTTCACCTGCCACGACAGGAGTTCGCGCCCGGGATGCGGATCGTCGTCGAGGGAGACGCCGGCGAGAGCGCGTTCCTGATCGCGACGGGGACATGCGAAGCCTACAAGATGGTCGGCGGCGCACGGCACACGCTGCGACGCATGGGGCCCGGGGAGATCTTCGGCGAGACCGCCGTCCTCTCGAGCTCCCCGCGCACGGCGACGGTCGAAGCGGTCGATACGGTCACGGTGCTCGTCATCGAGCGCGCGACCCTCGAGGACGGCATCGGCCTGGACACGTGGCTCGGCACCCTGGTCAAGGCCCTCGCCCACCGCTTTCGCGAGCTTGACGCGCGCTCGGCCCCCGGCGGGTAGGGGCGCGTAGCACGTGTGTGCACCTGGCGAACCTATGCCAGGGATTCATGCCTCAGCCGCGCGACGCGCTATGCTGGCATCGTGACGTCTGCCGAGAGCGAGACCGAGCTGCCCGAACTCGGCTCGGTCATTGCCGGCAAGTACGAGATCGTCCGCGTCATCGGCAAGGGCGGCATGGGCATCGTCTACGAGGCGAAGCACCTCCGGCTGAACCAGCGCGTCGCGATCAAGATGCTCAAGCCCGCGGCGCTTCAGGTCTCGGAGTTCAAGCCACGCTTCGAGCGCGAAGCACGCACCGCGGCGCTGCTGCGCGGGCATCACGTCGCCCGAATCTTCGACGTCGACGCGACCGAGCGCGGGCTGCCTTTCATGGTGATGGAGTACCTCGTCGGGCGCGACCTCGACGCGGAGCTCCAAGATCGCGGCACGCTCTCGGTCATGGAGGCGACGGGGTACGTCCTTCAGGCCTGCGTCGCGATGCAGGAAGCGCACGCGGCGGGCATCGTCCATCGAGATCTCAAGCCGGCGAACCTGTTCCTGACGGAGGAGAACGGCGAGCGCGTGGTGAAGGTGCTCGACTTCGGGATCTCCAAGCTCACGCACGAGGTCGACACGCACCTGACGGGCACCTTCGCGACGGTCGGCACGCCTCTCTACATGTCGCCCGAGCAGGTCCGCTCGTCGAGGAGCGTCGACTCCAGGTCCGACATCTGGTCGCTCGCGGTCATCCTCTTCGAAGCGCTCGCGGGTCGCCCCCCGTTCCACGGCAGCATGACGGCGACGGCCGCGGCCATCGTCGCCGACAAGACGCCTTCCCTGTGCGCCCTCCGTCCCGACGTCCCGATCGAGCTCGAGGCGGCGCTCGGGCGCGCGCTCGAGAAGCACCCCAATCGCCGTTACCAGGACGTCGCGAGCCTCAGCGCCGCGCTGGCTCCGTTCGGTCCGGCACGCCTCCCGTTCACCTCGCTGAGCGACACGTCCAACCCGATCCTTCCGCCAGGCTCGGGCCCGTCGCTGTCGTCGCGGGTGCTCCCGCCGAACTCGGGCCCGAACGTCGGCGACTGGGGCTCCGCGTCCGAGACGATGATGATTCCGGCCGACGAGCGTGGTGCCACGCTCGACCCGGTACCGAAGCCGTCGCCGCGTCGCGTCGCGCTCCTCGCCTCGGTCGTCGGCGTGGGGATGCTCGCCGTGCTCACCACGGCGCTGCTCCTTCGCGGCCCGACCTCGCCGTCCGCGGTCGTGCGCGTCGCGGCGTCGTCCGCCCCGAGCTCGGCTGTCGCCGTGATGAGCGTGGTGGCGCCGCCGACCATGTCGTCTGCGGAGCCGAGCGCGTCCGCGCCGGCGGCGTCGTCGAGCGCGACAGCCGTCGCAGCGTCGGTCGCGGTCCGCCCCTCCCCTTCCGCACCCGGCGCGAGCTATGCTGCGACGACTAGGCCCTCGCCCGCTGTTCCACACGTCTCCCGTCCGCCGTCGGCGGTCACGCCGCCCGCGGGGGGCACGCCTCGGCCGGCGCCCTCGCCCGCGAACCCCGTCTTCCTCCAATGAGAGCTTCTGCCCGCGCGACCCGTCTCACCTCGTTCGCCCTCGTCCCCGTCCTCGCTCTGCAGGCGACCCTCGCGTTCGCGCAGAAGCCGGCCACCGGGCCCGCGACGTCGCCCCCACCTGCACCGGTCGCCGCACCGCCGACCCAGACTCCCGCGCAGCAGGCCGCCGCGCTCAAGCTGGAGGGGAACGAGGCGCTCGGCGCGCTTCGTCCGGGGGACGCCCTTGCCGCATACCGGAAGGCGTACGCGCTCACGCCGGAGCCTGCGCTCCACTACAACATGGGCCACGCGCTGGAGGCGCTCGGCGATTACCCCGGCGCCCTCGCCGAGTACGAGGAGTTCGCCCGCGTCGCGCCGCCCGATCTGAAGGCGCGGGTGCCGCGGCTCGCCGAGCTCATCGCCGAGGTCCGGGCGCGCGTCACGGTCGTCACCCTCCGCTGCAACGTCTCCGGTGCGCGCGTCCTGGTCCGTGACGTCGCCGTCGGCGCGGTCGGCCCCGACGGGTCGTTCTCCCACGCCTTCCCGGCGGGCCCTGCCACGTTCGAGATCACGTCCGAGGGCTACGCCGCGCACCACCAGCAGGTCGTGTTCGAGCGCGGCGGGGAGGCGACGTTCAACGTCACGCTCGTGACCAAGTCGACCGCGGCCATCCTGAAGGTCACGACGACGCCGGTGCCGGGCGACGTGTACATCGACGACAAGGCGGTCGGGCAGGCGCCGGTCGAGGACTCCGTGACCGCGGGCACCCACCGCATCGTGGTTCGCCGGTCGGGGCTGCGCGAGACGACGACGCAGGTCGTGGTCGACGTCGGCGAGACGAAAGAGATCACGATCGACCTGGAGAAGACGACGCCGATCTACGCGCACTGGTGGTTCTGGGCCGGCGTCGGCGCGGTCGTCGTGGCCGGCGCCGTCATCACCTACGCGGGGTTCAAGGCCCGAGCGGCGGACACTGGCTCGATCTCACCGGGGCAGACGTCGACGGGGTCGCTGCTTCAGTTCTGACCGTCGCCGCTCACTTGGGCGTGAGCTTCATCACGGACCCCGTGCAGCCCGTCGCCGTGCAGGCGCCGTTGTTGGTCCAGTAGACGCTCTCCTCGTCGATCGCCACGTTGCTCGGCACCGTCTGGTTGGTCGCGAGCGTGAAGATCGTCGGGTTGGCGGTGGTGCTGGTCGCGCTCGCCCGCAGGATGTTGCCGTTCGTCGGGTCGGCCCAGTAGACGTTCGTCGAGTCGACCGCGATGTTCCACGCGTACGGAAGCCCCGACTGGAGCGTCGTCGCCGCATCGCCGGTGACGCTCCTCCGGATGACGCTCGCTGCCGTGCTGTCGTTGCCGTTGCCGGTCGTGTTCCAGCCCTGCGAGAGGACGAACAGGTTCGAGCCGAAGACGGTGACGTAGGTCGCGTAGTCCAGGTTCGAGACGAGCGTCACGACGCCGGTCGTGCCGCCGTTCAGCGGTGCCTTCATGACCGCGCCGGCGGTGCCGGAGCCCTGGCCGTAGAAGCTCCAGTAGAGACTCGTCGTGTCGAGCGCGACGCTCCCCGGGTAGTACTGCTGCGCGTACATGGTCGTGACGCCGCCGTCGGTCGGCGGAGTCAGCGGCGCGCGGAGCACGGAGCCGCCTCGCGTGTCGGGGTTGAGGCCGTTCGTGCCCGTGCCGCTGTTCGCCCAGAAGGCGTTCGTGCCGTTGACGGCGATGCCGAGCGGGTTGCCCGCCGAGGCGATCGTCACCGGCGCGGCGTCGGGGACCCATCGCTCGACCGAGCCCGTGCATGTGCCAGAGGTCGGACACGCGCCCTGGTTCGTCCAGAAGACTCCCCCACCGCCCACGGCGAGCGCCCACGGCGGGACGCTCCCCGTCGTCGCGAGCACCTCCACCGGCTTGTAGTCCCTCGGCGCGAGCGCGACGGTACCGCCCTCGCCCGACGCGCAGGACCCGGGCGCGTTGGTCTGGTCGCAACCGGTCGTCCAGAACACGCCGGCGTCGGCCACGGCGATGGCCCACGGGTACCTCTGCTTCATGGCGAGCGTCTGGAGGCAGCAGGGCGGCGCCGTGCACACCACGCCCGCGTCCTCGCACGGGAGCGACGGAGGGATCGCCACGTCGGGCGTGCCCACGTGACCTGCGTCGTGCCCGGTATCCACGGGGTGCGTGGCGTCGGGAATCACCGCGTGGACATCCAGCGTCGCGTCCTTCGGCCCGGTCGCGTCCCGCGTCGCATCGTGACCGGCGTCGTGGGTGGAGGTCGCGTCCACGTGCGGCGCAGCGTCGACCCCCGCGTCGTCGAACAGCGTCGTGGTCGGCGGTATCGAGGCGTCGCCGATCGTCACCACGCACGACGCGCCGCTCGACCCCTGACACAGAGAGGTGCTGACGACGTTCGAGCCGCACTGGCCGTCGCTGCAGGTCTGGTCCGGGCTGCACGTCTTGCCGGCGCACGAGAAGTCGAGCGCGATCGGCAGCACGAGCGGGGTGTTGTCGATGAGCGTGAGCTGACGCGACGCGACGATGCAGTTGGCCGGCACCGGCGTCACGTTGCATTCGTTGGGGCTCGTCTTGTCGATGCCCTCGAAGACCGTCACCGTGAATGGGCCGTTCCCGTTCGGGCCTGGCACCACCACGAGCGTCCCGATGCCGCCGTCACCGCCGACGTTGCACGCCGTCGTCTGCGCGACCGGAGGCACGGCGCCGTCTCCGATCGCCGAGCTGCCCGCTGCCGAGGTGATGGTGATGTTCACCCCCTGGTAGTTCTTGTCGCACGAGTCCGTGCTGAGCTGGAGGGTGACCTCCGTCGGGCTCCGGCAGCCGCTCAGCAGCGCGAGGCCGACGGCGGCGGTCCCACCCAGCCATCGCGACGGGACGAAGCTCACGCGTTCATCATACCGCGCAAGCTCATCGCGCACACGTTTCCGTTTGGTTCCGGCCACATGACGCCTGCCGCGGAGCACCCACACCGGAGCCTCGCGTCATCTCCCCTTCGGGCGCGCGGGCACTCCGCGCTTGGCGACCGTGTCGCGCACGCCGTCGCTGTCGGTGGACGGGTAGTCGATCGTGTAGTGGAGGCCGCGGCTCTCCTTGCGCGAGAGGGCGCACTCGACGATGAGCTGCGCCACGCAGGCGATGTTGCGCAGCTCCAGGAGATCGCGCGTGACGAAGTACTTCCAGTAGTACTCGACGATCTCCTCCTGCAAGAGCGCGATGCGGCGGGCGGCGCGCTGCAGGCGCTTGGTCGAGCGGACGATGCCGACGTAGTTCCACATCAGCCGGCGCAGCTCGTCCCAGTTCTGCGTGATGACGACCGCCTCGTCCGGCGTCCCGGCCTGCCCCACGTCCCAGTCCGGCACGTCGGGCCAGGGCTTCTTTCGCTCGGCGGCGTCCTGCGTCGACAGCGCCTGCGCGGCCCGGTGCCCGAAGACGAGGCCCTCGAGGAGCGAGTTCGAGGCGAGGCGGTTGGCGCCGTGCAGGCCGGTGTGCGCGCACTCGCCGATGGCCCACAGGCCGGGGATCGTGGTGCGCCCCTCGAGGTCGGTCGCGATGCCTCCGCACGAATAATGCGCGGCGGGGACGACCGGGATCGGCTCGCGCGTGATGTCGACGCCGAGCCTGAGGCACTCGGCGTAGATGCCGGGGAACTGCTCGCGCACGAACGCGGGCTTCTTGTCGGTGATGTCGAGGAGCACGTAGTCGGTGCCGGCGCGCTTCATCTCGAAGTCGATCGCGCGCGCCACGATGTCACGCGGGGCGAGGTCGCCGCGAGGGTCGTGCGACTTCATGAACGGCGTGCCGTCGAGCGTCCGGAGCACCGCCCCCTCGCCGCGGAGCGCCTCCGAGATGAGGAAGCCCTTCGTCTGCGGGTTGTAGAGGCAGGTCGGGTGGAACTGGTAAAACTCCATGTTCGCGATCTCGGCGCCCGCCCGGTACGCCATCGCCACCCCGTCGCCCGTCGCGACGTCCGGGTTCGTCGTGTAGAGGTAGACCTTCCCCGCCCCGCCGGTCGCCAGGATGGTGGCGTGCGCGAGGACCGTGATGACCTTCTCCTCGGCGACGTCGAGCACGTAGGCGCCCGCGCAGACCTCCGGCCCTCCGAACTTGGAGAGCGTGATGAGGTCGATGGCGGTGTGCTCCTCGAGGATGCGGACGCGCGGGTTCTGCTCGAGCGCCGTGAGGAGCGCGCGCTCGACCTCGCGCCCCGTCATGTCGCGCGCGTGGGCGATGCGGCGGGCGCCGTGGCCCCCTTCGAGGTGGAGATCGAGGTCGGGGTCGTGCTCCCCCTTGCCGGGCGCGCGGTCGAAGTTCGCCCCGAGCCGCTGCAGCGTCTTGATGCGCTCCGGCCCCTCCTTCACGCACACCTCGACCGCCCGCTCGTGGCAGAGCCCGGCCCCGGCGACGAGCGTGTCCTTGATGTGGGCCTCGAACGAGTCCGCCGCGTCGAGCACGGCCGCGATGCCCCCCTGCGCGTACTTCGTGTTGGACTCGTCCCGCGAGCGCTTGGTCACGAGGATGATGTCCCCGTGCGCGGCGGCCTCGAGGGCGAAGGTCAGCCCGGCGACGCCGCTGCCGATGACGAGGTAGTCACAAGTGATGGCCATGCGGGGGTGCCTCTCCTGTCACTTTGCCTGGGTTCGCGTGCTCTTCGCCAGCCAGTTGAGCAGCCCATGCGCATCGGCCTCGCGCGCGCCGTCGACGATGACCACGTCCTTGCCGGTGCGCGTGAAGGTCGTCACCGTGCCATCCCCGTGCACGACGCTCCCCGCGCTCGCGTGCTTCTCCCCCGGGAACCGCACGCCGAGCGTCGCGTCGTACGCCTTCGCGAAGCGCGTCGCGTCCTCGACCGTGTCCCACGTCGTGAACCACACCGCGACCACCTTGCCGCCCACGTCGTACGCGGCGTAGCGGTCCCCTCCCCACCCGAGCACTTCCCGTGTCGGATGCGAGCTGCCCCAGTTCTTGAAGTACACGGCCATCGTCATCTCGCCGATCACGTCGGTGTCGAGCGGCGTCAGGCCGGCGAGCAGCTTCGGCGCGGGCGGGAGCGTGAGGATCACCGGGTGGTCGCGCTTCTGGACGAGCTTCTCGAGAGGATGCAGCAGCTGCTCCGTCGACTCCGGCGGGTCGGCGTAGAGCTTCGCCACGGCGTCCCAGCCGCCGGCGTCGCGCACCGCAGCGACCGCTGCGCACCCCTTGGTGTACGCGCCGAACAGCGGGTCGAGGATGAACGGCGGGATGGTGGTCATCGCGTCGATCGAGGCCTTCATGCTCGGCCCCATCTGCGACACCATGCCCGGGTTGTCCGTCGCCGCCTTCGCGAGCGCCTCCGAGTCGAGCTGCGCGAACATCGACACCATCGTCTTCTCGACCGCGCGGTTCCTGGGGTCGAAGATGTCCTGCTGCGCCGCGACCTTCGCCTGGTAGGCGAGCATCACCAGGGTCGCCTCCCCCTCGGCGACCATCCGCCGCGCCTGCTGCACGTCGTTCGACATCAGGTGCTTGGGGTCGTCGGTGTACGCGTCGAGGTCGAAGTACTCGTCGTCGAGCGCGTGCGTCAGCTCGTGCGCCGACATGACGTCGAGCATGCTCTCGTCCTCGGGGACGATGACGAGGTAGAACTTCTTCGTCTGGGGGTCGTAGTACGCGCCCGCCTGCGAGAGCATCGCGTCCTCGACCGTCTTGTTGAGGTCGATGCTCTGCTTCAGGAAGCCGAGCCGCACGAGCGCGCGCACCGACGCCGCGGACTTCTCCGGCGGCATCTCCTTGGCGACCTCCTTGTCGAGGAAGGCGCGGAAGTCGTCCTGGCTCTGCACCGCCGCAGGGATGGGCCGCTTCAGCGCGAGCTGGCGAATCTCGGCGACCGTCTGGGCGATCACGGGCACGCGGGCGAGCGCCGCCGCGACGCGCGAGGCGTGCTCGAGCGCCTCCTTGTCGGCCGCCGCCGTGCTGGCAGACGCTCCTGACGCCGCGGGTGCGATTGACGGGGGCTGGGGCGGATCTCGAGGCAGATCGGGAGTCCGCACCGTCGGCGCGGGGCCGCACGCAGTCGCGACGGAGAAAAGAAGAGCGGGGACGGAGGCGGAAGCCCGGGCGAGGCGAGCGAGGATGCGGCGGTTCACGGGAGTCTTTGTAGTACCTAGACGGCTTCCGGTGAACCGAAGTGCGACCAATGCTCGCACGGGAGATTCTCTTCGAGGCACGGGGCCGTTTCTTCGACGACCAGGAGAATCCTCCGACGGACCAGGAGATTCTCTTCGAGCCGCGGGAGATTTTCTTCGACGACCTGGAGCATCACATCGACGACCAGGAGCGTCATCAGGCCGACCAGGAGAATCATCCGGCGGACCTGGAGAATCTTCAGGCGGCCGAGGAAAATCATTCGACCGACCAGGAAAATCATTCGACCGAGGAGGAGCAGCATCAGGCGGAGGGGGAGAATCTTCTGGTCGACCGTTGAATCTATACGGCGTCTCTTGACGGCTTCCCGTGCCCACATGTCGCGGCACCGACCCGTTGACACGAGGCACGGCGCCTCCTAACAAGCTCCACTGAATCACGATTCAGTCACGAGCGCCGAGCTTGCCTCCCCCCCTGGGCGCTCCTGGAGGGTACCCCCTTGAAGATCCTCGTCCCCCTGAAGCGCGTCGCCGACCCCGACAACGCGAACAAGATCAAGGTCTCGCCGTCGAAGATCGAGACCACCGGCCTCGAGTGGAAGCCGAACCCGTTCGACGAGTACGCCGTCGAGACCGCGCTCCGGCTCACCGAGAACGGCGCCAACACCAAGGCACGGCTCGGCGAGGTCGTCGTCGTGACGTTCGGCCCGAAGGAGACCGAGGTCACGCTCCGCGCGACGCTCGCGACCGGGGCCGACCGCGCGATCCGCATCGACGCGACCGACGACCAGCTCGACGGTGACCTCATCGCGCGGGCCTTGAAGGCGCTCGTCGAGAAGGAGAAGCCGGACCTCGTGCTGCTCGGCAAGCAGCAGGTCGAGGGGGACGCGAACCAGGTGGCGCAGCTGCTCGCCGAGTACCTCGGCTGGCCGCAGGCGACCTTCGCGGGGACGATCCAGAGCGAGGGGGACAAGGCGCTCGTCGTCGGTCGCGAGGTCGACGGCGGCACGCTGAAGCTCCGCGTCACGCTGCCCGCGGTCGTGTCGGTCGATCTCCGGATCGTCGCCCCGAAGAGCGTGCAGTCGATGCACTCGCCCGCGCACGTCTACTCGGACGGCGTGCGCTTCGCGGCGCTGATGGCGATCATGGCGTCGAAGAAGAAGCCGCTCGTCGAGATGAAGCTGACCGACCTCGTCAGTGATACGGCCCTCAAGATCGCCTACACGGGCTTCGAGGCGCCGCCCGGCCGCAAGGCAGGCGTGAAGGTGAAGACCGTCCAGGAGCTTGTCGCCAAGCTCAAGACCGAAGCGAAAGTCCTCTGAGGAGATGCCATGAGTAACGTCCTAGTCATCGCAGAGGTCGAAGGCGGCAAGGTCCGCAAGGCAACGTTCAGCGCCATCGCGTTCGCAAGAACGGTCGCGCAGGCGGGGGGCACCTTCTCCGTTCTCGTGGCGGGCGCAGGCGCGCAGGCCGCGTCCGCCGACGTCACCGGGTACGGCGCCGCCAAGGTCATCGTCGTCGACCGCCCGGAGCTGGCGCATCAGGTGTGCGAGCTGTTCGCGCCGACGATCGCGGCCACGGCGAAGGCGGGCAACTTCGACGTGGTCGTCGTCACCGCGAGCTCGTTCGGCAAGGACGTGGCTCCGCGCGTGGCGGCCAAGCTCGGCGCCGGCTACGCGGCCGACATCAGCGCCGTCCGCACCGACGGCGGCAAGCTCGTCTTCCGCCGCCCCATCTTCGCCGGCAACGCGTACGGCCTGTGCGAGATCCAGACGCCCGTGAAGGTCGTCTCGGTCCGCCAGAGCGAGTTCGCGGCCGCCGAGCCGAGCGGAGGAGCCTCGCCCGTCGAGGCTGGCACGTTCGCGGCTGCAGACCCTGCGGCAGCTCGCGTGGAGTTCGTTGCGCTCGAGCAGGGGAAGAGCGAGCGCCCCGACCTCGGCGAGGCCACGGTCATCGTCTCGGGCGGGCGTGCGCTCAAGGAGAAGTTCGCCGCGGTGCTCGACCCCCTCGCCAATCTATTGGGGGCGGCGCTCGGTGCCAGCCGCGCTGCCTGTGACGCCGGGTACGCCCCTGCCGAGCTGCAGGTCGGCCAGACGGGGCGCATCGTCGCTCCGAAGCTGTACTTCGCGATCGGCATCTCCGGCGCGATCCAGCACCTCGCCGGCATGAAGGGCTCGAAGACCATCGTGGCGGTCAACAAGGACCCGGAGGCGCCCATCTTCCAGGTGGCCGACTACGGCCTCGTGGCGGACCTCTTCACGGCGATCCCCGAGCTGGTCGAAGAGCTGAAGAAGGGCTGAGCCGAGCCAGTCGTGACCTCTCGTCGCTGCGCCGTCGCCGGCCTCTTGCTGGCGGCGTGCGGCGCGCGGTCCGGCCTCGATCTGCCTGTCGCGCGGGCCGACGCGTCGCGGGTCGTGAGCGACGCGCGGTCTCCCGCCGACGCCTTCGACTCCCGCGCGAGAGACGCCGGGCAGGAGACCGGGCCGCCCATGGTGCTCGAGGCGGGCGTCACCTGCGCCGACGGCGGTTTCCCCGTCGCCTACGTCCTCGACCTGAACGGTCTCCTCTATACGTTCGACCCGGCGACGCTGTCGACGACGCTCGTCGGCGCGCCCGCGTGCGGGGATGCTGCGGGCGCGTGGGACTTCACCGTCTCGCGCGAGGGGAACGCGTACATCATCTACGACGACTGGAAGATCTTCGAGGTCGACCTGCACTCGCCGTCGCTGCCGTGCACGCCGACGGCATTCGTGAACGGTCAGCTCGGGCTGACGGGGAACTTCACCAGCACAGTCCTCCCGACGAGCACCGGTGAGCAGATGCTCTTCTACGGCACGCCCGCCGGCGGAGCCTCCCCTATCCTCGCTCGCAGCGACCTCACCACGTTCGTGCTGAGCGAGATCGGCCCCGTCGACGTCCCGTCACAGTTCGGCGCGACGATCCTCGACGTCAAGGCCGACGCGCTCGGGCGCCTGTTCGGCCTCTCGGAGGACGGCATGTTCGATCAGATCAATCCGGCGAGCGGGGAGTTGATCAGCGCATTGAACACGCCCTTCGCGTCGGCCAACTGGGCGCTCCTCACGTTCGAGGATCAGCTCTACTTCTTCGGCGGCCAGAACGTGTCCGGCTTCGACCTCGCCACGCGGGCGCTCACGGTTCTCGGGACGGTCGGGCCGACCGTCGTGGGGGCCAGCGCCGTCCCCTGCCTGCACGCGCCCTGAGCACCGTCACGGCTTCTGCGGCGGTCGCGACTGCCTCGACGCGATCCCCGGCAGACCGAGCTGCGCAGGCAGCACGGGCGCGACGCTGCCGTACCGCTCGGCGTACACCCGCGAGAACTCTGCGCCGTAGAAGAGGAAGAGGCTCGCGAGATAGATCCACGTGAGGAGGCAAAGGAAGCCGCCGACCGCGCCGTACGCGGCGTAGCTGCCGAGATGGGCGAGGTACCAGGCCATGCCGCGCTTGATGGCGGTGAAGAGCGCGGCCGTGACGAACGCTCCCGCGTAGACGTCGCGCCACTGGACGCGGGCCTGGGCGTCCGGGATGAGGCGGAACATCGCGGCGAGCATGAGCGTCAACACGAGCACCGAGCCGAGGTTGTCGATCGCCATCCAGAACGTTGCGTGGCCGACCACGCCGGAGGCGACCCCCTCGACGGTCTGCCCCACGCTCGACAGGAGGGTCGTCACGACCATCGAAGCGAGGATCGCGACCGCCGCCCCGAGGACGACGACGAACGACAGCGCCTTCCCCCGGATGAGCCTGATCACGGCGTGCCAGAAAGTGGTGCTTGGACGCGCCGGCACTCGCCAGATCTGGTTGAGGGTGGCCTCGAGCTCGGAGAAGACCGCGCTCGCGCCGAAGACGAGCGTCACGAGACCGACCGCGGCACCGACGCCGCGTGCGGTCTGGTGGCTCTGCATGCCGGTGAGGGTCTCGTCGAAGAGGGTCTTGAACGCGGGAGTCGTCACGTTCGAGACCGCGTCGAGCAGGCCGCGGCGCGTCTCGGGGCTGTGGCCGAGGACGAAGCCGACGACGGTGACGGCGAGCAGGAGGAGCGGGAAGATGGAGAAGACGGCGTAGTACGCGAGCGAGGCGCCGAGGCGCATGCAGTTGTCGTCCGACCAGCGAATGCCTGCGTCCCGGAACAGGCACAGGACGTCGATCCCCCAGCGCACCAGAGGATGCAGCACCTTTCGTTCGTGGAGGCTTGTGGGAGAAGGAGAGCGCACGGCGGGTCCGAGCCTCCGTTGTACGTGGAGGGACGGTCGGAGAGCCAGCGCGCCTTCCATCTCGCCAGGGCGCACGCCCTCCCGCCCCGGAAAGGAGTGGCTTTTTCGGGCCCCCACCCTCCTTGGCGCTCGCGTGCTCGCATGTGCAAGACGAGCACCGCGTAACTCCCCCTCTCGCGTTCCGGCCCCGGTTGCGGTAGCGAAACCTGGGTGAGCTACCTCGTCCTCGCACGCAAGTACCGTCCCCAGTCGTTCGAAGATCTCGCGGGGCAAGAGCACGTGGCGCGCACGCTCGCCAACGCCATCGCGTCGGGCCGCGTCGCCCATGCGTTCCTCTTCACCGGCGTCCGCGGCGTCGGCAAGACCACGAGCGCGCGCCTGCTCGCCAAGTGCCTGAACTGCATCGGCGCCGACGGCAAGGCCACGGGCCCGACGTCGAAGCCGTGCCAGGTGTGCGCGGCCTGCAAGGAGATCGCGGCAGGCTCGGACATCGACGTGCAGGAGATCGACGGCGCCAGCTACAACGGCGTCGACGAGGTGCGGCGGCTCCAGGAGGGGCTCGCGTTCCGCCCCGCGCGCGACCGCTTCAAGATCTACATCGTGGACGAGGTCCACATGCTGTCGAACGCCGCGTGGAACGCGTTCCTGAAGACGCTCGAGGAGCCTCCGCCCCACGTGAAGTTCATCTTCGCGACGACCGAGGTGCACAAGGTCCCCGTGACCATCCTGAGCCGCTGCCAGCGCTACGACTTCAAGCTGATAGGCACGCAGGTCATCGTCGACCGTCTGCGCCACGTCCTCGCGGCCGAGAACATCGTCGCCGACGACCTGGCCGTCCAGACGCTCGCGCGCGAGGCCGCAGGGTCGATGCGCGACGCGATGAGCCTCTGCGACCAGGTCATCGCGTTCAGCGGGGACAAGCTGACGGGCGACGACGTGTCGCGCGTGCTCGGCGTCGCGAGCCGACAGGTGCTGCACGATCTCGCCGCGGCGCTGGTGGCCGGAGACGCCGCGAGGTGCGTCGACGTCGTCGACGAGCTGGCGCAGCAGGGGTTCGACCTCCCGCACGTCGCGAAGGACGTGCTCCGCCACCTGCGCGACCTCGTCGTCGCGAAGGTCTGCGGGGAGGCCGGTCGCCGGCTCCTCGACCTCGCCGACGAGGAGGCGCGCGACGTCTACGCGCTGGCTGCGAAGACGGACACGGACGACCTGTCGCGCCTCTTCCAGGGCTTCTCGCGCGGCTTCGACGATATTGCGCGCAGCGGCCAGCCGCGGACGGCCCTCGAGATGACGCTCGTCCGCCTCGCGCGGAGGCCGTCGCTCATCCCGCTCGACGATCTCCTCTCTCGCCTCGGGGATCTCGAGCGGCGGCTCGCCGGCGGCGCTCCTCCCCCTCCGCGGTCGAGCGGCGGCGCCGGCGGCGGAACACGAACTCCCACCGCGGCGCCCCCGGCGCGGAGCGGCCCCGGCGGCGCGCAGTCACGGCCGGACCCTGCCTCCGCTGTGACCGCGATGACGTCGCGCGCCGAGCTTCCCACCTCCCTGCCCGCACCCATCGCGAGAGCCGAGCACGCGACCCACGGCAGCCTCGCGCTCGCCACGCCTGTCGCGGAGCCGACCGTCCAGCCCGCGCCGAACCCCGTACCTCGCGAGGTCGCCGCGCCTCCTGTGCGCGTCGACGCGCCGTTGCCACGTCAGAGCACGCCGCGTGACGGCGGAACCAACGTCGTGGCGCTCAAGCCCACCAGCCCGAGCGTCCCCCCCGCGGCGCCGACCGCGCCCGCCGAGGTCGCCGCGCTCCGGTCGATCCTCTCGCGCATCGGAGAGATCCGTCCGGCGCTGAAGGCCGTGCTCGAGCACGCGGTTCCGCTCGAGGTCAGGGCCGGCCGTGTGTCGCTGCTCTTCGAGTCTGCCGACAGCCACTCGTTCCTCGCCGCGCAGGCGAAGGACCCCGACGCGATGGCGATCCTCGAGCGCGCCGTGCGAGAGCATTTCGGGGCCCAGACGGTCGTCGTCGTCGAGGCGGGCGCGCGCCCGTCCGGTCATGGCGGAGCGAGCCTGGCCTCTCTCGACGCGGACAGCCGGCGCGCGACCACGGACCGCGCGCGGCAGCTGGTCGAGAAGCATCCCCTGGTGGCGGCCGCGGTCCGAATTTTCGGCGCCGAGCTCCGCGAAGTCAGGCTCCCCGAAGGGGATGAATGATACGCTGTCGCCATGCAAATCCGCGGCGGACTGAACGAGCTGATGCGCCAGGCGGCGCGCGTGCAGCGGAAGATCGAAGAGAAGAAGGCCGAGGTCGGTGACCGCGAGGTCACGGCGACGGCGGTCGGCGACAAGATCAAGGTGACCGCCACCTACGCGCGGAAGATCACGCGCGTGGAGATCGACCCCGAGTTCCTCAAGAACGAAGGGATCGAGCTCGCCCTGGACGGCGCGTGCGCCGCCATCAACGCCGCGCTCGAAGCGGCCGAGAAGGCGATGGAGGCCGAGGTCGGCAAGGTCACGGGCGGCATGAAGATTCCGGGGGTCGTGTAGCCGTTCGTGGTGCCTTCGAAGCTCCAGCGCGTGATCTCGCTGCTCTCGCGTCTGCCCGGCGTGGGAGAGAAGACGGCGCAGCGTTACGTGCTTCACCTGCTGACGTCGGACCCCACCATCGCGCGGGATCTCGGCGCCGAGCTGTCGACGCTCCATCAGCACCTGCGCCCCTGCGAGAGCTGCGGGAACCTCGCCGAGCTCGCGCACCCCGACGACACGGCCGAGTGTGCGATCTGCGCCGACACCAAGCGCGACTCGACGGTGCTCTGCGTGGTGGCGCGCGTGCACGATCTCCTCGCCATCGAGCGCGCGGGGACGATGCGTGGCCGCTACTTCGTGATGGGGAAGCTCCTCTCGCCGCTCGACGGGGTCGGGCCGGAGGACCTGCCGCTCGGTCGGCTCGCGAGGCGCATCCAGCAGGACGCCGTCACCGAGCTGATCGTCGCGACCCCGCCAAGCGTGGACGGAGAAGCCACCGCGCTCTTGCTGAAGCGCGAGCTCGGCCCGCTCGGAATACGTGTCACCCGCATCGCGAGCGGTGTCCCGCACGGCGGCGACCTCGAGTTCGCGGACCCGATCACGATGGGCCGGGCGCTGTCTGGCCGCCAACAAATCTGAGCCGCACGAGGACCCTCACCATGCAAGCCATCGCAACCAAGACTGCACCGCACGCCATCGGCCCTTACTCGCAGGCGGTGCGCACCGCCGGCTTCGTGTTCCTCAGCGGCCAGATCGCGCTCGACCCGGCGACCGGGACGCTCGTCACGGGCAGCGCCGCGATCGAGGCCGAGCGCGTGATGGAGAACCTCGCCGAGGTCCTCAAGGCCGCAGGCTTGACGTTCGACCACGTCGTGAAGACGACGATCTACCTCGTCGACTTTGCGGACTTCGACGCAGTGAACGAGGTCTACGGGCGGCGGTTCCGGCGTGTGCTCCCCGCGCGCGCGACTGTGCAGGTCGCCGCGCTTCCGAAGGGGGCACGCGTCGAGATCGACGCGATCGCGAGCACCCCGCAGCTCCCGTAGCTCGACGCGCGCTTCGTCGCGTCAGAGGAGCTGTTCGTTGAGCACGCGTGCGTGGATGACGCGGTGCGGGTGCGCGCCGAGGTCGGCGATGTCGAAGTGCATGCCGGCGTTGCGAGGGTCGAGACCGATTCCGCCGCCGCTCGGCATCGCCAGCTTCGATGCGACGTCGATGCGCATGGCGATCCCGTGCGAGCCGGAGGGCACACGCACCTTCTGCCCACGTAGCCGCTGGAGGACGTCCTCGGCGATGGCGCGGTACGCCGGGTTGTCGGTCGCGCTCTCCACGTCGACGCGCAACACGGTCCCGGACGCGTCGGCGAAGGCCACGAGCACGGCGCGGCTCTCGTCGGGCGCGGTGCTCTCGCGCACGGCGGCCTCGAGCGCGGACACTACGGGGCCGCCGCCCCCGAGCCCGAGCGCGACGTCGTTGTCGTGCAGAGCGCCACGCATCGCTTCGCCAGCCGCGCGGTTGGCCTGCTCGCGCGCCGCGCGCTGCTCGTCCTCGGGGGTCTCGCGCCTGCCCATGAACTGGTTGTGCCCGTCGAGCGCAAGCGCCGCGAGCGGCGGCGGCGGCGCGCCAGCACTCGGCCCGGTCGTCACGCGCAGCGTCCATCCGCCGGGCGCGAGCGGGGCGGTTTCCGGCAGCGCGACCGCGGACGACGCCGCTTGCGGTTCGACCGCACGGCTCGCGCGGCTTGCGACGGCCGCGGGCTGGACGATCGACGGCGCGGCCTGCGGCTCCGGGCTGGGTGACTCGGGCGGCGGCGGTGTGACGTCATGCGCGACCTCCGGCTCGACCTCGATCGGCACGAGCGTCAGCTCCGAGTCGCGCGGAGGACGCGGCAGCTCCGAGCGACGGACGCGGTCGCCGACGAGAATGAGCGCCACGTGCAGCACGCCGGCAACGACGAGGGCATGCCCGAGAGAGAAGCCGCCGGGCATTTGGCGCGGAGTCTACTTGTTCAGTGCCGGCGCGCCACCATCATGCGCGAGCTGTGGCGGTCGACGTCTCTCGTCGAGCCACTCGCGCGCAGCCACGTTCACCGCGGCGATCGCGCTTTCGAGCTCGACGTCCTCCTCCGCTCTTGCTTCCACAGGCTCCAGCGGAGCCCCGAGGCACACGACGACCCGACTGAACGGCCACGCGAGCCCGAAGCGGTCCCACGCTCGCGCAAGGACGACTCCGCGCTCGATCGCGCTCCCGATCGGCACGAGCACGCCGCCCGCCGCGCGTGCAGCGACTCTCGCTCCCCCCTTCGCCTTTCCATACGGACCGCGCGGACCATCGACGGCGAACGCCGCGTCCGCTCCCCCTGCACCGACGCGCACACGAAGTTGACGGACGAGACGAGCGAGCCCGCGAATCCCACCGCGCGAGGAGGACCCTCGGACGACGCCGAGCCCGAGCGTCGTCAGCGCTCCCGCCTGAATCGCCCCGTCTCGAGACCAGCTCACCATCACGAGGGTACGTCGACGCCGCTTCCACGCGAGAAGCGGCCACTGCGTGCCGTGGAGGAACGCGAGTACCCACGGCCGATCCATCACTCGCTCGAGAGACGGGTCGCGGTGAACTTCGACCCGTAGTGTCGCAAGCCATGCACGGGCAAGGAGGCCCAGGAGCAGCCCGACGACGCTTCGCAGCGCCTGCGCCGGGCTGAACCGCGTGTCCGCCGCGCGTGTCAGCCTTTGAGCTCCTGCAGCTTCGCGCGCGCACGCTCGAGGGTCGGCTCGTTCTCGAGCGCGCGTTCGAGCATCTGGACGGCCTTCACCTTGTCGCCCTGCTTCGAGCTGATCTCGCCGAGATAGAAGAACACCTCGCCCTTCGTGATACCGGTCGTCGGATCGAGGCGCTGCAGCAGAAGCGCGCGGAACGTCTTCTGCGCGCGATCGAGATCGTTCGTGTCGAGCGCGAGGACGCCGAGATCCTTGAGGACGCCGACCGAGCCCGGGTCGATCTTGAACGCGAGGTCGTACTGAACGAGCCCGGCCTCCTTGTCGCCGAGTGCCGCGAGCGCCCGACCGAGGCGGTGATGGTAGAGCGAAAGCTCCTTGCTCCGCTTGTTTCCGAAGGAGGCGATGACCTTCTCCAGGACGCTCGCAGCGTCACGCTCGCGCGAGGCCGCGGTATACGCATCGACGAGCTGGAGCAGCAGCTCACGATCGAACGGAGAGAGAGCGGTGGCGCGCTCGAGCAGCGGGACGGCCTCGGGCGGCGAACGACGTTCGCGGATGTGAATCTCGGCGGCGCGACGGAGCAGCTTGACCTGGTCCGCAGTCGGGCCGACCGGAGGCGGAGGAGGCGTGGACCCACCGACGACAGCCGCCGGCATTGCCGCGATGGCCGCTGTCCCGCTCGCCTCGGCGAGGAGGTCGACGTCGCCGACCAGAAGCGCGGCAAGCTCGGTCCACTTCTTCTCCTTCTCGTAGATCCCACGGATCTGAATGCGGACCTCCTTGTTCCGCGGGTCGAGCTCCAGCGCGCGCTGGAGGGCAGCCTGGATGCCAGGACTGTCCTCGAAGTGCGCGCGTGCGAAGGCCAGGCGCAACGCGAGAGGTACCCCTGATTTGTCCGTCGCGAGGTCGACGAGCTTCGCCAGCGCCGTGGTCACGAGCTCCCAGTCGAACCGCGACTCGGCGAGACGAGCGACGGCCTCGAGCGCCCTCTGGTGGTTGGGCTCCTTGCCAAGAACCTCCTGGAAGCTCGCGAGGGCGCGCGTCGTGTCCTTGAGACGCCCCTCGAAGACCTCGCCAAGGCGAACCCTGAGCGCGAGCTCGGCGGGCTGGTCCGCACGCTCCCGTGCGAGCTCGATTTGCGCGTTCAGAAGCTCCGCGAGCTCCTCGTCTTGCCCCGTGCGTTCGAGCAGCTGGGAGAGCGCAAGGACGGCGTCCGTGTGACCAGGCTCCTCATCGAGAATCGCGCGCAGCGTGGTCGCGGCTTGCGGTGCGGCCTGGAACGCCGTCTCCTCGAGCCGAGCCAGCTCGAGCCGGAGCGTCGACCGCTGGCTCGCGGACGGTGCCATATCGATGAGCCGTTCGAGCAACTTGCCGAGGTCACGCGGCCGGTTTGTCTTCTCATACAATGCCCGCAGCTTGGCGGCGGCGCGCTCGTCGTTCGGCTCCTGCTCGAAGATCTCCTCGTAGAGCGTCGTCGCCTGCGCGAGGCCATCGGACTGCCCCTCGAGCACGTCCGCCGCACGCTTCTTCAGCTCGACGATCTGCGCGCCGTCGCTCGCGAGCTCGGCGCGACGCAGGAGCAGCTTGACGACCTCGCCAGCGTCGCCCGCGGTCTCACGCAGTCGCGTCAGCTCTTCGAGAGCCCACGCATCGGCCTCGTCCTCGGCGAGGATGTCGCGGAGCACTGCCTCCGCGAGAGCCCGATCACCGATGGTCTTCTCGGCGAGACCCTGCGCCTCGCGCAGCAGACGCCGCTTCGTCTCGATCTCGGTCTCGATCTTCGCGCGTGCCCTGAGCGTCGCCACGAGGTCGGTCTCTCGGCCAGCGGCTCGCTGCAACGCCTCGACAGCCTCGAGCACGGACAGGTCATCCGGCACGAGCTTGAGCGCCTCGCGGAAGCTTGCCTCCGCGCTCGTCGCATCGGCGAGTCGGTCACGTCGCCACTGGGCCAGCTTTACCCAGAGCTCGGCAGCCGTGGCCGACGGCAGGTCTTCGCTCGCTCGCAGAGACCGGTCGAGCGCATCACACGCTTCCTTCCACGCGCTGTTGATGGAGGCGAGGCGCGTCAGCTCGTCGATCGCCACCTCGTCCGACGGATCGGCGGTGACCGCGTCCTCAACGACACGCTGAGCCCGCACGGGGTCTTTGACCTCGTCCTCCAGCACCTTCGCCAGATCGAGCCGCGCACGCGACCGATCCCGCGCGACCGTGGCCCGACCGATACGACGCTCGAAGAGCGAAGCGAGGTCCTGGACCCGCCCTAGCTGGCGATAGACTCCCTCGAGCACCTCGAACACGTCCGTGAAGAGATCGGCGTCATCGAGAAGCCCTTCGAGCGACTGTCGACTCGCCGCGTGATCGTTCTTCCGGTCGAGTGCGAGTCGCAACGTCGCGACGCCCTCTGCACGCGCCTTGAACTTCTCGAGCTGCAATGTCGCGAGCCGATGGTAGAGCGTGGCCTGAAGCTCTCCGTCGGCCTCGACCGCGACACGTCGCTCCAGCACGTCGGCGAGCGCCCGATCCTCACCCAGGCGCCCGTAGATGCGGTCGAGCGCGCTGAGCACCTCGGCGGTGTCTCCTGCCTGCTCGGCGGCGTGCACGTAGGCCTTCGCCGCGCGAGGGTCGTCCGTGAGACGCGTCTCGGCCACCCGACCGATTCGCATGTAGAGATCGGTCGTGATGGCGGTGTCGAAGAGCGCGGCCGCGCGATCCTCGAGCGCATCCGCATACCGCTTCCAGCCTTCGACGCCGACCTCGACCGCGAGGCGCTCGACCTCGGCGTGGAGGCTCTGGTCGTCGGGCTGCTCCACGAGCGCCCGTAGAAGCGCGCTCTCGGCCTTCGTCTTGTCGCCGAGATCACGCTCCGCGACCTCTGCGATGGCGCGAAGGGTCCGCGCTCGCTCGTGCGGGTCCGTCTGCGCTCGCAGCCGCATCTCGCACACATCGAGCAGATCAGCGTGACGACCGGCTCCGCGCAGAACGGGCTCGAGCGCGTCGGCGGCCTCCGTGCGCAAGTCCTCGTTCGCCTCGCCGATCTTGCGAATCGCCGCGATGACAGGCTCGTCGGGCCCGGCGTCGAGAACTTCACGATAGGCTTCGAGCGCCTGGCGCGCGTCCTCGAGATCACCGGAGAGGAGGTCACCGATGCGGCGCTTCAGCACACGACGCGACGCGTCGTCCGCAGCTGCGCTCGCCTGTAGGCGGAGGTTCTCGAGGAGCTCCGGCCAGAGACGCTCGCTCGTGTAGAGCACGTCGAGCCGCCGCATCGCTTCCCCGTCACCAGGCTTCACCGCGAGCGCCTCGTTCAGGAGCTCGATGGCCTCTCGTGGCTCCTTGAGCCCATGCTCGTACCGATTCGCGGCGAGGATCAGCAGCTCGTACTTGCGCTGATCCTCATCGGGCGTCGCTAGCTCGACTCGACGACGGTAGAGGTCCACGAGCCGCGTCGCATCGTCCTTGAGCTCATAGAGGTCGATCAGGTGGTCGAGCGTGACGCGACTCTCCGGATCCAGCTCGAGCGCGCGCTCGTACGCCTCGATCGCGCCAGGCGCATCGTCGAGCATGTCGCGCCGCGCTTCGCCCACGCGACGCCACGTCGCCGCGCGATCCTCATCGCTCGGCGTGAGGTCGGCTTTCTTGACGAGCACGCGCACAAGCACGGGCCAGTCCGAGAGGAGGGTCGCGAGGACATCCATCGCGTCGAGCGGATCCATCTCCGTCTCGTCGAGGCGATGCAGGCGCTCGTACGCAACGAGCGCCCGACGGGGATCGTCGCGCTTCGAGTCGTGGATCTTCGCGAGAGACTGAAGGAGCTCGCGCTGTCCGACGCCCTCGATCTTCGCGATACCACGTTCGTAGGCGTTGGCGAGGTCGTCCCAGCGGGACGTCGCCGCGGCGAGTCGGTCGAGCTCGGCGCGCGTATCGCCGTCGTCGGGGTCGAGGACGAACGCATCGCGCACGGCATCGAACGCACGGTTCTGGTCGTGACCTCGCTCCTCCCAGAGCCTCGCGCTCTCGCGCAATACGGAGACACGGTCGGCAGGCTCGGAAGCGAGCGCGAGTCGCTCGGCGTTCATCGCGACGAGCTGTCTCCAGTCGTCGGCGCGCTCGTAGAGCGGGCGCAAGATTTCGACGACACGAGCCTTGTGCTCGGGACTGACGACGAGCTGCTCGAGGGCCTTGACCGCGTCCTTCGCGACGGGTGAGGACGCGTGGTCGGGGGCCGTCAAGTCGACGACCGCCTGGTACTCGTCGATCGCCGCATCGACCTCGCCGAGCTTTCGCTCGAGCAAGCGCGCGAGCTCCAGGCGGAACTTGGCCTCCTCGTCGGGAAGCGCGCTCTGCTCCGCACGCTTACGAGTCAGGTCCGACAGGTCTCGCCACCGGGAACGGCGCTGGTACAGCCGTGAGATGGCTTCGAGCGCTCGGACTTCAGCGTCGTCGATATCGAGCGCGGCCCGATAGGTGTCGATCGCGCGGTCGTCGTCCTTCAGATCGGTCTCTTCGAGCTGCGCGATCGTGTGCAGCGTCGCGATCCGCTCGGCGGGGTCGTTCGAGTGGTCGAGCGCTTCGCGGTAGAGCGCGACGCGGTCGGCGGGACGATTCGCCTCGCGGAGGAGCCGGTCGATCGACTGGAACGGACCTTCGCGATCCTCGGGTGCGAACGCGTACGCGCGCCGGTAGAAATGAAGCGCGCGCTCGATGTCCTTCTCTTGCTCGAACAGCTCTCCGGTACGCTTCGCGAGCTTCGCCGTCACAGGCTCGTCGGCCGTGACCTTCTGTAGCTCGCTCGCGTAGATCTCAGCGAGTCGGCCGCCAGCGTTCGCTACCCGCGCAAGCCGCTCGAGCTCGGCCCACGTCGTCTCGTCGGTGATGTCCTCACCGAGAAGCTTCGCGACGGTCTCGAGGGCAGCCTTGTAGTTCTCCTCCTGCTCCTCGTGCAGCTTCGCGAGGCGGCGCAGCAACGTACGCCGCGTATCCGGATCCCCGCTCGCGGCGAGCCGGGCCTCGAGCGCGGTCATCACCTTCCGCCACTCCGCACGCGCGAGGTACACCGATTCGAGCATCTCAGCGGCGCGCGCCGCGTGCTCCGGCTCCGACATCAAGCTCTCGAGCGACGCGACCGTAATCGCGTGCTGCGGATCGATCTTGAGCGCCTCCTCGTACTGATCGAAGGCCCGGTCGAACTCCTTCAGCTGCTTCTCGAGGACGGTCCCGAGTCGGTGATGGACGGTCGCTTTACGATCCTTCGGGAGATCGCTCGCACCGAGCTGACGCTCGTACAGGCCCAGCAAGTCGTCCCAGCGCGATGAACCGGAGTAGAGGCGCTCGAGTGCTTCGAGCGCCTTGTCGTCCATCGACATGTCGAGGATCTGTTCGTAGACCTCGATCGCGCGCGCCGGATCCTTCAGATCCTCGTCCGAGAGCCGCGCCTGCTTGAAGAGGAGCGCGCGACGCTCCTCGTCGTTCTCGGCCGCATCCGTACGTCGCTTGAGGATCTCGAGCAGCGGAGCGGCCTGGTTGAGCTCTTCGTAGAGCGAAGCGAGCGCTTCGAGCGCGCGCCGATCGTCAGGGCGGATGTCGAGCGCCTTGCGGTAGAATTCGAGCGCAACCTCGCGGTCGGCGAGCTCCGTACGCGCGAGCGATGCAACTTTTAGCGTGACGTCGAGCTGCTGGTCCTCTGCCGTCACATCGGGGACGATTTGTTTGAGCAGATCGACGAACTCGGCGTAGCGGGCAGTCTTCGCGGCGAGGCGCTCGGCGCGGGCCAGCCACTCCGGAAACTTGCTGTCCGCGACAGCCTCTCGAAGGCCGCGCGAGGTGTATTCGAGCGCCTTGACCGCATCGGCGAGGGGGCCTTCGGCCACGTTCGCGGCTTGCGAGAATATCTCGAGCTTGTCGGCCGACGAGTCGTTGAGCTCGGCCTCGATGTCCAGGACGCGCAGCAGCCGTGCGTGGTCACTGTCCGCTTCGTACAGCGGACGTAGAATCGCGGCGGCCTCGCGACGCGCACCGGGGTCGGAGAGCAGCTCTTCGAGCGCCGCGCGAGTCGGCGCGTGCGACGGCTCGAGGATGAGAGCCTGCCGGTAAGCCTCGAGCGCACCCTCGAGGTCGTTCAGGCGGACCCGTCGAACCTGCCCGATCCTCACGAGAATCCCGAGTCGATCCTCGGGTGTCTCGGCGAGGGCCAGCTGAGCTTCGAGCGCCTCGGCGAGCTCGGGCCAGCGGTCCGAAGGCTCATAGAGCGTAGCAAGCGCGGAGAGCGTCTCGCGCTCTGGCCCGAAGTCGTCGACGATCGCCTTGTACGCAGTGATCGCCTCGGGGATGTCGCCGAGTCTCTCACCGAGGGTCTTGGCGATCCTCCGCATCAGCGGCTTGCGTGCTGCCTCACCCTCGCTCAGCTGCTCGCGCGCCCGTAGGATGTCTACTAGCTCTCGATATTGTTCGGTCCGCTCGTACAGCCTGTCGAGCGCGGCGAGCGCGGTCTCGTCGTTTCCGTCGTCCGCGAGCCGCGCCCTCCACGCGACGATCGCTGCCTTCGGGTCGTCGAGAACGGCGCCGTAGAGCTCGCCGAGCCGCCCGTAGAGCTCGCGTCGCGCGTCGACGTTCTCCTCGAGCTTCACCTGTGCTTCGAGGATCGCGGCGAGCTCCGCGCTCTTCCCTGACGCGGCGTACAGGCGCTCGAGCGACCGTGCGGCCGGCAGGGCCGTAGTCGCATCCGTCGCGTCGATCTTCAGCACCTCGCGGTACACGGCCTCCGCGCGCACGGGGTCGCCGAGGAAGTCCTCGTAGATGTGCGCGACCTGCGAGAGAATCTCCGCCTTCGGCTCCGGGGCGCGCGCGTTCGCGGCCGCCTCTGCGAAGACGGCGGCGACGCGCTCATGGGCATTCGTGCGCCGCGCGATCTCGAGAGCGCGCTCGCGTGCGTGTACGTCGTCGGGATCCAGAGGGATGAGGCGGGCGTAGGTACCGAACGCGCCTGCGTCATCCTTCAGCCGCTCGTCTCGGAGCTGCGCGATTCGTCGAAGCAGCTCTCGCAGAGCCACGGGGTCCCGCGCAAACTCGAGTCGCACCTCGAGGACGCGGACGAGATCGCGCACCTCGTCCTTCGTGTCGTAGACCTGCTCGAGCACCGACGCAGCGCGCTCGCGGAGGGCGGGCATTTCCAAGCACCGCTCGACGAGCTCGCGCGCCTCGCGACTGGCGGAGTCGTCGCGGAGGACGACCTCGAGCTGATCGAGCGCTCGCTCCGGGTTGCCGAGCTTGTCGAAGAGCAGCTTGCCGATACGGAGCTTGAGCGCGAGGGGGTCGCCCCCGGCGCCTGCGAGGAGCTGCGCTTCGAGGAGCGACGCGAGCTTTTCCCAGCTCGCCTCCGAGACGTACAGCGCATCGAGCGCACGAAGCGCCTGTGCGTGTGTCGGATCGATCTGCAGGATGCGCTCGTAGAGGCGCGTCGCGCGGGGGCGGTCTGCGAGGATCTCCTCTGCGACGAGCGCAATCTCGCTCAGCAGCTCGGTCTTCCGCTCGGGCGTTTCGGCGACCTCGATGACGCGCTCGTAGAGCGCCTCGAGGTCCGACCAGCGTTCGCGCGTCGTGAGTATCTGCTTCAGGCGCGCAAAGGCGCGAGCGTTCGAGGGATCGCTCTGGAGGATCCGCTCGAGGTACGGGCGAGCGAGGTCGATCTCGCCAAGCTTCTCGTCGTACAGGGTCGCCGCGCGCTCCGCGAGATCCCGCTCGACCGGGCCGGGCAAGCCAGTCGGGCCCGTCGGCGGCACGGCACGTGCGATCGCCGCCACGAACTCGCCAGACCGATCTGTACGGGTCGCGAGGACGTTGAGCCGATCCCAGAGCGCGAGCTCGACAGGGAACTCGTCTGCCGCGCGAACGATGACGTCGAACGCCTTGCCGTGGTCGCCGAGATTCACGGCGACGTCGGCGAGTCGACTGTAGAGCTTGACGCGATCGCCCTTCGACGCGGCGGTCGCGATCATCACTTCGAGCACGTCCGCTTGGCGCGCGAAATTCCCGTCTTGTGCGTAGCTCGCCTCGAGGACGACTGCCGCGCGTGCGCGCGTGTCTCCCACGAGCAGCAGCTTCTCGACCACGGCGAGCGCCCCGCGATCGCCCGGCGTCACCGACATCGCGCGCTCGGCGGCCGCGAGACCATCCGAATACCGCTTCAACGGCTCGACGTAGAGAGAAGCCAGCTCGACCTCGCAGGCAGCGCGCTCGGCGCCTTCCCGCTGGTCGCGATCCTTCTCGAGCGCGCTGACGGCACCCACGGCATCACCTGATGCACGGAGCAGACGAGCAAGAGCTCGCAGAGATGGCCCGTACGTCGGCACGAGCTCCAGAACCCGGCGATGAACGGCAATCGCACGATCCGGCGCTGCGAAGGACTCCTCTTCGAGGAGGGCCCACTCGTTCAAGATCTCGAGCTTTTGCTCGGTCGTTGCCCGACCGACGCGCACGTCGAAGAGCCAGCGAAGGTCGTCCTGCAGCCCCTTCGATCGAAGGATCCGGTCGAGCGTCTGGACGAGGTCGTCGCTGTCGACGTTCTCGGTGATCAGATCACGGTAGGCTTTTACGGCCTCGTCGACGCGCCCGAGCTCGGTCGCGCACACCTCCGCGAGCTTGCCTCGCAAGCGCCGTCGCTCGTCGGCAAGGACCCCGGCAGCCTCCGTCCGCGAACGAAGCGTGGCGACGAACTGTTCCCACGCGCCTGCGGCGCGCGTCGCGGCCTCGAAGGCGTCCAGCGCGCCCGGCTTCGTGGGTGCAAGATCGTAAGCGCGCTTCGCGTATCCGAATGCCGCGGCGCGATCCTGCAAGTGCTCGCCGGAGACGCGAATGAGCTTCTCGAGCAGGGCCAGCCGCGCGACATCGTCGTCCGCCTGTGCGTATAGCGCCTCGTAAAGCGCGGGCAGGCGCGACCACTTCTCGTCGCGCTCATAGAGCGGCACGAGCGCGGCGGCCGCGCGTACGTCGTTCGGACGGACCTGCAACACGCGCTCGTACGCACGGAATGCGCGCTCCGGCGCATTGAGCTTCGTCGTGTAGATGTCGGTCGCTCGGTACGACAGGTCGATCTTTGCGGCGGGATCGGGGTTCTTGTCGGCAGCCGTCGAGAGAACCTCGACCAGGCCTTCCCAATCGCCTGTCGTGGCGTAGAGGGTTGTGAGCCCGTCGTAGTCGCCGACCGCGAGGTAACTCTCGCGAAGGACGCGGAGCGCCTTCGCGTTGCCCGGCGACAGCTCGAGCACGCGATGCCACGCACGCATCGACCCTTTGTGGTCTTGCAGCCGGTCGGCATAGATCGCCCCCAGCTTCTGCAGCATCGCGAGCTTGCTCGTGTCGTCGTCCGCGGTGTTCGCGCGTCGCTCGAGCACCTCGGCGACCGTCGCCCAGTCCTTGTCACGCTCTGCCTGCTTTTCGAGGGCATCGAGAGCGCCGGCGGCCGTCGGGTCCTCTGCGAGGACCTTCTTGTAGAGCCTCGTTGCGTCGACGCCGCGATCGAGTCGTTCGGAGGCGAGCTTCGCCATCTCGAGCCACAGCTCTCTACGCAAGCTCCCCTCCGCCAGCCGCGACGACTCGCGGTCGAGGAGCTCGTAGAGCGGCTTGTAGGCCCGCCGTTTGGTGTACAGCTCCTTCAGCTTGTCGCGAGACTCGGTGTCGTCGTGCGCGAGGGCGAAGACCTGCTCGTACGCGTCGATCGCGTTCTGGACGTTGGAGAACTGGTCGAGCCACCGGCGCGCGACGGCGCGATAGAGCTCCGCCTTCGCGTGCGGATCTGATTCGATCTCGGCCAGGCGGGTCTGAATTGCGAGGAGATCGCGCCAGCGGCCGAGCGCTTCGTAAACGCGCGCAAGCTCGCGCACCGCCGCGACGTCGTCTGGATCGAGGGCCACGATCTGGGAGAGGACGGTCACGAGAGCGGAGTCGCTCTTCACGTGATCGCGGTAGATCGTCGCGACCTCGCGCAGCAACGGGAGCTTCGCCTCGGGGTGGTCCTGAGGAACACGATCGAGCTCGCCTCGCAGGAGGTCCGTGAGCGCGTTCCAGCCGCCAGTCTGGCGATAGAGGCGCTTCAGAGAGTCACGCGCACCCTCGTTGGAGGGGTCCTGACGATAGACCACACGCCACTGCTCGATAGCCTTCGTCGCGTTCGTGCCATCCTCGGCGAGACGCGCCAGCTCGGTCGTCACCACGCGGCGCTCGGCGCCGTCGGGGAGGACGCGCTGCGCGTCGGCCAGGATCGTCGCGAGGCGGGCGGTCCCACCGTGCTCCGGTGCCCACTCGCGGAAGAACGCGAGCATGCCGGAGTTGCCGGGGTCGAGCTTGCGAAGCCGTTCGAAGTACGGCTCGGCCTGTTCAGGCTTGCCCCGCATCTTCCAGTGCACCATCGCGACCTGGAGGACGGTTCCTGCCTCGTCCGCGGATCTTGCCGTGGCGAGCTGCCCGTCGTAGAGCGCGACGAGGTGGTCCCATAGCTCGCGCGACGTGAAGAAGTCGACGAGCGCGCTCGTTGCTTCCGGATGGCCCGGTGACAGATCGATCACGCGCTCGTAGGCGGCGGCGGCCCGCTCCTTCGAGCCAAGCTTCTTTCCGTAGACCCGCGCGAGCTTGAGAAAGCCCGCGATCGTCTCTTCCTTCGTCGGCGCGTTGCCGGCGAGCTGCTCGACGACGACGGCGAGCTCCTCGTCCTTGCCTTCCTCGCGGTACATTCGCTCGAGGAGCGTCGCGGCGCGGCGGTTCTTCGGATCGATCTCGATCGCCTCCTTGAGGCCACCGATGATCTCCTCCGTCAGCGCGGCAGACTTCTTGGCCTTCTTCGCGCTGTCCTTTGCCTGCGCCTTGATCGTCGGGCGACCATACCGGTACGCGACCTCCGAAGCGCTCATGAGGAGGGAGCTCTTGAAGGCGCTGTCCTCCGTGTTCCGGGCCTCGTCGACGTACTTCGTGACGAGCTCGGCCCACTTGCCGCGCTTCGCCTGGCTGCGCTCGAGCGCCTCCTCGGCGGTCGCGTCCCCGGGTCGGAGCTCGAGTAGGCGTGCGTAGGCGAGCGCGGAGCGCTGATCGTCCGCGACACGTTCGTCGAGGACGCGGGCGAGCTCGGCCTGAACCTCGGCCTCACCGTCCGTCCCATGGGCGAGCGAGGCCAGGATCGCGAGGAGCCGGGCGACCGCATCGTCTTCACCACGGATCTCGTGCTCGTGCTTCGCCGCCTCGACGAGGCTCACGAGCTCGGCGTGGCTCATCGCGGGATCGCCGGATGGGTCGAGCGCAGGCGAACCTTCGGGCGGCGTCAGCGGCTTGCTGGCGCTGACGAACCCAATGGCGGCTTCGAGTTCGGCCCAGGCTTGCGCGTGGTCTGAATCGTCCTGCAGCGTGCCGAGTGCTTTGCGGATCGTGCTCGCGCTCATCCCTCACCTTAGCGAAACGTCGAACGATTCAGACGGAACGGACAGCGCGCTCGCCTACATTGCGGCCGAGGCGCGCGCGCTGGAAGACTTGTCGGACCGAGCCTCACCTCACAGCGCAGACCGCGAAAAACCGCGGAGAACTCGTCCCCGACCGGTGCCGATGGTAGGCGCCGATTCGCCCGTAATCAACACGCTTCTCGCGCTCTCCGTTTACGGACGACTCCACGCTGGTTTCGCACCTTTACACGGCGACGACGCCGTCCAACTTGCGAGCCGCTTGTACTATGGTGCCTGCCCGCGATGGCAGCTCAAAGTAAGTCCCTGCTCCTTTCGCTCGCAGGTGTGTACGAGACCTTCATGATCTCGTTCCCCACCGTCGTCGATGGTGCGCTCGGCCGCGTCACAAAGGAGAGCTGTGACGAGCGTCTCGACAGCTGGGGGAAGAAGATCGTCGCCCGCGCGCGGATGGAGGTCGAGGTGGTCGGTCGCGAGAACCTCGTTCCGGGCCAGACCTACCTCGTGATGAGCAACCACCAGTCTCACTACGATATCCCCGTCATGTTCTATGTCATGGGGGCGAACCTGCGAATGATCACGAAGGCCGAGCTGTTTCGTGTGCCCGTGTGGGGCCCCGCGATGCGCGAGTCGGGGTTCATCGCGATCGATCGCAGCAACCGGGCGCGCGCGATCGAGAGCCTCGACATCGCGAAGCGGAGCCTGGCGCGCGGTGTTCACATCTGGATCGCCCCGGAGGGGACGCGAAGCCGGACGGGGGAGCTGCTCCCCTTCAAGAAGGGTGGGTTCGCCCTGTCCCTCGACGCAGGGCTGCCCATCCTGCCCGTCGCGATCAGGGGCACCCGCGACGCGCTGGTCGCCGACGGCGTGCGTTCGAGACATGGCGCGAAGGTCCGCGTCACACTGTTCCCTCACGTCGACCCCAGGGCCTATTCGTCGCTCGACGCGAAGGACGCGCGCGATCGGCTCGCTGACGACGTGAAGCACGTCATCGCGAGCGGCCTTTGAGCCAACCCGGCGAGGGATTCGGCGTACTCGTCAACGCGAACGCAAAGCGCGGAGGGAGGCGCGTGACGGTGCAGATCGCCCAGGCGCTGCCGGGCGCGGACGTGAAGCTCACGCGCACTCCCGAGGAGGTCGACGCATGGCTCCGGAGCGTTTCGGAGCACGACGTACGTGCGATCCTCGCGGCGGGAGGTGACGGCACGGCGATCGCCCTGGTGAACGCGTTCTCGCGGGTCTTCGGTGAGCGCTCGTTCCCCCGCATGGGTGTCCTCCCGCTCGGAACGGGCAACGCGTGGGCACACGCGACGGGTGCACCCAAGCTCCACCGCGCGCTCCGTGTGCTCGGTTCGGCGGCAGACCCCCTGCCCGTCCGGCGGTTCGGGCTGCTGCGGTGCGACGGCGTCCTCACCCACTTCGCCGGCGCAGGTTGGGAAGCCGAGATCCTGAACGATTACCGGACGCAGCTATCGCAGTCGAAGGGCCCGTCCAGGTGGCTGTCCAAGAGTGTGTACGGCTATCTGACCGCTACCCTCTTCCGGACTGCGCCAAAGGCGCTGGTGAACGGTCGACCCCAGGTCCTCATCGAGAACCTGGGCGACGAGGTCTACACGATCACCGCCGACCGCAAGCTCATCAAGCTTCACGGCGTCGGTCACGGCGCGGTCCTCTACGATGGGATGGCGAGCGTCGCCGGCTGTTCGATCACCCCGGAGCTCGGCTCTCACTTTCGCGCCTACCCGTTCGCCGAGAGGTTCCTCGGGATGATGAACGTGCGGGTGTACGACGAGAAGCCGGCGAGCGCCGTCGGCCGCATCCCACGCATCTGGCGAGGCGAGCACCCGCTCCGTGGCATGCACGACTGGTTCGCGACGAAGGTTCGAATGACGTTCTCGCGCCCCGTCCCCTTGCAGATCGGAGGCGACGCGGTCGGCTTTCGCCAGACCGTGGAGTTCGGCATCGCGGATCGCGAGCTAGAACTCATCGATTGGCGAGGCTTCTAGACAGCCACCGTTCTTCGCCGACGCGCGCGCGACGAAGACCGGTCGCTGTCCGGATCGGGCCGCTGATGGCTAGAAGGACGTGGTGAAGAGCGGCGCGCCGTAGATCGGAATCTCGGGCCCTGCGAGCCGGAGCCCGGTCTGGTAGCGCGGCTCGAGACCTCCGCGGGCAGGCTGGTCGGCCTGCACGTCGCCAGCGACGCGTGTGCGGGAGTTGTCGTACCACCACGAGCCACCGAGAATGCCGGTGACGAGGCCCGCGACGCCGATGGTCGTGCCGACGGCGATGACGTTCCAGTTGTAGTTGTTCGTGGTGCCGTTGGCGTTGAACGTGGCGCCGGGGTCGGACGCGCCGATGCCGACGACGAGCGCCCCGACGAAGAGGACCGCGCCCGTGAACGTCATGACCTCCCCGATCTTCGCTCTGCTCTTGAGCCCCGGGGATACGTGGATCTTCACTACGTCGCCCTTCGGCGTCGTGAGCGAGAACGGCTCCGACTCGTTGACGCCCTGGCCGACGATACGGAACTCGTCGGCGCCCGGTAAGCGTGCGTCGCACGGAGTCTCGCAGCCGCGCTCCCAGGGCGCCCCCGGCCCCGTGCGGTGCTCGAGGGTGACGAGCTCCTTCGTCTGGATGTGAATCTGCACGAGCCCCTCGGTGCTCGCGGGGGCGGGAGCGGGAACAGCCACGACGACAGGTGCGGGAGCGACGACGGGCGCGGGAACGACGACGACGGTCGTCCCGGGGGGTGCCGGCGGCATGGATGGCGGAGCCGTCACCATCACGGCGGGCGGAAGGGGCGGCGCGGGCGGTGGCGCGGTGGGGGGGTCCGCGGCGAACGCTGCGGTGGACAGGAGTACGACAGGAGCGCCAACGCTCAACAGAAGAGCCAGCTTCGACATCGACCGCATCAGGAACCTCGCCTCCGTAAACACCGATCAGGCTTCGCCTGACCGCCCGCCGCTGGCACCTGCAAGACCCAGGCACAGCAGTGGAGTGGTCGGCGACCCTACCCGCGTGCGCAGTAATACAGAGAAACCCGGCCCTAGCCAGCCAACTCGTCCTGCCGACACACTTTTTTGAGGGCCTTCGTCCCCGCGCGCCGTCAAGAAATGCACGTTCCGACGCGCGCCCACCCCTTTGCAATTCTTCACGAAGGGCAAGGCACGCGCTTCACAAGCGGTCGCCATGTTCTCGACTGACCGACGGACGGCGCGCGACACGCGAAGCCGGGCCCTTTCCGGTCACGGAGGAGCTCATGGTTGGGTGCGGATTGATCTGGGGAGCATGTGCCATTGCAGTCATCGCGGTCTTGAAACACCGGAGGCACTGCCACCGGGGCTGGGGCCACGGGTACGGTGGAGGCTGGGAGGCGGGCGGAGAGTGCGGGCGCGGCTACGGGCCGCCCTGCGGTCGTGGCTCCGGCGGCGGATTCCGACGCTTCGGGCTCCGGGCGATGGTGCGTGGGCTGTTCGAGCGCCTCGGGACGACGCCCGGGCAGGAGAAGGTCATCGTGAAGGCTCTCGAGGATCTGCGCGAAGTCGGCCTCCACGCGAAGGGAGAGATCAAGGCGACGCGCAAGGACTTCGCCGACGCGTTCCGGCGCGGCCCCATCGACGAGGCCTCGGTGGCCGACATCTTCGTACGCCACGACACGGTGATCAGCGAGACGCGCAGGAAGGCGGTCGAGGCCGTCGGGCGCATCCACGAGGCGCTCGACGACGAGCAGCGCGCGCACGTCGCGGACATCATCGAGCACGGCGCAGGTCACGGCAGAGGCTATCGTTGGTGAGACGATGACCTCTCGCGTGCTCCTCATCGACGACGACACCCGGCTCTACGAGCTCCTCGCGAGCTATCTCTCGCAGAACGGGTTCGACGTCGAAGGAGCACGCGACGGCGTCCAGGGGATCGCCGCGCTCGCGGCCTCGCCGTTCGACGCGGTGCTCCTCGACGTGATGATGCCGGGGATGAGCGGGCTGGAGGCGTGCCGGCGGATCCGGGAGAAGAGCCGCATCCCTATCCTCATGCTCACCGCGAAGGGGGACGAAACCGATCGCGTCGTCGGGCTCGAGCTCGGCGCCGACGACTACATCTCGAAGCCGTTCAGCCCCCGCGAGCTCCTCGCTCGGCTCCGCGCCGTGCTCCGGCGGAGCACCCCCGAAGGGGCGAGCGAGCGCCTCGTCGTCGGCCAGGTCGCGGTCGACCTCGAGGGGAGGCAGGTAACGGTCGCGGGGCAGCGAGTCGAGCTCACCGCGCTCGAGTTCGACCTCCTCGTCGCGCTGGCCAAGCGGGCGGGCCGCGTCGTGCCACGCGAGCATCTGCTGGCGCAGGCAGGGAGGACGGACGTCGTCGGCGAACGGACGGTCGACGTTCACATCTCTCATCTACGCCAGAAGCTCGGCGACGACCCGAAGGCCCCTCGCCTCATCAAGACCGTGCGTGGCATCGGGTACGTCATGACGCGCGACGAGGCCTGAGATCATGAGACGAGATCACTGGCACGAAGAGCGCCCGACGTTCTTCGCGTACTACGTCCGCGCGACGCTGCACCGCCGGATATTCTTCCTCATCGGCGCGTCGCTCGCCGTGAACGGGCTCATCGTCGGGCTCATGGGCCACGTCATCGGCGTGGACGTGCACAACCGCACGCGAGGCTGGGTTCTCCTCGCGTTGTTCGTGTTCATGCTCTGGGGTGTCTCCGGCAGGCTCGCGCGGCGCCTCACGCGACCGTTCGTGGAGCTCGCGAGGGTCGCTCAGGAGATCGGCCGCGGGAACCTCGCGGCGCGCTACGCGCTGTCGCGGCACGGGAGGTCGGGCGAGGCGTTCCTCATCGGAGTGTCGATCAACGAGATGGCGGGCCGGATCGAGAAGCAGCTCAAGGACCAGCGCGAGCTCCTCGCCGCGGTCTCGCACGAGGTGCGGACGCCGCTGGCGCGAATCCGGATGCTCGTGGAGCTGGGCCGGAGCCGGACCGAAGGCGCGGGGTTCCTCGTCGACGCCAAGACGCTCGACGATCTCGATCGCGAGGTCATCGAGATCGACACGCTCGTCGGCGAGCTCCTCGCGAGCTCGCGGCTCGACTTCGCGGCGATCACCCGCAGCGAGGTGGAGGCTTCGGATGTCGTGCGACGCGCCATCGAGCGACAGGCGCTCGTGCCGGCGCCGACGGTCGTGCTCCCAGACACCCCCCTCCCCTTCCGTGCGGACCCTACGCTGATCCAGCGCGCGCTGGCCAACCTGCTGCAAAACGCGGTCGTGCACGCAGGCGGCGTCGACACGGTGGTCGCGAGCGGGACGGCAGACACGGTCCGCTTCGAGGTGAACGACCGGGGCCCGGGCGTGACGAAGGGCGAGGAGGCGAAGGTCTTCGAATCGTTCTACCGAGGTGCCGGCGCGCGAGGCGCGACGGACACCCATGCCGCGCTCGGACTGGGACTCGCTCTCGTCCAGCGCATCGCGCTCGCGCACGGAGGCAGAGCGTTCGCCGAAAGCCGCCCCGACGGCCAGGGAGCCTGCATCGGCTTCGAGCTGCCCCGCTGAGCGCACCTTGAACGCCGTCCCGTAACAATGGTCATTCTGAGTCGCGCAGCGACGAAGAACCCCCCGAGCCCAGGGGATCCTTCGGCCTTCGGCCTCAGGGTGACATTCGATATGTCATGGGCAGCGCCTACTGCAGGCTGATGTCGACGCGGCGGTCGTTCTGCCAGCCGGCCTCGTCCTTGCCCGTCGCATCGAGCGCCCCGCGGGAGGTCTCGGCCATCCGCCCATCGGCGATCCCGAGCCCGACGAGATACTTCCGCACGCTCGTCGCGCGGTGCTCGCCGAGGTTCATGTTGTACTCCTGCTCCCCGCGAGGATCGGCCCGACCCGTGAGCTTGATCCCCTTCCCGGCGAGCGCCCCGGTCGTGAGGCACTTCGCAACCTGAGCGAGGATGTCGCGCTCCTGCGACGAGAGATTCGACGAGTCGAAGTCGAACTTCGGCGGGTCGGTCGACACCTGGATCTTGCACGCGGCCATGATGTCGGCCGACAGGTTGACCGCGGGGTCTTTGCCCTGGGGCACCGGGGCGGATGAGGTCGTCGGTGCCGCCGTCGCCACGACGCTCGCTGCGGTGACCGGCGGAGGCTTGTCTGGCGTACAGGCTGCGGAGCCGAGGATGAGAGCAACAACCGAGGTACCGGTGAACTTCGAGAACGCGCTCATAGAGGAGCTCCTTGGCGAGTAGGATGCAGACTGCGTGCGCGGCGGAACGTGTGTCTCTTGATCACAAATAGCAAGGGAGAGTTATTCCATTGAACCGACGTGGGTCTAGCAAGCGGCAAGCCGAAAGGGTCGGGACCAGTTGAAGATTCTGGTCACCGGCGGCGCCGGCTACATCGGGTCGCACTTCGTTCGCGCGCTCGTCCAGGCGAAGCATGGCGTCGTCGTGGTCGACGACCTCTCTGCCGGGCATCGCGACGCGGTGCCCGACCACGTGCCCTTCGTGCACGCAGACGTGCGCGACGCGCGGCTCGTCCGCGAGGCGCTGCGCGACCATCACGTCGAGGCCATCGTCCACTTCGCGTCCCGCATCCAGGTGGGCGAGTCGGTGCGCGACCCGCGACTCTACTACCGCGACAACCTCGCGGCGGGCATCGGCTTGCTCGAGTCCGCGCTCGACCATCACGTGCGCATGTTCGTCCTCTCCTCGACCGCGGCGGTCTACGGCGATCCTCAGTACGTGCCCATCGACGAGGCGCACCGTACCGTTCCCGTGAATCCCTACGGCGCGACGAAGCTCGCGCTCGAGGGCATGCTCGCGAGCTACGCACCGGCGTACGGCCTGCGCTATGCCGCGCTCCGGTACTTCAACGCGTCCGGCGCCGACGGCGGGCTCTCGGAGCGGCACGACCCCGAGACTCACCTCATCCCGCTCGTCCTCGACGCGGCGATGGGGGCGCGCGCGCACCTCACCGTCTTCGGCGACGACTACGCGACCGCCGACGGCACCTGCGTCCGCGACTACATCCATGTCGCGGACCTCGCCGACGCGCACCTCGCCGCGCTCTCGTACCTCGAAGGCGGCGGAGAGAGCGGCGCGTTCAACCTCGGGACCGGGAACGGCTACTCGGTGCGAGAGGTCATCGCCGCCGTCGAGCGCGTGACCGGCCGCAAGGTCCCGATCGTCATGGGCGCCAGGCGCGACGGAGATCCCCCGAGCCTCGTCGCCGCCCCGGACAAGGCGAAGCGTGTCCTTGGGTGGACGGCGAAGCGGTCGGGGCTCGAAGAGATTGTCCGCGACGCGTTCGCCGCCCGCTACGGCTCGCGAGACACCTAGCGAGGCGTCACGGATGCGGCCAGACGCCGACCGACCCGACGTAGCCCATCCCGATGTCGATCACGTTCGTCTGCAGCGTGGTGACGTCGCCCGTCGCGAGCGCCATCGACACGATGTTCGTCGTCGCCGTCCCCGAGTCTCCGTAGACGACGGATGCGCCGACCAGGTTCCCGTTGCCGTCATAGGCGAACGGGCTCGGCGCGTTCGGTAGCGCGGCCCCGATCGTCGCGCTGGTCGGGTCCCAGAGGTACGTGCCCGGCGTCGGGTAGATGAACCCCAGCACAGCGTGCGTGGAGTCGATGTACTCGAGGCCTCCAGGGAAGCCTTGCGTGCTGGCGTCGAGGAGGATCGTGCTGGTCTTTGCCTTGAGGTCGACCGCCTCCACACCCCGCAGCTTGATGGCGCCGGGCGCACCTCCGTCTCCCGGGGGCGGCGCGGGATTGCACCCGGCCTCGAACACGAGGAGCCGCGCGTTCGCCGCGTCGTAGGCGAAGCCCGACGGACCCGAGGGGTCGTACAACTTCAGCGCGATGCCCCCGCCCGGTGCCGTGCCGCCCAGCGACGCGATCGTGTTGGTCGTCGTGTCGATGGCGATGACGCTCGAGGTCGTCGTGCTGCAGATCGTGTCGTAGTTGCCCATGTAGTCGAGCGTGGTGGCGGCGTTGTTCACGTTGCCGAGCACGACGTAGAGCAGCTTGGAGGTCGCGTCGTACGCGCCCGCGGTCGCGTCGACGAAGCCGTCCATGTCGCCTGGCTGCAGGAGCGAGGCGAGGTGAATCACCGAGGTGGGCGCGCCGCCGTCGGCCGCGGTCGTCGTGTTGAAGACCGCGATGTCGTTGCTCGCGAAGCTGAGCACGTAGACCTGGCTCTCGGTCGCGACGCTGACCGCGTACGGGTCGGCGGTCGCGCCGCTGTCGCTCGGAGGGGCCGGGATCGACCAGGTCCCGTCGACGGTCCAGCTCGCCGGGTCGATGCCGACGAGGACGTCGAGCGACTGCTCGAGGAGGAACGGCGGACGCGCGGGGTTGAGGGTGTCGGTGATGGCCTGCGAGTCCGCGAGGTGGATCTGGCCGTCGATCGCCTTGGTCGTGAGGTTGACCGCGATCATCGTGCTCGGAGCCGCCTTGTTCGCGGTGCCGTTGTAGGTCACGAGCACGTGCGCGCCCACGGGCTTGCCGCTGTCCGTCTTCGGCGGCGAGGCGTCCACGACATTGTTGGGGGCGTCGGCTTTCGGCTTGCCGGCGTCCGTCGTCGGCTTGCCTGCGTCGGTCGCTGGTTTGCCCGCGTCCTGGTGTGCCCCCGTGTCGGTCTGCCCCGCGTCCGTCGCCGCCGCCGGGCTGCTCGAGCTGCACGCTCCCGTCGCGAGCCCGACCACCGCACACAAAGACGCCCCTAGAAACTCGATCTTCCTCATTTTCGACACTCCGCGCCTCGCGCGCTCCGCACGAGTCGAGCTTTCATCCACGCGCAGGTGGTCGGTCTCCGGACTCCCGGATCGTCCTCCCCCGCGCCCTTCCCGGATCGTCTCGGCGCGCCTGAGCGGACATGCCGTCGTATCCAGTGGTTCTGCGCGGGTTCGTCCCCGGTTACCGTGGCAGGCGCCGCGCCGGTATCGAACCGGCTTCCCAGGTGGGCGGAGAGCTCACGCGCTCCGTCCACCACCACTTGCGGATGCCAGACCGGGGCGCAACATGCGCGTCCGGGCTGTCACGAGGGGCGACGTACCTCGCAGGCGCTCACGGCGTCAAGCGGCCCTTGATGAAGTCGAGGATCTCGTCGGCGATCACCCCTTTGCTGCTGGGGCCCAGGTCCCGGACTCTCGACGACGACACGAGGACGGCGTGGCTATCGTCCCCCCCGAGCGCCACGCTCGCCGAGTTCGCCACGATCAGGTCGACCTTCTTCGCCTCGAGCTTCTTCCGGGCCAGCGCGACGAGCGCCTTCCCCTCCTCCGTCTCGAGCGCGAAGCCCACGAGCACCGGGCTCGTCCCGGCGCGCGCCGCGCCGATCTCCGCGAGCAGGTCGGCGTTCGCCACGAGCTCCAGCGTGAGCACCGCGCCCGGCTTCCTCTTCAGCTTCGACGTGCTCGGCGTCTCGGGGCGGAAGTCGGCGACCGCGGCGGCCATCACGAGCGCGTCGATGCCCTCTGCCAGCGCGGTCGCGAGGGCCTGCTGCATGCCGCGCGCGTCGGTCACGTCGAGGCGGGTGACTCCGACCGGCGTCGGCTTGGACACCGGCCCTGCGATGAGGGTGACGCGCGCCCCCCGCGCCGTCGCGCGCTCGGCGATCTGGAAGCCCATCGTCCCCGACGAGCGGTTGCCGAGGTAGCGCACGGGATCGAGCGCCTCCTGCGTGGGCCCGGCGGTCACCACGATGCGCGCGCCGACGAGGTCGCGCTTCGTGAACAGCGCCTCCGCGACACGAAGGATGTCGGCAGGCTCGGCCATCCGCCCGTGCCCCTCCTCTCCCGAGGCCACCTCGCCGTGCGTCGGGCCGACCAGCGTCACTCTTCCCTGGCGGACGAGCTCGTCGACGTTCGCCTGCGTCGCCGGATGCGACCACATGCGCGGATGCATCGCCGGCGCCGCGAGCACGGGGCCCTTCGCGCAGAGGACGAGCGCGGTCACGAGGTCGTCTGCCCGACCGCTCGCGAAGCGCGCCAGCACGTCGGCCGTCGCCGGCACCACGAGGATCGCCTCCGCCTGCTTCGCGAGCTCCACGTGCAGCTCTCCCGCGAACGACGGGTCCCACATGTCCTCGCGAACGGGCTGCCCGGTGATGCCGGCGAACGTGACCGCGCCGACGAAGCGCGACGCCGAGCGGGTGAGGACGGGGAGCACGCGCGCGCCGGCCTGCACCAGCAGGCGCGCGAGGACCACGCTCTTGTACGCCGCGATGCTGCCGGTCACCGCGAGGGCGAGGGTGCGGCCCGCGAGGGGGGAAGTGGTGCTCACGGCGCGAGGGTAGGACGATCGGCGCCTCCCAGACAACGAAGCCGATTGAACCTTTCCCCCTCGCTGTGGTACGCGCCTCGCTTTCCATGGGACTATCGGTCGGCATCGTCGGGCTCCCCAACGTCGGAAAATCGACGCTCTTCAACGCGCTCTCGTCCGCCAAGGCGGAGGCGGCCAACTACCCGTTCTGTACGATCGAGCCGAACGTCGGCGTCGTGATGGTGCCGGACCCGCGGCTCGACGCCCTGGACACGATCGTCCACGCCGACCGGATCGTTCCGACCGCCATCCAGTTCGTCGACATCGCGGGCCTCGTCCGCGGGGCCTCCAAGGGTGAGGGGCTGGGCAACCAGTTCCTGTCACATATCCGGGAGGTCGACGCGATCGTGCAGGTGGCACGTTGCTTCGAGGACGCCAACGTCGTCCACGTCGAGAACAAGGTCGATCCGGTCGCCGACATCGCGACGGTGACCACCGAGCTTTGCCTCAAAGACCTCGATACCGTTCAGAAACGCGCCGACCGTGCGCGCAAGATGGCGAAGGCGAACCTGCCCCTCGAGAAGCTCGCCCTCGAGATGTGCGAGGCGCTCGCCGCGCACCTCGACCAGGGGAATCCGGCCCGAAGCTGGAAGCTCCCGGAGCACCAGGACGCGCCGATCCTCCTGCGCGACATGCAGCTGCTCACCGCGAAGCCTGCGTTCTTCGTCGCGAACGTCGATGAGGGGTCGCTCGCAAACCTCGAGAAGAACAAGCACTACCTGGCGCTCAAGGCGCTGGCCGACGCGGAGGGGGCCCCGGTCGTCGCGGTGTGCGCAGCGCTCGAGGAGCAGATCGCCGAGCTCGATCCGAAGGACCGCCCCGAGTTCCTGGCGAGCGCCGGGCTGAAGGAGCCGGGGCTGAACGCGGTCGTGCGGGCCGGCTACGAGCGGCTGAAGCTCCTGACGTTCTTCACGGCGGGCAAGACCGAGGTCCGCGCGTGGACGACGGTGCAAGGGGCCAAGGCTCCGCAGGCTGCGGGCGTCATCCACACGGACTTCGAGAAGGGCTTCATCAAGGCGGAGGTCATCTGGTGGGAGGACTTCGTCGCGCTGGGTGGCGAGTCGAAGTGCCGCGACCAGGGGAAGCTGGCGATCGAGGGGAAGGACTACGTGATGCGCGACGGGGACGTGGTCCACTTCCGCTTCAACGTCTGAGAGGGGACGAGCTCGTCCGAACCTCTTGCAGAGCGGCGCTGCGAAAGGTTTGGCGCATCCGCACCTCTTGCACCGCGTCTCTGCGAGAGGCTCGACGCATCCGCGCCTCTTGCAGCGCGTCTCTGCGAGAGGCTCGACGCATCCGCGCCTCTTGCAGCGCGTCTCTGCGAGAGGCTCGACGCATCCGCGCCTCTTGCAGCGCGTCTGTGCGAGAGGCTTGACGCATCCGCGCCTCTTGCAGCGCGTCTCTGCAAGAGGCTCGACGCATCCGCGCCTCTTGCAGCGCGTCTCTGCGAGAGGCTCGACGCATCCGCACCTCTTGCAGCGCGTCTCTGCGAGAGGCTCGACGCATCCGCACCTCTTGCAGCGCGTCTCTGCGAGAGGCTCGATGCATCCGCACCTCTTGCAGCGCGTCTCCAGCGATTTGCCGGCGTGCTCGGCGATGCCCGAAGGACGGCTAGACCGCGACGGGTCCACCCATCATCCCCACGCCGCGAGCCACCCACACGAGAATCAGGGCGACGAGGACGACGAGCCCCGCGCGCTGGACCGCGGGACGCTCCGCCGACTTCCCGACGACGCCGGTCGTCACGAAGGCGCGCGCCTCCATGGCTGCGATCGCGCCGACATACGGAAACACGACCCACCACAGCGGATGCGTCCGAGTCGCCCCGACAATGTCGGCATGCAGCAAACACCGCGCAGCCCTCGTGAGGCCGCACGAGGGGCACGGGAAATGAAACAGGAGGCGCGTCGGACAGAGCGCCGGCACCCCGGGCAACAGCACGAACGCGACGCCGAGGGCCATCAGCCCGCAGACGATCGCGATGCGCCCTGCCCTCTCAGCCAGGCGTTTGCCAGGCCTTGTTGAGCTCGTCCGTGGCCAGAATCAGGTTGTAGTAGGGGATGATGTACATCCACCCGAGGTTCTGCGGGTTCTGCACCCCCGCGCGCTGCTGGCACTCGGCGATGAGCGCGCCCAGCCGCACCGCGTACCAGTACATCGCGTAGAAGCCGCACGTGACGGTCGACAGGAGCCAGAGCTTCACCCAGCTCGGCTCGTCGCGCTTGAGGAACGCCTTCATCTCGTTGCAGGTCTGGATGAGCCAGATGATCTGGTAGATGCCGCACGAGAGGACCGTATAGAGGAGGACCTGCGTCCCCTTGCGGACCGTCCCCTTGGGGCCGTTGGTGCCGTCGCCGCCGCCCATCATGCCGCCGCCCGGCCCGCCGGGGGCCATCATCCCGGCCTGACCGGGCATGCCGCCTGGCGCGCCGTAGGCCTGACCGTACTGCTGCGGGGCGCCGTACTGCTGCGCGACCTGCATCCCGCCCGGGTTCTGACCGGCGTTCGGATCGTAGGGCGGCGGGGCGCCGTAGGGCTGCTGCTGAGAAGGAGGGGCGCCGAAGGGCTGACCCTGAGGGGGCGCGCCGTAGCCGCCGCCGCCGTAGCCCTGCTGTTGACCTTGAGGAGGGCCGTAGCCTGCGTCCTGCGGGGGCTGCTGCGCCGCAGGAGACATGAACGGAGACGGCGTCGCGCCGCCGCCGTAGTTCGCCCCCGTGTCCGCGACGGTGCTCCCCATCGGGTTGACGTTGCCGGCGCCGCCGCCGCCGCCCATGGGCGCGTAGGGAGGCTGGCTCCCGAAGCGCTGCGGCTCCGGAGGAGGCGCGCCGTAGGCGGCGGGCGGGTTCGACGGTGCGCGCGGCGGCGTGGGGGCAATCCCTCCACCGAAGCCACCCGCGGCGACGCCGACGACCGTCCCCTTGAACGCGCTCGGGCCGCCTGCGGCTCCGGGCCCTTGCCCGGGAATCGCGGCGGGAGGCGGCGGACGCGGCGCGACAGGCGGCGCCGGGGGCGTCGGGGCCGTCGCGCCCTGGTTCATCATCATCGTCCCCTTGAACTTCGCAGCGACGGCGGCTCTCAGCTGAAAGCCACACTTCGAGCAGGCCTGGGAGCCGTCGGGGTTTTGCGTACCGCAGTTGGGACAGAACACTGGCGACCTCAGGGGGGCGAGAACGTGATGCGTTGTGCGGAAGGGCTCTCTATTACCCCGTAGATTTGGCCCCGCGCAAGCCCCGGGGAACGGGCCCTCCTTGACACCCCGTGCACGTGTTCACTAGCTTGCGCCTCGCGCGACGGCCGGTGGTCAAGAAAACGCTGATTTCGGGAGGCCACGGTGAGCGAGGCTCGACGCGCGCGCGACTCCAAGACGACGCAGCACGCAGCACTCGAGACCCCCTTCGATGACCTTCGCCCTGACCCCCGATCGCGAACGCGATCTCGAGGCACTCCTCACCAAGTACCCGACGAAGATGGCGGCGTGCATCCCGCTCCTTCACCTGTGTCAGGACCAGCAAGGCCACGTCGACGACCTCGTCGTCCACTTCGTGGCCACGCGCCTCGACATCCCGGTGGCGCACGTGAAGGGGGTGGTCACCTTCTACACACTCTTCAACCAGCACCCGGTCGGCAAGCATCAGGTCTGGGTGTGCAAGACCCTGCCGTGCGCCCTGCGTGGGGCGGACGACGTCATCAAGCAGTGCGAGAAGAAGCTCGGCATCCACGTCGGCGAGACGACGAAGGACGGCAAGGTCACCCTCCGCACGGCCGAATGCCTCGCCAGCTGCGGGACGGCCCCGATGATCCAGGTCGACAAGGAGTACTTCGAGAACCTCACCCCGGAGCGTGTCGACGAGATCCTGACGCGCCTCACGTCGTAGCGCTCTTCACACTGCCCGCACTTTCTGGCCACCTATGATCACCCGCTCTGAATACCTGACGAAGGTCTACGCCGTCGAAAAGGGCTGGACGCTCGACGCCTACGAGCGCGCGCAGACCGACCTCTTCGGGGCTCCGGCTGGCGGCGCGAGCGGCGGATACCGCGCGGCCCGCAAGGCGCTCGGCATGGCCCAGGCGGACGTCGTCGCCGAGGCGAAGAAGGCCAACATCCGCGGTCGCGGCGGCGCAGGCTTCCCGATGGGCATCAAGTGGGGCTTCATGCGGCCCCACCCGACCAAGCCCGCGTACCTCGTCGTCAACGCCGACGAGGGGGAGCCGGGGACGCACAAAGACCGCACGATCATGGAGCTGAACCCGCACTCCGTCGTCGAGGGGTGCATCATCGGCTGCTTCGGCATCGGGGCCCACGTCGCGTACATCTACGTCCGCGACGAGCTCCACCTCTCGAAGGCGCGCCTCGAGGGGGCCATCAAGGAGGCGAAGGCCAAGGGATACCTCGGCAAGACACCGTTCGGCCGCGACTACCCGGTCGAGGTGTACGTCCACACCGGCGCCGGCGCGTACATCTGCGGGGAAGAGACCTCCCTCCTCAACTCGCTCGAGGGCCGCCGCGGTGAGCCTCGGCTGAAGCCCCCCTTCCCCGCCCAGGCTGGCGCCTTCGGGTGCCCGACCACGGTGAACAACCTCGAGACGATCGCCATCGTCCCGACGGCGTTCATCATGGGGTGCGAGGAGTTCTCGAAGCTCAGCCTCCTCCACAAGGTCGGCGACGGCGGGACGCGCCTCTTCGGCATCAACGGGCACGTGAAGAAGCCCGGCATTCACGAGCTGCACGTCGGCGTCACCCTGCGCGAGCTGATCTACGACGTCGGCGGCGGCATCCTCGGCGACCGCGAGCTGCTCGGCGTCATCCCGGGTGGGTCGTCGACCCCCGTCCTCGTGCCGACGGACCTCGTGTCTGCGCCGGACGAGAAGTCGCCGATGCACGAGTGGCACGGCAAGAGCGCGCTCGACATCCCGATGGGGGTCGACACGATGCGCGTGACCGGCACGATGCTCGGCACCTGCTGCGCGACCGTCATGGCCGTCGGCACCTGCCCCGTGCTCGCGATGCAGAACCTGATGTCCTTCTACCACCACGAATCCTGCGGCCAGTGCACCCCCTGCCGCGAGGGCTCCGCCTGGCTCGACCGGGTCGTCGACAAGATCCTCGACGGGCACGCCTCGATGGAGGAGCTCGACTCGCTCTCCGACATCGCCAACAACATCATGGGCAACACCATCTGCGCCTTCGGCGAGGGGACGGCGATGCCGGCGCTCGGCTTTCTGCAGAAGTTCCGGAAGGACTTCGAGGCCTACGTACGCGGCGAGAGGAAGCGCGCCGACGCCCGGTTGTTCCTGAGGTGAAGACGAAGTGATGCGCGGGGAATGAAAGCGCGCCGTCGTTCAGCGCGCGAGTGAGAAACGAGGACGGCGAAGATGGTGTGGGTCGGGCAGGTCTACTTCTACGTGTGCGCAGCGGTCGCCATCCTGGGCGCTGTGGCGACGATCGTGTCCCGGAACCCCATTCGTGGGGCGATGGGGCTCTTGCTGATGATCGTCTCCATCGCCGGGCTCTTCCTCGCGCTCAACGCGCAGTTTCTCGCGGCCATCCAGCTCATCGTCTACGCAGGGGCCATCGTCGTTCTCTTCCTGTTCGTCATCATGCTGCTCGGTCCGAGCTCGATGGCGCCGCGCGACAAGCGAGGGCTCGTCGGTCGGGCGATCGGCGGGACGGTGTTCGGCATCGCGGTCGCCGACGCGCTCTGGCTCACCCGGCACGTGGTCGGCATGCCGATGCGCGAGCTCGACGCGAGCTTCGGGAGCATCGACGCCTTCGGGCACACGCTCTTCTCGGACGGCATCGTCCCCTTCGAGCTGTCGAGCGCGCTGCTCATGGTCGCGGTCGTCGGCGCCGTCGCCGTCGCCCGTGGCAAGCAGGGTGAGGAGGCGCACACGCCTCCGAGCGGTCAGCCGGGCCTCGCGGGCGTCGCGACCAGCGGCACGTCGCCCGCGTCCGGGTTCGCAGATGTACGGGCCACGCGGCTGGAAGGGCACGGGCACTCCAAGTGATCACGTCTGACAACTACGTCGCGCTCTCCGCGATTCTCTTCGGGATCGGCGGCGTGGGCTTCCTCGTCCGGCGCAACGTCCTCGTCACGCTCATGAGCATCGAGGTGATGCTCAACGCGGTCAACCTGGCGCTCGTCGCCTTCAACCGCGCCCGGCCGGACAACCTCACGGGCCAGATGTTCGCGTTTTTCCTCATCGCCGCCGAGGCCGCAGAGGTCGCGGTCGGGCTCGCGATCGTGCTGTCCCTCTTCCGCATCAAGCGCACCGTCCGCACGGACGACGCGGACCTCCTCAAGAACTGACTTGCGAAAGACGATCCCTTGGGCGCCCAGATTCTGAGCTTGTTTCCCGCGGCGAACTTCTCGCTGATCGCCGTCATCCTCGCGCTCCCGCTGCTCGGCGCGTTCGTCAACGGCGTCTGGGGCAAGCGCCTCGGCAACGACGCCGTCCGCGTGATGGCGCTGTCGGCGGTCGGGGGCAGCTTCCTCGCCTCCGTCGTCACCTTCATCGCCCTCGCGTCGCACGTCGACGCGCACATCGAGGGCGACCACCACGAGCACGTGAAGCTCGCGTGGACCGCCTGGCAGTGGATGCACACGAAGGCGGGCTTCACCGGCGGCAACATCCCGATCGACGTCCGCTTCAGCGTCGACGCGCTGTCGGGCGTGATGATGCTCGTCGTCACCGGCATCGGCTTCCTCATCCACCTCTACTCCACCGCGTACATGGCGGAGGACCCGGGCTTCGCCCGGTTCTTCGCGTACATGAACCTCTTCATCTTCGCGATGCTGACGCTCATCCTCGCGGACAACCTGCCCGTGCTGTTCGTCGGATGGGAGGGGGTCGGGCTCTGCTCCTACCTGCTCATCGGCTTCTGGTACGAGAAGATGCCCAACGCGGCGGCCGGCAAGAAGGCGTTCATCGCCAACCGCGTCGGCGACTTCGGGCTCATCTGCGGCATGTTCCTCCTCGCGTCGTACACGGGCGCGCTCGACTGGACGGGCATCGCCAACGGCATCGGCTCCCTCAAGGACACGACTCAGGACGCGTACCTCATCCACGTGTGGCCGGTCGGCGGGGGTCAGTACCAGGGTATCTTCTCCTTCCTCCAGCCGCACAACCCGCTGACCATCACGGCGGCGACCGCGGTCGGCCTCGCCCTGCTGCTCGGGTGCACGGGGAAGAGCGCGCAGATCCCGCTCTACGTGTGGCTGCCCGACGCGATGGCCGGCCCCACCCCGGTCAGCGCGCTCATCCACGCGGCGACGATGGTCACGGCAGGCGTCTACCTGATCTGCCGGCTCTCGTTCGTCTTCACGCTGTCCCCGTTCGTGATGATGCTGATCGCAAGCGTCGGGGCGGCGACCGCGCTCTTCGCGGCGACGATAGCGCTGGTGCAGAACGACATAAAAAAGGTGCTCGCCTACAGCACCATCAGCCAGCTCGGCTTCATGTTCCTGGGCGTCGGCGTCGGCGCGTTCACGGCGGGCTTCTTCCACGTGTTCACGCACGCCTTCTTCAAGGCCTGCCTCTTCCTCTGCGCGGGCAGCGTCATCCACGCGATGCACGCGCGCGTCCACGACGACGAGCGGGCGCAGGACATGCGGTACATGGGTGCGCTGCGCAAGCACATGCCCATCACCTACTGGTCGTTCTTCGCGTCCACGCTGGCGATCGCCGGCTGCCCGCTCACCAGCGGCTTCTTCTCGAAAGACGAGATCCTCTATCGCTCGTGGGTCGACCACTCGGTGAACCCTTTCGCCGACGTGCTGACGCGCCAGAAGCTCGAGATGTTCGTCCCGCCGCAGTGGCTGGGCCCGGCGCTCTACGTCGTCGGCGTGCTCGCTGCGACGCTCACCGCCTTCTACATGTTCCGCGCGCTCTTCATGACCTTCTGGGGCGACGAGTTCCGCGGCTGGACCATCGGTCGACCGTCGCTCGTCGCGGCGCACGCGAGCGACGACCACGATCACCACCATGACGACCTGAGCGTCCCGGGCGCGGCTCCGAAGGAGTCGCCGTGGCAGATGACGGTGCCGCTCATCATCCTCGCGACCTGCGCGGTCGTTGCCGGCCTCATCTTCAACGCAGGCCCCATCAACATCCCCGCCCTCCACTCGATGGATCACTGGCTCGAGCCGGTGTTCGAGCCGGTCGCGAGGACGGTCCGTCTGAGCGAGGGCGCCGAGGGGCTCACGTGGCCGCTCGCAGGGGGCGGCATCCTCGCCTTCATCATCGGCACCGGCGTCGCCTACTGGATGTACATTATGGAGGCCGGGCGACCGGCCGAGGCGCTGGCCGATGCGGCCCCCGGTCTCTACCGGCTGCTCCTCGACAAGTGGCGCATCGACGAGCTGTACGACGCGACCATCATCGCAGCCGTGGATGCGCTCGCCGACACCTCTGCGGCGTTCGACCAGACGATCGTCGACGGCATCGTCGCCAAGGTCCCTGCCCTGCTCGTCTCGCTGTTCGGGAGCATCCTGCGGGCATTCCAGACGGGCGTCGTCCACGTCTACGCCGCCTTCATGGTCATCGGGCTCGCCTTCTTCGGCTGGTTCTTCGTCTTCCCGCACCCGGCGGCGACGGTCACCGCGGTCGGCAAGGACACGGGTGACTACATCGTCACGGCCGCTCCCGGCATGGGCTACCAGTACCGCTGGGACGCCGACGGCAACGGCCAGTTCGACAGCGAGCGCACCAGCGACCAGATGTCCGTGAAGGTCCACCTCGACGAGGGCAAGACTCAGAACGTCCGCGTCGAGGCCACGAGCGCGTTCGGGTTCAGCAACTCGGCCGCGATCCCGATCACCCGCGCCGCCAGCGTGAAACCGATGCAACTGGGGCTGAACTGATGACCGCCGCTGCGCACGAAGAGACGTCCGAACCCACGCTGCCGCCGGCTCCGCTGCATGTCGGCTGGCGAGAGATCGTCATCCTGGGGTTCTTCGGGATCGCCACGGCAGCCGTCGCCAAGGTCGCGCCCGATCTCATCCCGCTCGCCGTCGCCGCTGCCGTCGCGGCGCTCGTGCCGCGGAAGCACGACTGGACGACGCGCGCGGTCCTGGCCGCGATCGCCGCGCTCCTGACCCTGTTCGTCATCCGGATGTGGCCCGCCGAGGCCGGCGTCCTCCCGGACGTCGAGCATCCGCCCTACGAGCCGACCACGCTCCTCTCGTGGCTGATCGGGCTCCCGATCGCCGGCGCGATCGCGATCCTCTTCCTCCCGCGCCAGACCCCCGGCCTCCTCCGCTGGGTCACGCTCGGCGTCATGTTCGCGACGCTCGGCGCGAGCGCGTTCCTGCTCGGCGTGCCGATGGGGCGCGGGTTCCACTTCAACCAGGACATCGCGTGGATGCCGCAGCTCGGCATTCGCTATCACGTCGCGGTCGACGGGATCTCGCTCTGGCTGCTGCTGCTCACCGGCATCATCATGCCGATCGCGACGTACGCGTCGTTCGGGTCGCTCCAGGCGCGGCTGAAGGACTGGTGCTTCGCGCTGCTCTTGCTCGAGGGCGCGATGATGGGCGCGCTCGTCTCGATGGACCTCTTCCTCTTCTACGTCTTCTGGGAGCTGATGCTCATCCCGATGTACGTGATGATCGGGGTCTGGGGAGGCTCGAACCGCATCAAGGCGGCGCTCAAGTTCTTCCTCTACACGTTCTTCGGCTCCATCCTGATGCTCGGCGCGATCCTGTACGTCGCGTACACGTACGGGAGGCTGAACGGCGGCGCGCTCTCGTTCGACTACTTCGAGCTGCAGCGCGTCCTCTACCCGCAGCACCTGCAGATCTGGCTGTTCGGCGCGTTCGCGCTGGCCTTCCTCATCAAGGTGCCGATGTTCCCGTTCCACACGTGGCTGCCCGACGCGCACACCGAGGCACCGACGGCAGGCAGCATCATCCTCGCCGCCGTCATGCTGAAGATGGGGACGTACGGCTACCTCCGCTTCTGCATGGGGCTCTTCCCCGAGGCCTCGATCCAGTTCGGCGCGAACCTCGCCGGCGTCGCCGTGCTCGGCGGCATCCTCTACGGCGCGCTGTGCGCGTGGCGGCAGGACGACGTGAAGCGGGTCGTCGCGTACTCGTCCGTCGCGCACCTCGGCTACGTCATGCTCGGCCTGTTTGCCGGCACGTCCTCGTCGATCGAGGGCGGCGTCATCCAGATGATCAATCACGGCATCTCGACCGGCGCGCTCTTCCTCCTCGTCGGCGTGCTCTACGACCGCAGGCACACACGCCAGCTCGACGAGTTCGGCGGCCTCGCCAAGGTGATGCCGGTCTACTGCACGCTGTTCATCATCATCACGCTCTCGAGCATCGGCCTGCCGGGCACCAACGGCTTCGTCGGCGAGTTCATGGTGATCACCGGTACGTTCGCGAGCAACAAGCTCGGCCACTTCAACGGCATCCAGGCGGTCGGCGCGGCGCTCGGCGTCATCCTCGGCGCGCTCTACATGCTCGGCGTCGTCCAGAAGGTGTTCTTCGGTCCGATCACCCGCAAGGAGAACGAGAAGCTGACGGACATCAACCGTCGAGAGCTGCTCGCGGTCTCGCCGCTGGTCGTCCTCGTCTTCGTCATCGGGTTCTTCCCGAACCTGCTGCTCGCGCCGATGCACGACGCCTGCGTCCGTGTGCAGGACGACCTCGAACAACGCGCTGCCGAGCACGCGGCGCCCGTCTTCTACACCGGGCCTCTCCGGTTGCTCGCGCGAAAGTCCGACGCGCCGAACGTCCCCGCGCCGACCTCGGCCCCGAACTGAGACTCTTCCAATGCTCGTAGCCTTCGCACTCTCGCCGCTGATCGTCATCGCGCTCGGCGCGCTCCTGCTCATGATGGCCGAGTCCTTCTCGACCACGCGAACGCCCACGCGCGCCGGGGGGCCGCTCCGCACCGTCGAGCACGCGCAGGGGCTCGCTCTGGGAACGACGGTCGTCTTCGTCGTGGGTATCCTGTTCTCCGCCGCGGTCTGGTTCCGCGGGGTCGAGAACCTGACCGGGATCGCGTCGGTCGCCCCGTGGCTGGTCATCGACCGCTTCAGCCTTTTCTTCGACGGCCTGCTCTGCCTCGGCGGCGCGCTCACCGCGCTCATCGCGGGCGGGTACCTGCCCGAGCACAACCTGAACCGCGGCGAGTTCTACACGCTGCTCCTGTTCGCGACCTTCGGCGCGATGATGCTGGCGTCGGCCGGCGATCTCCTGACCATCTTCCTCGGTCTCGAGACGATGTCGATCGGTGCGTACGCCCTGACGGCTTTCCGTCGTGCGTCGCCGCGCTCCGCCGAAGCCGCTCTCAAGTACTTCCTCCTTGGCTCGTTCGCCGCGGCGATCCTCCTCTACGGGTTCGCGCTGCTCTACGGGGCGACCGGCCACACGGACCTCGTCGGCATCGGCGTCGCGCTCGCCCACGGCGCGGTGAAGAGCCCGCTCGTCATCTTCGCCCTGGCGCTCGTCCTCGCGGGGCTCGTCTTCAAGGTGAGCGGCGTGCCGTTCCATATGTGGACGCCCGACGCGTACGAGGGCGCGCCCACCCCCGCGACGAACTACATGGCCGTCGCCGTGAAGAGCGGAGCCTTCGCGATGATGCTGCGTGTCCTTCTGACCGCGTTCGGCGACCCCAAGTCGACGTCGTGGGCGGCGGGCTGGCCGCCCGTCCTGGCGATGGTGGCCGTGCTCACGATGACCGTCGCCAACCTCGTCGCGGGTCGTCAGGACTCCGTGAAGCGCATGCTCGCCTACTCGAGCATCGCGCACGCCGGCTACTTGCTGGTCGGAGTCGTCGCCTCGGTGCGAGCGGCTCCCGAGGCGCAGGCGAGCGTGCTCTTCTACCTGCTCACCTATACGGTCTCGACGGCGGGTGCCTTCGGCGCCCTCGTGCTCTGCGGCAGCCGTGGCGCCGAGGCCGTCAGCTACGAGGACCTCTCCGGCATCGGTCGGCGGCACCCGGCCGCGGCGCTCGCGTTCTCGCTGTTCCTCATCTCGCTCGCAGGCATCCCGCCGACCGCAGGCTTCTTCGGCAAGTGGTTCATCTTCCGCGCCGCGATGGATGGCGGGTTCTACTGGCTCGCGCTCATCGCGTTCCTCAACAGCGTCGTCGGCGTCTACTATTACCTGCGCGTGCTCGTGTACATGTACATGCGCGAGCCGGCCGCGGGGGCGCCGATCGCGACGCCGATGCGATCGCCGTACGTCAACGCCGCGCTCCTCGCGAGCGCCGCCGCAGTCCTCGCGCTCGGGCTCTTGCCGACGAAGTTCGTGAACGTGGCGATCGCCGCCGCGACCGGGCTGGGTGGCTGAGCCGCCTCGACGAGGAGCGAACCCTGTGACAGAAGGGGCAACCCCTGGCCATTGGATCGCTCGATGAAGACACGTCTGCTGCCACTGCTCGCCGTCTCGTTCGTTGCCGCCTCGGTGCTCGCGTTCGCCTGCAAGGGCGATGGCAACAAGCCGGGCGAGGCCTTCGCGGCTCAACCCGCACCGCCGCCGTCTGCGCCGGCGAACGGGAGCCACCTGAAGGACTCCGAGGTCCTCGCTTTCGTCAACCCGCAGCATCTCCCGGTCTACACGGGGCCGACAGGCAGCCTCGAAGGCACGATCACGATCACGGGTGACCCGTCGCCCGACGTCCCCGCGCTCGACTATCACAAGTGTCCGGCTGGCAAGGATACGTACGACAAGCTCTTTCGCGTCGGCGCCACGCAGTCGAACGGCGCCAGGACACTCGCTGACGCGCTCGTCGCCGTCACGGGGTACGGCGCGTATTTCATCCCCGAACGAAACCCGGTGCGAAGCGTCACGTTCGAGCATTGCGCGCTCAACGCGCGGACGATCGACGTGACGATCGGGCAGCGGATCGAGGTCTCGAGCAAGGACGACCTGCTGTTCGCGCCAATCCTCGCGCAGGCGCAGCTCCCCGCGCTCATGCTCGCGTCCAAGAACACCGCGCCGGTTGCCCTGTATCCACCGAAGCCCGGCTACTACACGCTCATCGATCGCATGGAGCTCTCGTACCTCCGCGGCGACGTGTACGCGCTCCTGCAGCCACTTCACACCGTCACGTCCCTCGACGGGCACTACCGCATCGACGGCATCCCGGTCGGCAACGTGACCCTCAACACGCGGCTCGCGCGGATCCGTAAAGAGGCGTCGCGCACCGTCCAGGTCGAGGCCAACGTCGTGAAGACCGTCGACCTCGCGCTGGAATTCAAGGCCGCGACCGACGTGCCCGTCGAGCCGATCATCAAGCCGAGCTCCATGCCTATCCCGTAGACGTGGCCTTGGACGCGCGTGCGTCGCCGCCATGGAGTGATACGCTCGCGGGATGCGAACGGCGTGCTCGTCCCCGTGTGCCGTTGCCGCCGTCGCGTTCCTGTCGTTCGCGCCGATCGCCTGCTCCTCATCGCCGAAGGGCGAGCCCAGCATCGACGTCCCGGCGCTCACGCCCGCGACCGGCGACGTCCAGGCGTTCAGTCGCCTGACGAACTCGATCCCGATCACCATCACCGTCGGCGGGGTCAGCGGCTGGGCCTTCGTCGACACCGGGAACCCTTGGGCGTTGCTCGACCCGACGATCTTCCCGTCGGCGGCCGGCCTGCCTGTGAACGGCGGCACCCTTCCGTCGATCACGCTCGCGTCCGAGATCGCGACGAACCCGTACGTCATCGGGAGCACCGGCGGTGACCTCCAGGGGGACTCGACGTTCAGCCTCGACGGCAACATCGGGTGCACCGTCGTGTGCGGCTTCACCCCCTCGTTCAACTATCGCGACGTGACCGTGACGCTTGGCGGCGCTCCGGCGCCGTCGGGCCTCGAGCCTGCCGTGACGGTGCCTTTCTCGTTCAAGGGCGGTGGAACGGAGGAGGGTCTCGCGGTGCCGAGATCTCGCATCGTCGTCGCGGTCTCCGTCGAAGGGAACATGTACTCGATGATCCTCGACACGGGTGCCAGCGACGTGACGCTCTCGGGGGGCGCCTTCGCGGCCCTCACGAGCGACGGACGAACGCAGGTGAGCGGCGGGACGGCGGAGACGGCCTCCGGCAGCTCGACGTCATCGATCACGCGCGCCGCTTCCATCATCCTCGGCGGCGTCGAGGTGGACAACCTCGTCGTGGCGCACGACACCTCGTTCGACACGAACCTCGCGACCGTCTCGAGCGACGTCGGCAGCACGATCGACGGCTCGCTCGGCGGCACGTTCCTCCACGAGTTCTACGTGACCGTGGACTACACGAGCCAGACGGTCTCCTTCGCGCGATACTCCGACACGAGCTTCGTGATCGACGCAGGCGAGCACATCGGCATCACGCTGGGGACGGAGCAGGTGGGGACGGTGACGGAGTACGGGGTCGCGGCGGCCTCCGGCGACGCTGCCGCGATCGGCGTCGCGGAGGGCGACGTCATCGTCGCGATCGACGGCCAGCAGCTCTCGTCGCTCTCGTCGCTGCAGGTGGCGACGCTCGTCTTCGGCGCCGTGGGGACGACGAAGAGCGTGACCTTCGGCGCCGCGACGAACCTGAGCGGCATGACCGTGAGCATCCCCGTCGAAGAGAACCTGCCGCTTCCCGCCGGCGTCACTCCGTAATCGCGCGGTCTAGGCTAGAAGCCGATGCGCCTCATCACGAAGCGTGGGAGCCATCGGATCACGAGCATCACCAGCGCCCACATCCTGGGCGTGTACACCATCGCCTTGCCGTGGTGCATCGCGGTGAGGACGTCGCGCGCGACCTGCTCGGGCTCGCCAGCGAACGGAGGGGGCTTCAGCCCGGCCGTCATCCCCGTCTTCACGAAGCCGGGCTTCACGCAGAGCACCTTGAGGCCCGCGGCGTGGAACTTGTGGTCGAGCGCCTCGAGATAGGCGGAGACGCCCGCCTTGCTGGAGCCGTAGATCCCGACGGGCTTCCTGCCGCGGTCTCCGGCGACGGAGGAGAAGACCGTGAGGTGACCGCCGCCACGGGCGAGAAGACGCTTCCTCGCGTGCTCGCAGAAGACGACGGTGTGGGCGTAGTTGACCGTCACAAGGCGCCGGGTCAGCTCGACGTCGGCCTCGAGCGCGTCCTGCGAAGCGAACATCCCGGCCGTGACGATGACGGTGTCGAATGACCCGAGCGCCGAGTCTGCGGCATCGAGCGCGGGGGCGAACGTGTCCGGGCGCTCGAGATCGCAGACCGCCGTCCCCGTCGCCGCCTGCTGCGGGTGTCGCGCCTTGAGGTCGGCGGCGCTGCTCGCGAGGTCGGCGTCGCCGATGCCCAGGATGAACGTGCTGTCACCTCGCTCGGCGAGCTGCCGCGCGATGGCCCGACCGATGCCAGATGTTCCGCCGAGGATGATCGCTTTCACGGCTCGTCTCCGAAGATCCTCACCGACTGCGCGCTCCGCAGGCGATGCCGTGGATCCCATTTCGCTCGCGCGGCGAGGAACGCGTCGAGCCGCGGCTCCATCGCGCGGAAGTGCTCGCGCCGCGTGAAGCGGTCCTTCGTCAGGTAAATGCGGCCGCCCGCAGCGATGACGAACTCGTTCAGCTTGTCGACGATCGACTGCGTGCCTTCGGCGATGGCCATGTCGACGGCGATCGACGTCCCTTCGAGCGGGAACGAGAGCAGCCCCTTCCCCTCCGGGCCGCAGTCTTTGATCACGCAGAGGGGCGAGGCGCCGCCGAGCCGTATCAGCAGCTCCATGAACTCGCGGACCGCCTTAGGCCCGGCAGCGCGCGGCAAGACGCACTGGTACTGCGTGAACCCGCGCGAGCCGTAGGCACGGTTCCAGCGCAGGATCGCGTCGAGCGGATAGAAGAACGGCTCCGGGCCGACGACGCCCGAGTGCCGCTTCGAGACATGCTTCCAGTAGTAGGCGGTATTGAAGAGGCTCGCCGTGACCGGGTTGAGCGCCCAGTTCGGGAGCTCGACGGGGAACGTCACCTGCTTCGGTGTGGCCAGCGGACGGCCTTGCGACTCTTCGGGAGTCGCCCATCGCCCTGCCATCAGGATGCCCCGACCCATCGAGCGACCGCCGCTGATGCAGTCGATCCACCCCATCGTCAAGGGGAACTTCGGCGCCGCACGAGCGAGGCCCGCGAGGAACTCGTCGAGGTTGCCCATCCGCTCGCTCTCCATCCAGATCCACGGCGTAGGGATGCGATGGAGGCCGACCTCGACCTCGAGGATGTGACCGAGGAGCCCCATACCGCCGACGGTGGCGTTGAAGAGCTCGGGCTCGTCGTCGGGGCCGCACGTGACGATGCTGTCGTCCGCGAGCCGCATCCTGAGGCTGCGGACATGCGAACCGAAGCACCCCTCGACGTGGTGATTCTTGCCGTGGACGTCCGAGGCGACCATGCCGCCGAGCGTCACGTACTTCGTGCCGGGCGTGACGGGCGAGAACCAGCCTCGAGGCATGAAGAGTCGATTGAGCTCCACGAGCGAGAAGCCGGCCTCGGCGCGGAGCACGCCGGTGTCGCCGTCGAACGCGAGCACTCGGTTGGCGAGGCGCGTGCCGACGACCACGTCCGACGCCGACGCCGGCAGCGACGAGTCACCGTACGAGCGCCCGAGGCCGCGGGAGAGCGCAGCACCGGCCGTCAGCGACACGAGATTCTCGCCGAGGCGCTCACGCCCTGGAACGTGCTGTCTTCCCCAGCCTTCGAGCTCGGTGAGCGGCGGCAACGGACGCGACGCACTCGCGGCCGCGCTCGCGGCCTGCGCGGGTATCGCCACGAGCGGGTCGGCGGTCGCCATGCCTGCGATGTACTAGCATGCCGGGTTGGCCCGTCATCGATTGACGTTGTCGCCCGAGAGGTCCGCGAGCGCCTCATCCAGGGCTTCGAAGCGAAACGTATATCCGGTCGCGAGCGCCTTCGCGGGGATGACGCTCTGGGAGCTCAGGATCACGTCGGCCATCTCCCCGAGGGCGAGGCGCAGGGCTGCGGCGGGCGTCCGGAGCCAGGCCGGGCGGTGCATCGCGCGGCCGAGCGCGGTGGCGAACCGAGCGTTCCTCTCCGGCGTGGGCGCGCAGACGTTCATCGGTCCGTCGACGGCGCTCTCCTGCGCTGCATGGAGGAGCAGACCCACGGCGTCGTCGATGTGGACCCAGGACATCCACTGCTCTCCCGAGCCCATCGGGCCGCCGACACCGAAGCGAAACGTCGATCGCATCGGGACGAGCGCGCCGCCGTCGCGCGCCAGCACAATCCCCATCCGAGCGCACACGACGCGCACGCCGAGCGCTCTCGCCGCGAGCGCTTCCTCCTCCCACTCGCGGCAGATGACGGCGAGGAAGTCGGCTCCTTGCGCGCTCTCCTCGGTGAGCGCTTCGTCCCCGCGCGACCCGTAGAAGCCGATCGCCGACGCCGCGACGAGCACGCGCGGCCGGGGAGACGCCGCGCGCATCGCGTCCACGACGGCACGTGTTCCGAGCACTCGACTGTCGCGCACGATCTGCTTCCGCGCGGGCGTGAGGCGCTCGCCCACGAGTGACTCCCCTGCGAGGTGAAACACCGTGTCGATCCCGTCGAGCGCGGCGACGGCGACGGGCTCTCGCGCGTTCCATGCCACGGCATCGACGTCTCCGAGCTCTCGCAGTGCTCTCGCGGGGTCGCGGACGAGAACACGCGGGCGCTGAAGCCGTGCGACGAGGTGGCTGCCGATGAGCCCGGTCGCCCCCGTGACGAGCGCTCTCATCGGGACAGCAGCGCGCGCGTCGCGACGACCAGCGTGGACGACTCCGGCGGGCGACCGTCGACGCCGAACGCGATCGCGAGCGGCGCCGGGTAAAGCGGCAGGCTCAACGCGAACACCGCAAAGAGCAGCGGCCGCCCGCCGCGCCGCCGGGACGCGGCGTCGACGAGGACGCCGAGCGCCTGGATCATGAAGAACGCGAGCGTGCCCGCGGCGAGCCACGCCCAGACGATTCGGTCGTTGCCTCCGAGCAGGATCGGCGCGGCGTGCATGACGCCACACGCGAAGAAGACGAGGAGGACGCCGCGAACGCGAGCGCGCCGCCCGCCGGACGGGATGAAGATCCCGCGCTGGAGCACGCCGGCCGCCGGGCGGTTCCATGCCGTCGCCCAGAACACCGAGAGCGAGGGGGACCACGCGAAGCCGGGCGCGAGACCGTCGACCAGGAAGTGCTTCACGCCAAGCGTGCCACCGACGGTGATGAGATCGACGAGCCCCATCAAGCCGAGCGCGAGCTCCGAAGCGACGAGCAGATCTTCGAGCACCGGGTGGTGCCGCCAGAGCTCCGCGCGACTGCCGATCGTCGCGAGCACGAGCACCGCGGCGAGGAGCGCGACGCCGCGAGCCAGCCGCAGCGCACGGGCGGGGGTCGACGCCTCACGCGCCGCGATACGGTCCTCGCTCGCGTGCGTGCGCAGCCACAGGCAATACAGCACGTAGTCGACGCCGCTCGTCACGCGGAGCGTCGCTCGCGCGTCGAGCGCGCGGAGGAGAACGAGGAAGCCGTACATCGACGCGATGACGGCCGCTCCGCCCGGTGCCGACCAGAAGAGCGGGAAGGACGCCAGCGCCGGGACCGCGTACACCAGCGTCGCCAGCGCTGGATGACGCGGACGCGCGAGGGCGGCGGCGCCGGACGAGAGCGCGAGCACGGTGGCGTAGCCCGAAAACGCAGCGACGACGGGGCTCACCGCGACGAGACTACCGCGCAACCTCCCCGGCCGCGGAACCCTCGTGGCTTTCGCCGGTCGGGCCCGTTATGCTGGCGCCGAGCATGAGGGTGGGTCGCAGCGCCTCGGTGGTCGCCCGCAAGGCAGCGGCCGACGATGCCCCGAGCAGGGCACGAGCGCGACCCCGTCGATCGCCCTGATGCCGAAGGACCCGCCGACGCTCGTCCCCGTCACACCGCTGCCGCCGAAGCCGCGGCCTGCACCGCACACGAAGCCGCGTCCGAAGCCGTCGCTGCGCAAGAAGGATGCGGCGACGCTGGTGCCCACCACGCCGATCCCCGTTCCGCCGGAGGCCATCGGCGACAGCGACTCTGCCGAGGCCGAGGGCACCCAGAAGATGGCGTCCCTCCCCGAGCATTCTACGCCCGAGCTCGAGGAGCCGGGGTACGACGTGGTGCTGCCGTCGGTCGCGTTGCCGCCGACGCTGGACACCCACCCGCCCGTCGCCGTGCGCGCGAGCGTCCAGCGCATGTCCGCCGTGGCCGCGCCGGAGGTGACGACGACCGGAAACCGGATCGTCTGGGCGAACCGTTACGCCATCTTCGACGAGATCGCGTCGGGCGGCATGGCCACCGTCTACGTCGCGGCCCGGCTCGGTCAGGTGAGCGGCGGACGCGTCTTCGCGATCAAGAAGCTCTTCGAGCAGTTCGCGAAGCAGCCCGAGTTCGTCGCGATGTTCCTCGACGAGGCCCGCCTCGCCGCGCGGATCCGCCACCCGAACGTGATCGTCACCTACCAGGTGCTCAAGATCCCCGACAGCCTCGCCATCGTGATGGAGCTCGTCATCGGCGTGTCGATGGTGCAGCTGCTCCAGCGCTGCCGCGATCGGGGCGAACGCATGCCGACCCCGATCGTCGGCGCCCTCGTCGTGGGCGCGCTCCGCGGACTCCACGCGGCGCACGAGGCGAGCGACGAGATGGGGCACCCGTTCGGGCTCGTCCATCGTGACGTGTCGCCTCACAACATCCTCGTCGGGAAGGACGGTCGGACGCGCGTCATCGACTTCGGCATCGCGAAGGCGGTGGGCCGGCTGCAGAACACGGAGGTCGGCGTCACGAAGGGGAAGTTCGCGTACATGTCGCCCGAGCAGATCCGCGGCGCCGCGATCGACCGGCGCACGGACATCTACGCGGCGGGCGTCGTGCTGTGGGAGGCGCTCGTCGGACGTCGCCTCTTCCAGGCGTCGTCGGACGCCGAGCTCCTCGCAAAGCGTGCGGGCACGGGGGTGCCGGTCCACGGGCCGAGCCTGATCCACGCCACGGTCCCTGTTCTCGTCGACGCGGTCGTCCTCCGCGCGCTCGCGCAAGACGCCGCGGCCCGCTTCGCCACGGCGGAGGAGATGGCATGCGCCGTCGAGGACGCGCTCGGCGTCGCGTCTCCCGAGGAGATCGCGCTCTGGGTCGATCGCCTGGCCCACGACAAGCTCGCGGAGCTCGAGGCGAAGGTGGCTGCCGTCGAACGAGCGTACGAGTCGGGCGAGCTCGATGTCGCGCCGCTCGCGGCGCCTCCGACGCCCGGTCCGCGCCTGTCGCTCCTCTTCGAGGCTCCGGACCTCGACGCGCCGACGCGCTCTCCGACCCAGTTCGCGCTCGGCGGACCGCACCCTGGCTCGGCCCCGCCCCCGGCTCCGATCCAGGGGGCCCGCTCCGACTTCCCGCCGGTGATGCCCCCGCAAGGAGGCGTCGCGCCTGCCACGCGCCCGTCTTTCCTCGCCCCGGTGCCAGACCTGCCGATCCCCGACCGCCTGCGGCTCGACGTGCCCCTTGCAGAGCCAGCGCGTACGGTCCGTCCCGCCGCTTCGGCGGTGCGAACGTCCTCCATGCCACCCGCGGCGCCACCGCCGTCCCGACCTCGCGTCGAGCCCCTCACGCTCGCGGCCTTGCCGTCCGGCCGCTCACGGATGGCGACGGAGCGACCCGGCGCGCTGCCCGCCGCACCGTCGAGCGACGCCTCGCTTCCGGTCGCGCGCCCTCTCGCGAGCGCTCGCTCCCGGCTCTGGATCCCGCTGGAGCCCGGCCCGGTGCGCACTGCGCTCATCGTCGTGGCGTCGGTGCTCGTCGTGGCGTTCATCGCGAAGCTCGAGGGACCGTCGCTCCTCCGTGCCGTCGCGGTGCACGTCGCCGAGCGCCACGGCATCACGCTCGCCGTCGACAGCGTATCGCTCGGGGGCACGGACGGCGGCGTCACGCTGCACGGCACCTCGCTCCGCCTGCTCGGCGGCGACGAGCTCACTCTCCGCTCCGCCGACGTGCTCGTGACGACCGACTGGCTCGGGACGCCGGAGAAGCTCGTCGTCGGGCCTTCGAACATCAGCGTCCGCGGCGACGTGTCGAGCCTGCTCCGGCGCGTCGAGCGCTGGGCGACCACGTCGGGGTCACCGGTCGCGGTCGAGTGCGCGTCCGCCCACCTCGTCTGGCCGAACGCCATCGCGCCTCACGTCGGCTTCGAGGCGGACGGCGTCTCCTTCGTCGCCACCGCGGGCGACGACGCTTCGCTTCATCTCGATGCCACGACGCTCACCGTCGGCGTCGCGAGCACGTCGCTCGGCCCCTACCGGCTGCATCTCGACGCGGCGGCGGCCGAGACGAAGCTCGTCGTGACGCTCGATCCCACGAAGCCGGGCGGGCCGCCCTCCGTCACCCTGCTGGCTCGACCGACGCTCGGCCAGCTCTTCTCGGTGAACATCCCTCCGGAGAAGCTCGCGCAGGTCGGGGTTCCGGCGTCGCTCCTCGGACTCGGCCCCGATCCCGTCGCCGACGTCGTCCTCGAAGGCCAGGTGTTCCCGATGGGGGACACGATGAGCGCACACTTCAAGATCGCTCTGCTCGACGCACGGATGCCGTCGCTCGCCGGGCCGTCCGACGCCACGGACATCCGCGTCGAAGGGGAGATGGGTGGGTCCGTCGCCAAGCCGATCACCGTCGACAAGGGCACGCTGCAGATCGGAAGCGTCAAGACTCGCGTGCGCGGCACGGTGGTGTTCGACCATGGCGGGATGCAGCTCGAGGTCCTGCAACGCGATCGAGACATCCCCGCCATCGTGCTCGACACGCGAGCGCTGACCGATCCGCACGCGAAGTAGCACGCTCCCAGCCTGCGCTAGTCGCCGAGCGCCTACTCTTCGCGGAGGCGGTAGCCGACGCCCGGTTCCGTGACGAGGTACCTCGGCTGCGCGGGGATCTTCTCGAGCTTGTGGCGCAGCTGGCCCATGTAGACGCGGAGATACTGCGTGTCGTTCGCGTGGTTCGGGCCCCAGACCTCGCGAAGGAGCTGCTGGTGCGTGAGGACCTTGCCGGCGTTGCGCGCGAGGACGACGAGGAGCTTGTACTCGTTCGGCGTGAGGTGGATCTCGTCCTCGCCGACGAAGACGAGGCGCGCGACGAGGTCGATGCGCAGGTCCGCGATCGTGATCGTCGACGTTCCTCCGTCGCTCCCTCGCTCGGCCGAGTGACGGAGCGCCACGCGCATGCGCGCAAGGAGCTCGCCCATGCTGAACGGCTTGGTGACGTAGTCGTCGGCGCCGGCGTCGAGCGCGCGGATCTTGTCGTCCTCCTGACCTCGCGCCGAGATGACGATGATGGGCGCGCGCATCCAGCTGCGGAGCGCCTGCGTGACCGTGAGGCCGTCCATGTCGGGGAGGCCGAGGTCGAGCAGGACGAGGTCCGGGTTGTGCGACGTCGCGAGATCGAGCGCGAGCTGCCCGCGCTCCGCCTCGATGACGCGGTACTCGTGGTTCGTCAGCGAGACGCAGATGAAGCGACGCATCTGCGCCTCGTCTTCGACGACCAGGACGAGCGGGAGCGGCTCGCTCATGCGGTCGCTCCCTCTGCCGAGACCGGCTCCTCGTCGACGCGCACCTTGGGCGGAGGTCCGTCGAGGGGGATCGTGAAGCGGAACGCCGCGCCTCCGCCAGGGCGGGCATCCACCCAGAGCCGCCCTCCGTGCGCCGTGATGACGCCGCGACAGATCGTGAGGCCGAGCCCGACCCCTCCCCGCCCCTCGCCGGCGCCCGCCCGGTAGAACTTCTCGAAGACTTTCTCCGCGTCGGCCGGAGGCACTCCGGGGCCGCGGTCGGACACCGACACCTCGATCGCGCCGTCGACCGCGCGCGCCGAGATCTCGATGGTCGTGCCGTCGGGCGTGTACTTGAGGGCGTTCTCGAGCAGGTTGATGAGGACCTGCTCGATGAGGATCGAGTCGAACGGCGCCATCGGCAAGCCCGGCGCCAGGTGCGTCTCGACCGCGCGGGTGCCGAGGCGATCCTCGACGCGGGTGAGCGCGGAGCCGATGACCTCCTCGATGTCCTGCCACTCCTTCTTCACGTGGAGCGCCCCCGCCTGGAGCCGCGTCATGTCGAGGAGGTTGCGCACGAGGCGGTTGAGGCGGTGGCCCTCCTCCTGGATCGTGGCGAGCAGCTCGGCGCGCGTCGGCTCGTCGAGCCCCGGCTCCGTGAGCGTCGCCGCCGAGCCCGTGATGACCGCGAGCGGCGTGCGCAGGTCGTGCGACACCGAGCTCAGGAGCGAGTTTCTCAGCTGCTCGGTCTCGATCTGGACGAGCGCGCGCTGCGCCGCCTCGGAGAGCGTCACGCGCTCGATCGCGGTCGCCAGCTGCCCGGCGAACGTGGAGAGCAGTTGCCCCTGGTTCGCGTCGATGAAGTGCCGCGGGTCCGTCGGGAGGATTCCGAGGGCGCCCACCTGGGTCTTGCCCGCGCGCAGCGGGATGTAGATCGCGCTCGCCGACGGGAGCGTGTCGGTCGAGAGACCGGCCGCGCGGTCGTGCGTGAACGCCCAGCTCGCCACCCCCATCTCCTTCTCCCCCGGCAGGAAGGCTAGCTCACCGCCGCCGACCGGCGCGAGCTCGCCGCTCGAGAGCGGAGTGAGAATGGCGACCTTGCAGTCGAAGACGTCGGCGATGTGGCGGACGGCGGCCTCGTAGAGCGCGTCGGCCGACGCGGCGGCACCGAGCTCGCGGCTCATCGCATAGAGGCTCGCGGTGCGGTTCTCGCGCTCCCGGGCGCCGTCGGCCTGCGCGCGGATGCGCTGCGTGAGGCTGCTGATGACGATGGCCACCAGGAACATGATCGCGAACGTCAGGATGTGCCGCAGGTCGGTGACCGCGAACGTGAAGTACGGCGGCACGAAGAAGAAGTCGAACGAGAGGACGCCGAGGACGGCCGCGAGGAGCGACGGGCCGTACCCGAAGCGCATGGCGACGATGACGATGCCGAGGAGCAGGACCATCACGACGTCGGCGAGCTGGTCCCACCCGAAGAGCTCCCACGAGATCCACGTGGCGGTCGCGATGATGAAGACGGTCGCGACGTACGCGCGACGCCCGCCCGGCCGGATCGGAGGCTTCGCGCGGGCCACGCTCGGCTTCGCGCGCGCCTCGCCGGAGATGACGTACACGTCGGCGTCGCCGCTCGAGCGGACGATGATGTCGAGGAACGAGGGCCCGAACAGATCCCGCCAGCGGGGATGGGTCGGCTTGCCGACGACGATCTTGCTGACGTTGCGCTTCCTCGCGTAGCGGACCGTCTCCTCGGCCGCGTTCTCGCCGGTGAGCGTCACGGTCTCGGCGCCGAGCTGCTGCGCGAGCCGGAGGTTCTGCGCGAGCTGCGCGCGCTCGTCGGCAGACAGACGGATCGAGGCCGGGGTCTCGACATAGACGGCGATCCAGGTCGCGTGGAGGCTCCCCGCCATCCGCCGCGCCGCGCGCACGAGCTGGCTCGACGCGGGGCTAGGGCTGAGCCCGACCAGGAGACGCTCGGTCGTGGCCCACGTCCGGTCGATCCCGTGCGCGGCCTTCCAGACGCGCATGTCGGCGTCCACGCGCTCGGCCGTCTGCCGCAGGGCGAGCTCGCGCAGGGCGATGAGGTTCCCCTTCCGGAAGAAGTTCTCGGCGGCGCGCGCGGCCTGGGCGCCGAGGTACACCTTCCCTTCCCGGAGGCGCTCGAGCAGCTGATCCGGCGGGAGGTCGACGAGGTGAACCTCGGTCGCCTCCTCGACGACGGAGTCGGGCACCGTCTCGCGGACGATGACGCCGGTGATCTGCGCGACGACGTCGTTGAGGCTCTCGATGTGCTGGACGTTGAGGGTCGAGTAGACGTCGATGCCCGCTTCGAGCAGCTCCTCGACGTCCTGCCACCGCTTGGCGTGCCGCAGCCCTTCGGCGTTCGTGTGCGCGAGCTCGTCGACGAGCAGCACGGCCGGGCGTCGGGCGAGCGCGGCGTCGAGATCCAGCTCCTCGAGGACGATGTTCCTGTACGGGATGCGCTTCCTCGGCAGGATGGGCAGGCCGAGCAGCAGCGCCCCGGTGTCGTAGCGGCCGTGCGTCTCGATGATACCGACGACGACGTCGCGCTTCTCCTGCTCGAGCTCGTCGCGCGCGGCCTCGAGCATCGCGTACGTCTTGCCGACGCCCGCGGCGGCGCCGAAGAAGATCGTCAGCTTCCCTCGTCGCGAGCGGCGCTCCTCCTCCTTCACGGTGCGGAGGAGCTCGTCGGGGTTCGGTCGTTCCTGAGTCATCCGGGGGGTCGCGTCAGGCCGCTCCGGGCCAAGGTAGCAAGCTGTCGATAAGGAAGTCGTAAGGAGTCCGCGCCGGTCGGCGTGACGCCTCAGTGCCACGCCCCGACCGAGAGACCCCAGTCGGTGTAGCGCGGCGCCACGTCGGCGGCGCCGCTGATGCGCCACACTTGCCCCGGAAACAGGCCGAAGCACTCCCACTTGAACAGCTTGATGTCGAAGCCCGTGGTGAAGTGCTGCCGCGCGGCCGTGCCGTAGAAGCGAGAGGGCTCGAGGTACGTCCCGACGCGCCCCTTCAGGTAGTTCCGGATGGGCTCCGCTTCGATGCCTACCCGCGGCGAGAGCGTGACGCTCTCGCCGTACTTGCCGAGCGTCTGATCGAAGAAGTCCTCGAGCGCGATCGCGTTCGTGCTCGACCCCGTCACGAGGACGCTGGCCATCACGAGGATCTTCTCGCGCGGCCAGTTCTCGTAGCGTGCGCGCCGCTCGGCCTTCAGCTGCGCGTCGACGGCGGAGAGTTGCTGGTCCTCGATGACCCGGATCGCGGCTTCTTGCTCTCGCAGCTCCGCCTCGCGGATGGCGCGGTGCGTCGGTACGATCTCGGCGAGGATAGCGAGGTACTCCTTCGCACGACGCGCGCGCGCCGCCTCGATGCGACGAGTGACCGCCGCGTCCTCGTCATGAGGGTTCTTCCACTTCGGGTTGAGCGGCCGCGGCCCGAGCTGGAGCGCGAAGCCCGCCTCGAGCTCCCACGGCAGGGTGATGGTGTCCGGGACGATCACCCCGCCAGAGCGCACGACGCCGTTCTGGTCGGTCGTGGTCTGCCCGCCGCCGAGGCTCGAGCCGTCCACGGTCGAGCGGAACGTCGCCCCGATGCGGAACGGGAGGTCGTTGGGCTTCACGATGAACCCGACCTCCGGTCCCAGGCCGCTCATGGTGAGGCTCGCGTCGATGGGGTTGAACGTCTCGACGATGTTGCTGCCGCCGCCAGCCGAGAGCTGCATCGTGACGGCGCGGAAGCCCGCACCGACGACGATCTGGTTGTCCGCGATCCCGTACGCCGCGAGCACGTGGTACCGACCCGCGGTGACGTCGAGCCCGCCGTGGCTCACGACCGTGTAGTGCAGGAGATCTGCGGTGGCGGCGATGCCGATCTCCCCGAGCTCGACCCGAGCGCCGAAGTTCGCGTAGACGAAGTTGTTCACCGAGTCCGTCTGGTTGGGCCCGTGGTTGTCGTAGTCCATCGTCGTGAACGCGCCCGGCAGCGAGATGCCCGCGTCGATGTCCACGTCGATCCAGCTGATGCTGTAGGGGTCGCGTATCGCCGGCGCCGCGGCGTTGGACGACGCGCCAGCGACCCCCTCGGCAACCGCTGTGGTCGCGCCGCCGAGCGCCTCGACGTTGATGGGCGCGAGGAGCGGACCCTGGAAGAACTCGACGGCGTAGTGATTGTTCGTGATCGGCTGCGCCTGCGCGTGTCGTGACGCGAAGGCGTGCGCCGCAAACGTCAGGAGGGCCGCGACTCGTCGCCGTCCTTCACGCCCAGAAGGAAGCGGACGAGCGGACCCGCATCGAGCTTTGCCGTCGAGAGGAGCGCGTCGAGCAGCCCCTGCCCCAGCTTCGCGAGCTCGAGCAGGTTCCGGATTCGCTCCTTCTGCAGCTCCGCACGCGCTCGAAGCTCGGGCGCCACCGGCCCCAGCCGATCGAGCGCACGGAGCGCGCTCTCGAACGCTTCGACGGCCGAGATGATCTCGACCTTCTCTCGCTCGTTGAAGACGCGCGAGATCATCCGCCAAAGCTGCACCTCTGCGATGAAGAAGTCTTTGCGCTCACCTTGCACCCACACTTTGCGCACGACTCCCCAGCGAGAGAGCTCGCCGAGGGTCATGCTCACGGCGCCGGAAGATAGACGGAGCAGGTGACGGAGGTCCTCCGCGCTGAGCGGCTCGGGCGACAGGTAGAGGACCGACCAGATGCGACCCATGTTGCGCTTGAAACCCCAGAACTCGATCAGCCGTCCGATCACGTCGCTCACGGCGATCTCGCTCGCAGAGAGCGAGCGGGCCTTCGGCGCGACCTCGTGGGCGGGAGAGCCTGGATGGTGCGGGGGAGGGTCGGAGGGCATCACAATCACTTCACGCGGGCGGTGAGCTCGGTCGCGATCGCCGCAAGCATCTCACGGGCAGGGGACGAAGGGAGCCTCGCGAGTGCCGCCAGCGCGCGCGCGGTCTCGCGGTCTGCGAGCGCTCGCACCTCCTCGCCCGTGCGGAGCGAGTGCACGGCGGCGACGAGACGGGCTGCCGCGTCACGATCGAGGTCGCGGGCGAGGCCGAGCTCGTCACGCAGCGCCGGGTTCCGCTCGACCGCGAGGATGAGCGGGAGGGTGAGCTTCCCCTCGCGAAGGTCGGTGTGGAGGTTCTTGCCGGTGAGCGCGGGGTCCCCCTCGTAGTCGAGCAGGTCGTCGACGAGCTGGAACGCGACCCCGACGTGCCCGCCGAACTCGCCGAGCGCCTGGACGTGAGCCTCGGAAGCGCCCGCGATCGCCGCGCCCGCGCGAGCTGCCCACGCGAAGAGAGACGCGGTCTTGTCCTCCACGATGGCGAAGTAGGTGGCCTGGCGCGGGTCGAGCTCGGTGCGGCCACGAAGCTGGACGATCTCCCCGTCGACGAGCCGCCGGAGGGTCGCGAAAAGGTCGGCGAGGATCGCGCGCGGGGCGACGGCGCTCGTTCGCTCGAGGGCATGCGTCAAGAGGAGGTCACCGGCGAGGACGCTGACGGCGTTCCCCCAGAGCACGCGCGCGGCCGGCTTTCCGCGGCGCTCGGGAGCGTCGTCGACCACGTCGTCGTGCAGGAGCGTCGCCAGGTGCACGAGCTCGGCGACCACCGCCAGCTCGCACGCAGGTTGCGGGATCGAGCCGAAGCAGGCCGCCGAGAGGAGCAGCGCCAGCGGTCGCACACGCTTGCCGCCTGCGTCGAGGAGGTGGCGCGCGGAATCCGTCCCCGGCGACAGACCGGTCGCTGCCATGCGGCGGAGCTCGGCGTCTATCCAGCCCATCTGCATGCCGAGCATCTCGTGGACGTCGGCGAGGCGCCGGGTCGCGACCGGGCCGACCCGGTCAGGATGGGCGGTTTCGCGAAGGTGGGCGACGGCTGCGGAGGTGTGCATGCTCGTGGAAGTCTTTGAATTACTGATAGAAAGACGGACGAAGGCGGCTGCTTCGGTGGATCTTCAAATGCATTTGAACTGTGTGGCCGATTGCCGGCGGGGTCAAGCACGCGTTCCGCTCCGATGACTCGCAACTCCGCGGACACCGCGGGGTTTCTCGAGTTGCATCGGCCGTCGAACGTGGAAGGCTGGCGTTACTGACGGAAGACCAGCGGAACGGTCACGGTCGCGAGCCCTCCCGGCTTCGGGAACGCCGCGGTCTTCAGCGCATCGCCGACGCACCCGACGAGTCCAGGCTCGTTGGCGGATCCCCCGGGCTTCGCCTCGGCCCCCGTGACCGCGCCCGAGGCGTTGACGTGCACCTCGAGCGCGAGCTTGCCGTGCAGCGCGGGCGTCAGCAGCCGCGCCTCCGAGTAGCACTGGAGGAGGGCCGGCTTGAGCGACTCCAGTGTGGGCTTGGGATCCCACGACGGAGGCCCTGCGATCTCGCCGATGCTGACGCTCCCCGGGGTCATGGGCGGGGACGGCGCGGCGCTGGCGCTCGACGCGGCGGACGGAGCGGCGGGCCTGGCCGACGGAGCGGCGACGACGGCCACGGAGGTTGCCGGGGCTGCGGGCGTGGCCGCGCACGCGGGCGCGAGCGCGACCAGGATGACCATCAACGGAGAGCGGAGCAGAGCCATGGGACCTCGGAGCGTGCCGCCCAGCCTATCAGGGCAGCCCGTCCAGCTCCGCCCGACTCTGCAGGGCGAGCCGAACGGGGGTGTAGCGCTGCGTAGCGACACCGCGAGCTCACCGAGGGAGGCCCTCGGAGCGGCTCGGGACGCCCGACGAGAAGCGAGAGACGCTCCCCCTTTCGATCGGTGGCAGCGATCGTTTCCGACAGCGTCTCCCCCTTTCGATCGGTGGCAGCGATCGTTTCCGGCAGCGTCTCCCCCTTTCGATCGGTGGCAGCGATCGTTTCCGGCAGCGTCTCCCCCTTTCGATCGGTGGCAGCGATCGCTTCCGGGAGACGCTCTCCCTATCGATCGGTGGCAGCGATCGTTTCCGGGAGACGCTGTCCCTTTCGATCGGTGGCAGCGATCG
>Ga0302279_10000162_pt1 | contig 95970 bp, 83 predicted proteins | sample III_Bog_N3_3_FD_194541 | JGI IMG/M metagenome (GOLD analysis project Ga0302279, IMG submission 194541) | Peat permafrost microbial communities from Stordalen Mire near Abisko, Sweden - III_Bog_N3_3 | ecosystem: Environmental > Terrestrial > Soil > Wetlands > Peat | place: Sweden: Abisko...
CCCCCGGTCACCTACCCGTCGGCCCACCGACCCGCCGGCCCCCTACCCGCCGATGCGCCAACCCGCTCCGCCCGACCCGACCGCTCCCCCCGACCCGCTCTCTCCGCCCACGCCACGCTCGCCGACGACTTTGCCTGGGCCGTAGTCAGCCGCCGTTCTCCGAACGGTAGGTCTCGACCCAGTCGGCCGGCACGGTGTCGGGGATCACCGGGGGCCCGGGCCACTGGACGGGCACCGGCCCTCCGGCGTCCGGCTCGCCGTCGACCGGGGCACCAGCTCCGGGCACCGGTCGGACCCGCCGGTGGGTCCGGTAGACGACGAACCCGAGGTAGGTCCACAGTGCGAGCGTCAGCAGCAGTGCCATGTCACCCTCCGATCCCCCAAGACTTCCGCCACCACCCATCCTGACCCCCGCACCCCGATGGCGCCAGTGCCGAATGTCCCATCGATCCACCGGCGACCCGCCATCGACCCACCATCGACCGGCCGGGCCCCTCGGTCAGCGCCACGGTCAGCCCCACGGTCAGCGCCACGGGCGACCCCCGCTCACCCGATGGGCACGGCTTCGTAGACCTCGATCGACCCGCCGGCGGCCAGCACCGGGCACCCCGAGGCCTTGTCCGAGGCCTCGGCCAGGTCGGCGGCCTCGACGATGGAGTAGCCGGTGAGCTCCGAGCTCCCACCCGGGGTGACCGTGCCGTCGGACCCGATGGTCGCCGACGGTCCGAACGGGTTGCCGAGGTCGACCACCGAATCGCCCAGCTCGCCGAACCAGGTCATCCACCGCAACATGACAGCCTCCTGGTCGGCTTCGGTCTCCCCGAACGAACCGCCCCTGTAGACGAGCACGTACTTCCCCATGTCCGGTCTCCCTGTCTCCGGTGGCGGACGACTCGATCGTGACCGGCACCTGCGCCGACCCGGTCCACCACTGCTGGCCACCCGATGGTACCCGTCGCCCGCCGGCCGGTCCCCGGGGCGGGCCCGGGTACCGGGCTCCCCGGTACGGAGGCCGGCCTGGGGTACGTTCCTCGCCGTGAGCCCCACCGACCGCACCCCCGACCTGATCACCGACACCGCCAGGTTGGAGGCCCTCTGCGACGAGCTGGCCGGCGAGGCCATCTACGCCGTCGACACCGAGTTCCACACCGAGCGCACCTACTGGCCCAAGCTGGCCCTCATCCAGCTGGGCTGGGCCGACCGGGTGGCTCTGGTGGACCCCCTGGCCGTGGACCCGGCTCCGCTGGGACGCCTGTTCGCCGGACCGGGGACCGCGGTGGCCCACGCCGCCGGACAGGACCTCGACATCCTGCACACCGCCTGCGGGGTGGTGCCGGCCACGGTGTTCGACACCCAGATCGCCGCGGGCTTCCTCGGGATGTCCAGCCCGTCGCTGGCCCGCCTGGTCGAACGGATCCTGGGCATCCAGCTGCCCAAGTCCGACCAGCTGTCCGACTGGCTGCACCGCCCCATCCCGGCCCGCCAGCTGGCCTACGCCGCCGGGGACGTGGACCACCTGCTGGCCGTCCACGCCGCCATGGTGGCCGACCTCGAGCAGCGGGGGCGCCTGGCCTGGGCCCTGGAGGAGTGCACCGAGTCCCTGTCGGTGCGGCGGGCCGACGTGGTGCCCGAGCAGGCCTGGTGGAAGGTCGGCGACGTGCGCAAGCTCTCCGGAAGAGCCCGCGGGGTGGCTCAGGAGCTCACCGCCTGGCGCGAGCGGCGGGCCGCCGAGGTCGACCGGCCCCGCCGCAGCGTGCTGTCGGATCTGGCCGTCCTCACCATCGCCCAGCGGCCGCCCCGCAACCGACAGGACCTGGAGAAGCTGCGGGGCGTCGACGGGCGCCACCTGGGCGGCGGAGCGGCGACGGCCATCCTCGAGGCCGTCCGCCGGGGCCAGGACCTCGACCCGTCCGAGCTGCAGCTCCCCCCCGACACCGGCGAGGGGCGGGCCTCCCAGGCCGCCGTGGCCGTGTGCGCCGGCCTGGTCCGCCAGATCGCCGAGGAGCTCGACTTCGACCAGGGGCTGCTGGCCACCCGGGCCGACATCACCCAGCTGATCGTGGGCGTGCCCAGCCGGCTCGACCACGGCTGGCGGGCGGACATCGCCGGGGGTCCCATCCGGCGGCTGCTCTCCGGCGAGGTGGCCGCGGCCTTCGGGGCCGACGGGCGCCTGGTGCTCGAGGCCCGGTCCCACGTCCCCGACCCCGGCGCCGCCGCCACCTGAGCCCGGCCGGTCCCACCTGCCACCGGGCCGGTGACCCGGCAAGGCCCGCACCCGTCCCCCTCGGCCACGATCCAACGCCGGCGCCGGTGCCGGTGCCGGTGCCGGCCCGGGCGTCGGCGCCGGCCGCGCCCGGAGCATGGGCCGCGGACGGGGCGCCGCGACCGGCACGACGGGTGGGACCGGACGAAGGCGAGCCTCAGGGAGCGGCCCGCGGACCCGGCCGGCCCGGTGGGACCGCCTCGGCATCTCCGAGGAGCTCGGCGGGCAGGACCGCGGAGATGCCGGGCATGACGAGGTCGGTGAGGTAATCGACCAGCGCCTCCCGGCTGATGGAGGGGCGTTCCATCCAGCGGTCGGCGGCGGTGCGGACCATGCCCACCAGCCCGAACCCCCACGTCTCCGCCGCGCCGGCGTCCGCTCCCCCCAGGCGCAGCAGGTCGCCGAAGATCTGCGACGCCCGGAGTCCGGCCAGGGTGGCGAAGTCCTCCAGCGGGTCGGCCCGGCCGGAGCGGGAGGACGGCCGGGCCTCGACCACGAAGCGGTAGAGCTCGGGGTCGGCCTCGACCGACCTGACGTAGGCGTCGATGCCGGCCGCCAGCCTGGCCCGGGCGGTTCCCGGGCGGTCCAGGGCCGCGGTGACCCGGCCGACCACGTCGCGGGCCACGGCCCGGCCGACGGCCGAGTGGAGGTCGGCCTTGTCGGCGAAGTACCGGTAGTACACGGGTTTGGCGATCCCCGAGTGGGCGGCGATGTCGTCCATGCTCACCCCGGCCCCGAGCTCGTGGACGGCGGCCACCGCCGCGGCGATCAGCTCCTCGCGCCGGGCCGCCCGGTGCCCGTCCCAGCGGGAGCTCCGACCGTCGGTACGCCCGGCCGCCACGACCGGGGCGCCCGGATCCGCCCGACCGGCCCGGTCGGAGGATGTGCGCTTCGGCGGCATGGGGTAGATGTTACTCGCAGTTATATGATACTACTGGTTACAGATGCCCCGCCGGGGGTACGAGGAAGGTCGTGGACATGCCCGAGACGACGACAGCGGCCGACCCGGTGCCGGCCCGGACCACCCGGCCGCTCGCCGGCCTGGTCGGGGGCCTGGTCCGCGGCGTGGCCGACCGGATGGCCACGCCCCTGCGGTCCGACGACTACCTCGGTCTCCTCGATCCCCTGTGGTCGGCCCGGTCGCTGCGGGGCAGGATCGTCGAGGTGGTCCCCGAGACGGAGGACGCGGTCACCCTGGTCATCGAACCGGGACGGGGATGGACCCCCGGCCACCGACCCGGGCAGTACGTCGGGATCGGCGTCCAGGTCGAGGGTCGGTGGGTGTGGCGCTCCTACTCGATCACCTCGCCGCCGCAGCGGGGCCGGCACCGCATCTCGATCACCGTCAAGGCCATGCCCGAGGGCCGGCTCTCCGGTCACCTGGTGCGGGGCGTCGGTCCCGGGACCGTCGTGCGCCTGGCCCTCCCCCAGGGCGGGTTCGTCCTCCCCGACCCGCCCCCGGCCAAGGTCCTGTTCTGGACCGGGGGCAGCGGCGTCACCCCGGTGATGGCCATGCTGCGCACGCTCGACCGGCGGGGCACCATGCCCGACGTCGTCCACGTGGTGTCGGCCCCGAGCCGCGACCGGTGCATCTTCGGCGACGAGCTACGGGATCTGGCGGCCGCGCACCCCGGCCTCCGGCTGGTGGAACGCTACGACGACGTCGACGGGGTCTTCGACCCGGCCGGTCTCGACGAGGTCTGTGCGGACTGGCGGGAGCGGGAGGTGTGGGCGTGCGGTCCCGCCCCGCTGCTGGCCGCCGCCGAGGCGCACTGGGCGGCGGCCGGGCTGGCCGACCGCCTGCACGTCGAGCGGTTCGCCGTCGAGCGCTCGGCCACGGCGGAAGGCGGCCGCGTCACCTTCGCCCGCTCGGGCCGGACCGTCGACGCCGACGGCGCCACCAGCCTGCTCGAGGCGGGCGAGCGGGCCGGGGTGCCGATGCCCTTCGGCTGCCGGATGGGCACCTGCCACACCTGCGTCATCCCCCTGGCCGAGGGTCGGGCCCGGGACCTGCGCAACGGGAACGAGTACCACGCCGACCAGGGCGTCCAGACCTGCATCACCGCGGCGGCCGGCGACTGCACCGTCGACGCCTGACCAGAACCACGACCGGAGGAGCCCCCATGGCCATCACCGACATCACCGAGTTCGCCCATCTCACCGACGAGGAGGTGGCCGAGCTCGGGCGCGAGTTCGAGGCCATCCGCTCGGACATCGAGGCCTCGCTCGGCGCCGACGACGCCGGGTACATCCGCTCGGTGATCGGGCTGCAGCGCCGGCTCGAGGTGGCTGCCCGGATCACCCTGCTGGCCAGCATCCTCCCGCCGGCGTGGCTGGCCGGGACCTCGATGCTCAGCCTGGCCAAGATCCTGGAGAACATGGAGATCGGCCACAACGTCATGCACGGCCAGTGGGACTGGATGAACGACCCGGAGATCCACTCGGGCACCTGGGAGTGGGACAACGTCTGCCCGGCCGAGCTGTGGAAGCACTCGCACAACGTCGTCCACCACACGTTCACCAACGTGATCGGCCGGGACAACGACGTGGGCTACGGCATTCTCCGGGTCGCCCCCGAGCAGACGTGGACGCCGGCCACCCTGGGCCAGCCCGTGGTCAACGCCCTGCTGGCCCTGCTCTTCGAGTGGGGCGTGGCCCTCCACGATCTCGAGGTCACCTCGATCCGCGGGCGGCAGCGGGACCGCGGTGGATCGTGGCGCCGGCTCCGGCTCCTCGGTCGCAAGGTCCGCCACCAGGTCGTGAAGGACTACGTGGTCTTTCCGCTGCTGTCGGGGCCGTCCTTCCTCACCACGCTGACGGCCAACGCCACGGCCAACGTGGTGCGGAACCTGTGGTCGAACATGATCATCTTCTGCGGCCACTTCCCCGACGGGGCCGAGAAGTTCACCGAGGAGGAGCTCGACGGCGAGACCCGGCCCGAGTGGTTCCTGCGCCAGTTGCTGGGCTCGGCGAACTTCGAGGGCGGCCGGGCGCTCCACGTCCTCTCGGGCAGCCTGGGCTACCAGATCGAGCACCACCTCTACCCGGACCTGCCGTCCAACCGGTACCCGGAGATCGCCGAGCGGGTCCGCGACCTGTGCGACCGCTACGGGCTGGCCTACACCACCGGGCCGGTGGCCGTGCAGTACTCCCAGACGCTGCGCACCATCCTGCGGTTGAGCCTGCCCGGCGGCGGGCCCAGGGAGGGAGCCGGGGATACCGCCCCCGGTGCCCGGTCGACCGCCGTGGCGACCCCGGTGCGTCGACCGGGAACCGTCGCCCCCCAGGCCGCCGCCTCCTGACGCCTGCCGCCTGACGCCTGCTGCCGATCGTCACCATGCGTCGGCGACGACGACGCGGGTCGATCCGTCGTCCCCACGACAGGGCCGGGAGCCCCGACACAGCCCGAGAGGTGCGCCGAAGACGCCCGGATCATCCTGGCGTCAGCCGCAGTGTTCGCCGACAACCTCAGGGCTCGAGCAGCGCGCTGAGCCGACATCCATCTCGTCGGGCTCGACGAGATCCACTCGGACTGAGGTCGACCGGGCCCCACCGCACGGTGGATAGGTCGGGATGCACACCGGCCTGCTGGTCACCCCACAGGGATCCATCCCGCCGGTCGGGTCGGATCGAACCGGCCAGGTTGTATCCCGGCCGTCGGCGAGCTCAACTGACCAGCGCGTCGACCTCGGCCCGTTCCTCCGGGGTGAGGACCCACGAACCCGCCGCGGCGTTGGTCCGGACCTGCTCCGCCGTGGTGGCTCCGGCGATGACCGAGGAGACGACGGGATGGGCCAGCAACCAGGCGAACGCCAGCTCGAGCACGGTGTGGCCGTGCCCGTCGGCCCAGGCCGTGAGCCGGTCGACCGTGTCGAACCGCTCCTCGGACAGCGCCCCGCTGGCCCGACCACCCCAGGCGTGCATGCGGGTGCCCTCGGCCGGGTCCTCGCCCCGGCGGTACTTGCCGGTCAGCAGCCCGCTGGCCAACGGGAAGTACGGCAGGTAGGCGAGACCGAGCGTCCCGCACAGCGGCAGCACCTCGGCTTCGTCGTCCCGGTGCAGCAGGTTGTAGTGGTTCTGGACGCTGACGAACCGGGCACCCGGGGCGGCGTCGCGGGCCTCGGTGATCTGGGCCGCCGAAAAATTGGAGCAGCCGATCTCCCGCACCGTGCCCGCCTGCACCGCCTCGTCGAGCACGGCGAGGGTGTCGCCGATGGGCGTCTCGGGGTCGGGCCGGTGGATCTGGTAGAGGTCGATCCGGTCGGTGGCCAGCCGGCGCAGGCTGGCCTCGAGGGCCCGACGGACATAGTCGGGCTTCGCCCCGCCGGTGCCCTCCTCGCCCTTCACCGGGCTGGCGAACTTGGTGGCGATGAGGACGTCGTCCCGTCGGCGTCCGAGGGCGGCGCCGAGCCGTTCCTCGCTCTCCCCGTAGGAGTCGGAGGTGTCGAAGAAGTTGATCCCCGCGTCGAGCGCGGCATCGACGACCGGTGGGACGGCGTCGGCCGCCATCCCCATGCCGAAGTTGTTCGTACCGAGCCCGACCACGGTGACGTCGAGCGAACCGACCTTGCGGGTGTCCATCGCATCCTCCCGGCCGTGGGAGGGGCGGCGTGCCCGGGTTCCACGACCGCAAGTCATCGTACGCGGACGACGGGATCGGCACGCCGGAGTCGGCACGTCGCGGCGGTACCGGGCACGTCGACCACGCGCCCGGGTCAGTACGGCGGGCGGAGGTCCGCGAACATCGGGAAGTGCCGGACGTTCCGGGTCAGCAGCCGTGAGCCGTTGCGGAGTGCCGTGGCGGCGATGGCCAGGTCGGCACCGTCGATGCCGCTGTGACCGGGGAGCCACCGCCGACCGAGCGCTCCGGCCTCCTCGGCGACCGCCGCGTCCACCGGATGCCAGACGAGCGTCGAGAGGAGGGAGCGGGTCCCCTCCTCCTCACCGGCACGCATGCCGGCGAGTACCTCGAGTCGGGTCATCTCACTGGCGTGCAGGGGCCCGGCGGACCGCTCCCGCTCGAGGAGGTCGGCGGCCGGCTGGTGGCCCCGGAGGTAGTCGATCAGCACCGAGGTGTCGACCAGCGCCGTCACGAGCCGCTCCCCCCGAGACGGGAACCGGAGCGCAGACGTTCCACCCACGCCTCCCCGTCCCGGCCGCCGTCCTCCCATGAGCCGAACGCCCGGCGCATGGCAACGAGGTCCTCCTCGCTCGAACGCTCGGATCCGTAGACGATCTCGATGGCGTCGCGGATGAGCGCGGAGATGGACCGTCCGGTCCGGGCGGCCTCGGCGTCGAGGGCCCGTCGTTCCTCGTGGGTGAGCGAGATCTGGGTCCGCAACATGATGTAATCTTACATCAACTCCACTCGTCCACCACCGCCGAGAGACCCCCGCCGGCCGGCCGTGGTCCCCCTCCCTGACCGGGGGTGCGCCACCTGCTGCGTACGCTGTCAGCCATGCCAGGGACGGTCGAACCACGAGACCCGCACCGTGGCGGACCCGACGGTGCCCCGGACGGTGTCGGGGCCACGGGTGGAACCGGCGGAGCGCCACCGGCCGGTGCCCCGTCGACCAGGGAGGCCGTCCGCCCCCCGCTCCACCACCGGGAGCTCGAGGCCGGTGAGCTCGACCAGTTGCAGGTCCTCCGGGCGGCCGTCGAGCCGTCCGCCCCGCACTACCTCGCCATCCTGTCGCTGCTGGTGGCGGCCAAGGAGCGGTACCAGGTCGAGATGAGGACGGACCAGATCGCCGCCGAGCTCGCCGCGGCGGGACATGACGTCTCCCATCTGGCCCAGCAGCTGAGCCAGCTCGAGGAGTGGGGGGCGGTCACCTGGACCCAGGACACCAACCGGGTGGCCCGCCTCGAGGACTTCCGGCGTCGTCGCGAATTGTGGCACCTCACCCCGGCCGGCCAGGCCGCCCACGACGCGGTCATCCGGGTCCTGGGTGCCGCCGAGCAGTCGGGGTCGTTGCAGCGGGCCCTGTTCCGCGATATCCGGGAGAACCTCGACGGCCTGGCCGCCGCCGTCGACCACCAGGACGCCACCGCCACCTACCTGCGCCTCCGCGACCTCGACGGGTCCCTCCGCGACCTGGCGGCCAACGCCCGGGACTTCCACGCCACCATGGGCGAGCTCCGGCGCGAGCACGAGGTGGCCCCCGAGCGGTTCCTCGCCTACAAGCACCTGCTCATCGACTACCTCCAGCAGTTCCTCGACGAGGTGATCCGCCACCGGATGGCCATCGCCGAACGTATCGGCGCAGTGGAGGAGCGCGGCATCGAGCGGGTCGTCGAGCTGGCCGCCGAGGGGGACGACTCCACCGGGCTGTTCGCCGACGTCGACCTGGCCGCCCGATGGAGCGACCGCTGGGAGGGCCTGGTGGCCTGGTTCCGCCCCGGCCGCGGACGACCGTCCGGGGTCGAGGAGCTCTCCGGTGCCACCACCTCGGCCATCCGGGACCTCATGGCCCTGCTGCGACGCCTGACCGAGAGCGCCACCCGCCCCATCACCCGGGCGTCGGAGCTCCGACACCTGGCCCGGTGGTTCCTCCGCTGCGACGCCGACGAGGCCCACCGCCTCTTCGACGCCTCGTTCGGGATGGCCGGCCCCCTCCACCTGGCCACCGACGTGGCCGATCCCCAGGCCGAGCCGGGCGGGTCGAGCTGGTGGGACGCCGACCCGGTCGAGGTCCCGGTGACCCTCCGCCGGTTCGGCCGGCGCTCCCCGGCCCCGCCGCCCCGACCGGCGGACGACTTCTCCGGCGTGAAGGAGCGCTTGGCCGCCGAGCACGCCCGTCACCTGGCCGCCCGCTCGGAGGCCGCCGCCGGCCTCGGCAGCCGCCCGGTCGAGGACCGGCGCCTGCGGCCCGGCGAGTTTGCCCTGCTGTTGGAGCTCCTCGACCGCGGGCTCCACCGGCGCCCGCTCGCCGGGGGGTTCACCGTCGAGGTGGAGGCGGAGGGCATCCGGATGACGTTGGCCACCGCCGAGGTGACGACCCGGGTGGACGGACCCGGCGGTGCCCTGACGCTCGACGGCCTGGCCCTCGGGGTGCAGCGGACATGACGGCCGGCCTGGCCCGGGTGGCCGCACAGCTCGATGACGCCGAGCGCGAGGACTTCCAGCTGGCGGCCCGGACGCTGCTGGCCCACCCACTGGTCACGGCCGACTGGCCGTCGCCCGTCGCCCTCCCGCTCATCCGGCGGTTCGAGGAGCCCCTCCGCAACGAGTTCAGCCGCATGTGCCGGTGGCGGCTCGACCTCGGGTCGCGCTACGCCCGGCTCCTCCGGCGCCCGGCCGGGGTCACGGCCACCCGACCGGCCCTGTCGAGGACCAAGCGGCCCTTCACGCCGTGGGCGTACGCCTACTGGTGCCTGGTCCTCTCAGCGCTGGAGTCGGTGGGGACGCAGACCAGCATTTCGGCGCTGGCCGCCGAAGTCACCCGGATCCGCGCCGGCGACGACGCCCTTCCGGTCGACCTCACCGCCTATGAGCAGCGCAAGGCGTTCGTCGACGCCGTCGGGGTGCTGGAGCAGCTGGGGATCCTCACGGTGCTCGACGGGGACACCGACGCCTTTCTGTCCGCACCGGACGAACCGGATGGTGACGCCCTCTACGATGTCGACGCCGACGCCGCCGGTCACCTGCTGGTGTCGCCCCCCAGTGTGCTGGAGGGGATCGACACCCCCGAGGCGCTTCTGATCGAGACGTACCCGGCCACGCCCGACGGGGCCGCGGCCCGGGTGCGCCATCGCGTGGTCCGGCGCCTGTTGCTGCAGCCCACCGTCTACTTCGACGAGCTCGACGAGGAGGAACGGGCCTACGCCCGACAGCGACGGGGGCGGCTCCGGGACGAGATCGAACGGCTGACCGGCTGCTGGCTCGAGGTCCGCACCGAGGGCATGGCCCTGATCGACGCCCCGTCGGCGGTCACGTTCCCCGGGAGCGGAGCGGTCGCCCACATCGCCCTCATCTACGGCGGCGAGCTGGCGGCAGCCGCTCCGGCGCCGGCCGGGACGGCGGACGGGACGGACCGGACCGAGTCCGGCTCTCCCGAACAGCCGGGTGGCCCAGCGTCGACCCCGGCGACCCCGGCGGCCCCGATCGTCGGCCGCCGGGTCGGTGCCGAGGCGGCCGAGGCGGCCTGGGCCCGCGTGGTCGAGTCGTTCGAGGACCGGTTCACCGGCGAGTTCCGGGACGACCATCCCCGCCTGCGCCGCCTCGTCGTAGAACTGCTGGACCGACTCGACCTGGTTCGTATCGATGGCGACGATCTGGTGGTGCGCCCGGCCATGGCCCGCTACCGTGCCGACGTGCGCCTCCCCGACCCGACGCCCACCCTGTTCGGGCCGGACGGGCTCTCCGGGGGCGACGATGCCTGACGACGCCGAGGCCGCGGCGGCCCGAAGCGACCGCTGGCGGCCCAACCGGGTGGGGATCCGCAACATCTGGGAGTACGACGACCAGGAGTTCCTCTTCGTGGACGGGAGGTTGATCCTCCGGGGTCCGAACGGTTCGGGGAAGTCGAACGCCCTGGCCCTGCTGGTGCCGTTCGTCTTCGACGCCGTCATGAGCTCCGGCCGGATGGACCCGTTCGGCGGCGGCCGCTCGATGAAGACCCTGCTGCTCTCCGAGCAGAAGGAAGAGGGCTCGGGGAGCCACTACCGCCGCGACCAGCGCACCGGCTACGTGTGGATGGAGCTGGTCCGGGGGGACCGGACCCTGACCATCGGCTGCGGCGCCCGGGCCTCGAAGCAGCGCGACGCCGAGGCCTGGTTCTTCGTGACGGACCGGCGACCGGGACTCGACCTCGACCTGGTGCCCGACGGCACCCCGGCGACCCGCTCCCAGCTGGCCGAGTCCCTCGGTGCCGGCGCCGTCTTCGACACGGCCGAGTCCTACCGGGCCGCCGTCGACCGCGCCCTGTTCGGCGTGGGCGCCGACCGCTACCGCCACCTGGTCGACCTGCTGCTGGTGCTGCGCCGTCCCCACCTGGCCGGCAAGCTGCAGCCCGAGGAGCTGTCGGCCGTGCTCACCCAGGGCCTCCCGCCCGTGCCCGCCACCCTGGTCGCCGACGTGGCCGCCAGCTTCGAGGACCTGGAGGCCGTGCGGGGCGACCTGTCCCGGCTCCTCGAGGCCCGGCGCGCCGTCGACGAGTTCTGCCCGGTCTACCGCTCCTACCTCCGCACCGTGGCCCGGTATCGGGCGGACCGGATGCTCGAGGCCGTGCGCAGTGCCCGGGGTGCCCGCAACCGTCTGGCCACCGCCACCAAGGCCTTCGAGACGGCGGAGGCACGGCTCGGTGACCTCGAGCAGGCCCGCACGGAGTCCGAGCGCCGACGCGACCTGGCCGAGGAGCGTCTCCGGGCCGTCCTCGAGTCCCCGGCCTTCCGGGACGCCGCCGCCCTGGCCACCCTGGCCAACCAGGCATCGGACGCCCGGGGCGAGGCGGAGAAGGCCGCAGTCCGGACCGGCGAGGCCCGTGACGCACGTGACCGGACGACCGACGCGGTCGGGCGGGCCACCGCCGAGCTCACCGCTGCCGAGGCCGACGTCGACCGGTCCTATGGGGAGGCGACGCTGGCCGCCGATGCCGCCGGCGTGTCGTGGTCGGCCCGACGTGACGACCTGGCGGGCCCCGACCTGGGCGCCGCCCTACGCTCGTCCGCCACCGTCCGCCTGGACGAGATCACCCAGGTCCGTGGGGCCGTCACCACGGCAGCCGCGGCATCCCGCCGGGCCGAGGAGGCCGAGCGGCGGGCCGGCGACTCCGACCGGGAGGCGGAGGCGGCGGCGGGCCGTCGCCTCGAGGCCGAGGCCGCGTTGGCTGCAGCCGTCACCGCTCTGGTCGGGACCCTGGAGCGGTGGTGTGCGGACACGGAGGTGGTCCAACCGGAGGAGGCGCGCATCCTGGTCGACGCCGCCGGCCAGGCCGGAGAGCCGGTGTCCCGGTCCCTGGCCGAGGTGGCGGCCGGGCTCTTCGGCCCGAAGCGACGCGACCTGGGAGTCGAGCTGGCCCGCCTGGACGACCGTCTCGGCGAGGCCGCCGCCCGGCGCGACGAACTGGTGGCCGAGCGGGATCTTGTGGCCGCCGACCCCCTCCCCGCCCCCGACCGGCTGGCGGTGCGACCGGCGGACCGGACGGACCGGCCCGGGGCTCCCCTGTTCGCCTGCTGCGACTTCCGTAACGGGGTGGGCGAGGAGGACCGCTCCGGCATCGAGGCCGCCCTCCATGCCGCCGGCCTCCTCGACGCCTGGGTCCCGGCGGACGCCGGTGGTGCCGGCACGGTCCCCGACGGTGACGAGCTCGACGCCTGGCTGATCCCCAGCCGGCCCGTCGACGGTCCGTCGCTCGCCGACGTACTGGTGGCCGACCCCTCGGACGACTCCGGGCTCGACGCCGATCGGGTCGGTGCCGTGCTCCGGTCGATCGCCCTGGCCGAGACGGGCATCGGCGTCCTCCCCGACGGGCGGTTCAGCCTCGGACCGCTGACCGGGAGGTACGCCAAGCCCGCCGCCGAGTACATCGGCACCACGGCCCGGGAGGCCCGCCGTCAGCGCCGGATCGCCGAGCTCGATGCCCTGGTGTCGGAAGCGGAGGAGGCGCTCGGGTCGATCGGAAGCCGACGGGCCGCCGTCACCGAGCGCCTGGCCGCCGTCGACGCCGCAGAAGGATCGCTGCCGTCGACCGATGACGTGGCACGGTCCCGGAGGCACCACGACCACGCCGTGGCCGTGTCAGCCGAACGGGCGGCCGTAGCCGAGCGCGAGCGGACCGTGGCCGTGGCGAACCAGAAGGAGGCCTCGCTGGCCGTCGAAGCGCTCCGGACGGTGGGAGCCCGGTTCGGCCTGCCCACCCACCCGGACGGGCTCGACGAGATCGCCGCGGCGGTCCGCACCTTCGAGCGTTCGGCGGCCGACCTGCTGCGGGTGGCCGGGCAGGCGGCCCTGCTGGCCGAACGGGTCGGGGAGGTCACCGGCCAACTGGTCGCTGCCGAGGAGGCGCTCGCGCAGCGGCTGGCCGAGCAGGCCGCCGCCGACCGGTACGCCGACGGCCTGTCCGAGCGGGTGGCGGAGGTGCGGCGCCAGCTCGGTCCGGACGCCGATGCGCCACTCCGACGTCGCCAGGAGATCGAGTCCGAGGTGGCCCAGCTGAAGGTCGCGGTCTCGAAGGCGACGGACGACGTGCTCGCCCACCGGGAGGAGCTCGGCACGGTGCGGAACCAGGCCGCATCGGCACGGGAGGCGGTGGAGCGGGCCGACGGGACCGTCGAGGAGCGGAAGGTCACCGTCGCCGTACTGGCCCGGCCGGCCCTCTGGGAGGCCGTCGCCGGCCATGGGGACCCTGCCGTCGCCGACATCGGGACCAGTGACGAGACCGAGGGCGAGGCGGGGGGCACCGCCGGCCTCCGAGCCCCCGACGATCCGGTCGAACGGTGCCGGCTCGTGGTCAGCTCCGTCGACGACGTCGACACCGGACCCGACGCCGTCCGCAACGCCACCAACCACCTCGACACCGCCTACCGCGTCCTGATGGACAACCTCCGGCACGGCTTCGAGCCGTCGCAGGTCCACGACGACGACGTCGGGATCGTGCAGGTGACCTCGGAGACGGGCACCATCTCGGCCCTGCAGCTGGCCCGGGTGCTGGCCGCCCAGGTCGCCCAGCACGAGGAGCTCCTCGACGAACGCGATCAGGCCATCTTCGAGCGTCATCTGCTGACCCGGGTGTCGGAGACGCTGCGCGACCTGTTGAACAGTGCCCACGAGCTGGTCGACGACATCAACACCTGCCTCCGCGAGACGCCGACGGCCAGCGGGCTCCGCGTCCGGCTGCGGTGGCAGCTCGACCAGGCATCGACCGCCCAACAGGACGCCCTGGAGCTCCTCCGGAGGTCACCCGAGCTCCTCGGCCCCGACGACCGCGAGCGACTGCGCCGGTTCTTCGCCGGGGCCATCGCCGACGAACGGGCGGCCAACCCGGGGGCCGGCTACGAGGCCGTGCTCACCCGGGTGTTCGACTACCGGTCCTGGCACTCGTTCGTACCGTTCCTCGTGCTCCCGACCGGTGGGAGCCAACAGCTCACCCGGACCGTCTTCCGTAGCCTGTCCGGCGGTGAGCAGTCGGTCTCGCTCCACCTGCCGCTGTTCGCCGCGGCCGCCGCCCACTACAACGCCGCGGGCGACGGGGCCCCTCGGCTGGTCGCCCTGGACGAGGCGTTCGCCGGCATCGACGAGGGGATGCGGGCCGACCTGATGGGGCTGCTGGTCCGCTTCGACCTCGACGTGGTGATGACCGGCCACGAGCTGTGGGGTGCCTACGGCCAGGTGCCCGGCGTGATGATCTACGACCTGTTGCGCCGACCGCCGGCCGAGGGGGTCAGTGCCATGCCCATGCGGTGGGACGGTGGGACCCTGACCGAGGAGCCGATGGTGTCGCCGAGCCCGCAGCGCTCGTCCGCCGCCGAGCTGGCAGGGTGAGCGGGCGATGGTGACCGGATGGGAGTCGGTGGACCCCGAGGTGGCCGAGCTGCTGGCCGGTCCGTTCCTCGACAAGCTCTGGCGCGCCGCCCGACGCCGGGTCGAGGCGAACGGCCTGTCCCTGTACGGCACTCCCCTGGTGCTCAAGGGCCTCAGCCGGGACGAGGCCGACGCCGTCGCCGGACTGCTGGGCATCGTCCGTCCACGGGGAGTGCTCCGGGTCAGGCTCGACGCCCTCGACATCGTCCTGCGGTCCAGCAGTGCCGGACACGGTCTCCTCGACGTGCTCACCGCGGTCAGTGGGCCGCTGGTCGACCGGCGGGCGCTGAAGGAGGACGTGGCGACACGACGGGCCACCACGTGGTCGGAGCTCGCCGCGCACCCCGTAATCGTCGCCGACCCCCGTTTGGCCGACTGGCTGGCCGGCCTGCAGCGATCGGGCCTGGCCGCCCGGCTGGCCGGGACCCAGGAGGTCGAGACGCTGGTCAACGGGGCCCTCGACGTGTTGGCCCGGCTACCCGGCAACGGCATCGGACTGGCCGTGCTGGCCGCCGAGGTGACCGGGGACGCCCACGGCCTCGACCGGGGGCGGCCCACCGGGACACTGGTCCTCAATGCCCTGGGGGCCCGGTCGGAGACGTCGCCACCGGTCACCGCCGGCCAGTGGCGGGCGGCATGGCAGGCGGCCGGCGTCGTCTGCGACGACCTGTCGTGCCACGTCCTGGTGATGAACCTCCGGCCCAAGGGAACGTCGGACCTGGTCGGCGGCATGGTGGCCGACCACGCCTCGTTCGGTGAGCCCGTCCGCCTCACCTTGCGCCAGGTGTCGTCGGGCGAGCTCGAACCGGAAACCCCGACGCCCATCTTCTGTTGCGAGAACCCGGCGGTCGTGGCCGCCGCTGCCGACCGGCTGGCCGAGGACGCCGCCACCCTGATCTGCCTCGAGGGCATCCCCAGCACGGCCGGACTCGTACTGTTGGAGCGCCTGTCGGCGGTCGGTTGCCCGCTCCACTACCACGGGGACTTCGACTGGCCGGGGCTCTCGATCTTCACGACCTTGCGCCGCAGGTTCGAGATCTCGCCCTGGCGGTTCGGAGCCGGCGACTACGAGGCTGCCGTCAGCGAGGGTCGCGGGGGCATCGCCCTGGCCGGGCGACCGGTCGAGTCGTCGTGGGACCCGCCGCTGGCGGTGGCCATGTCACGCGCCGCGGTCGCCGTGTTCGAGGAGCAGGTGGTCGACCAGCTCCTCGGGGACCTCTGACTGGCGCGGTCAGTCGCATCGCCTGATCGATCGGCGCCGGCCGGCCGATCCTGCTCCTCACGACGGCGGCGGGGACAGGAGCCGACGAGGTCACGTCCGTGTGCCTTCGGCGAGTCCTCGTTGCCACCCGAACCCACCGCACCTCCACGCCACCACCAGCTACCGCCGCCGGTGGCACTGCCCAACGTCGAGCCTCGTGGCACGCAGGTTCGGACACCCCCGAGAGGCGCCACCGAACCGCTGAGCACCGACGGGAGAAATGAGTATGTGCTGGTGCCTGCCGTCGACGCCGCCGAAGCCACGGGGGAGTACCTCGGCACGGCCCTCGCGGGCGGAAGACGTGGTCGGAAGCTTCGATCTTCCGGGACGTCGAACGCTTCATTGCTATCAGATCTAACTGATTGCTATCATTCTCCCATGAGACAGATCATCACCCGAGTCGACGACGAGCTGGCCGACGCGCTCAAGCGCCAGGCCCGACAGACGGGAGAGTCGGTGAATTCCTACGTCAACCGCCTGCTGCGTGTTGCCGTGGTCGGGCCGGGCTCGTCCCGCCAGATGTGGAAGGCGGCGGCTGTGGCCGACGGTCGCTTGCTGCCGCGCCCGCCCCGTACCGGGAGGAGGCGGCGATGGACCATGGACTTCACGACCCCGGTCACCACGTCCGCCGGGTACGCCGGTGACGCCGTGAGCGCAGGACGCGAGGAACGGTGATCGTCTTCGTAGACACCAGTGCCCTGGGGAGCGCCTACCTCGGCGACGAGGACAGCGCCATGTGGATCGGTGAGGTCATCTTCGACGGACCCGATCCGGTCGTGGTCTGCGAGCTCGCCGACGTGGAGCTGGCCAGCCTCCTCGTCCGGGCCCGCGGTGATCACCGCATCGACGAGGACGGGGTGACCGAACGCCTCGAGGCATTTGACGACCACACCGCCGACGACGGTCCGATCGGCGTCATGCCCCTCACCCACGAGACGGTCGTCCGGGCACGGCAATTGGTGCTGCATGGGACGCTCCGGACGCTCGATGCGCTGCACCTCGCCGCCGCGCAGATCCTGGCTGATGCCAGCGACGACGACGTCACGATCCTCACCCGTGACCACCAGCAGGCCCGAGCGGCCGAGATCCTCGGATTCTCGTTGTATCCAGCCCCGACGGGCTGAGTGCACAGGTTGAGTGCCGGTGACGACGGCGAACCATGGCGGACCAGATCGAGCGGGAAACGACAACTGACGGGGTCCCCTCAGTTCCGTGTGAAAGCAGCCAAGAACTACATTCAACCTTGCTGTGCGCTTTCCGCATCGGCTGCCGCCGCTGCCGGGCTTGGAGGCACAGCGTCAAGCGGTCGGGGTGGTGCGCCTTTCAGCCCCTGGATTTCGACGCAGGCGCGGTACAGCACCCGTTCGAGCTCGTATTCGGTCGGCACGCCTCCCCGCCGGCGGTACCGGGTAAAGCTGTCGTCCTCGGGTTCATAGGTGTAGAGACCGACGGCGTCAACCACCTGGGCGGCTGTGGCCGCCCACCGGAGCACTGCAGTGAAGTCGGAGTCACTCACCACCCGCACGGCCATGAAGAAGTAAATCCTCGGCCGACTGGCGTGCAGCCACGTCGACAGGTCGCCTCCTCCAGCACCACCCCCTGACGGCATGCCCCCGAGGATGGTCTGCCGCCGGGCCGCCTCGCCCTTGAGGTCGATCGACTTGAAGGCCAGCTCCTTCACCCGCTTGTTGGTGTCGGCGGAGCCGGAACGTCCGGACGGCTTCTCGCCCGGACTGTTGGCGTGCTTCGGCGTCCCCATCATCTTCGCCTCGAGGAGGAATTCGATCTCGCGGTCCGGCTCCCCCGGGTAGACACCGTCGAGGTTGTGTTCCGGGATGATCAGGCCCGGCACCTTGCGCCGGACGTAGAGCGCGTCGATGCCGGCGCACCTCTGCAGCAGCACGGCCAAGAGGTTGTTAAACCAGTCGCCCTTACCGTTCTGGATCGCTGCGCTGAGCTCCTTGCTCTGCTCGTCGGTCCCGGGAGTCGTTGGGAGTCCGCTGTCAAACTCCGACATCGCGGCCAGAAAGCGGCCCTCGATCTGGTTCCAACTTCCCGCAGCCATCGAGACAACGTCCTCGTACATCGTGCGAAGTGGCCCGCAGTAGGGATTGGTCAAAAGGACCGACTTCGGGTTGAGGGGGGAGCTCTGCGGGGCGCTTGTCGGCATGTCCGTCCGATCAGGGCGCGAGCGCTGATCTATCGAGTCCGAAGAGCTTGCACGCCACCGCCGTCGCTGAATCCACGTCACGGGATGCGAAGGCTCGTCGCAGGGCCTTCTGATCAGCGGGCCGGATCGATCCGATCTCCGGTACCCGGATGCGCCGGAGGTACTGTGCCTGGAAGCGGTAGCAGCCGCCTCGCATCTTGACGCAGTAGGCACCGACGAAGAGGTTCGCGAGGTCGGAGAGCAGAAGGCCGCCGAGCACCTCAAGGTCCCAAGACCTCGAGGTTAGGTGGTAGAGGTTGTGATGTGGGTAGTGCGGCCCGTCGTCGAGCACCGGGTGTGCTGTCGCCTTCATGTCCGGCAGGAGGAGCCGGGGCCGGTTCAGCAGCTGCAGCTGCACGCGATCGATCGTCCGGTACCACTGGTCGGGCCGGCGCCGTGCGACGTGGCGACGACCGAGCCGCTCCGTATGGGCTTCGAAGTGCGCACGCAGGCGTGGGTGATGGGACAAGTCCACAAGCCCACGCTCGTCCCACGGGTTGACCAGGAATCTACCCTTCCACTCTGCCGTCCCGGTACCCAGATCGTCGGCCATCAGCAGCGGGAGCAGCCGGTCCTCCTCGACCAGGTCCGGGTCCGTGGTGATGAAGACGTCGTCGCAGCCGGTCGCCACGCCGATACCCACACGGGTGCCGGTGGCAGTGTCCTCGAGAGGTGGAAACTGCTGCTCGAGTCGGCGGATCACCTCGAGGTGCTTCGGGCTGCCGGTCGGCCAAAGGTCTCCACCGTTGAACCATTCAGGTAGACGACTGCCGGTGAAGTGACCGGCGGACCGAGGTTGAGGCGCAGACCCCTTGATCCAGGCGACGAGACCCGGGGCGTTGGATTCCCCCAGCCCGCCCGTGGCCTCCGCCACGCTCGCACGTCCCTGTCGGTCGGACCTGATGACGGTGACGGCCGGGTAGGCGGACACGTCTTGCTCGAAGGCGTCGACGTCGTGCATGATGACCACGGACTCGACCGCGAACGAACTGCTGATCAATTTCCGCAGCTGTGCCCCGTACTGGTTGTGCATCCACCGGTCGGCGCATATGAACCCGAGCCGACCCTGCGGGCGGAGGAGCTGGAGACCCCGCTCGAAGAACCCGACGTAGATGTCGGCCCGGCCCTGCATCGTCGGGCACGCCGACCGGTACCGCTGCACGAGGTCGGGAGGCAGGTCCTCGATGCGGATGTAGGGCGGGTTGCCGACGACGAAGTCGGCGCCACCGACCGCCCCGTAATCGAGGTCGTCGAGGAGAAAGTCGCCTTGGGTTATCCACGTACGTGCGATCTCCTCGGCTCTCTCGGGGGGAATGCCGGCGGTCACCAGGGCCGCAGTCGAGGTCTTCCGGGACAGCTCGACGTTCGCCATCTTCAGGTCGAAGGCCCGGAGCGAACCCCCGAGGGTGTCGAGCTGACGCCCGTGGAGAATCGCCGACTCGATAAGCCGGTCGATAATCGGCTCCAGGAAGGCGCCCCCGCCGCACGCCGGTTCCACCAGCACCTGGTCGCCGAGGTCGTGTTCCGGAAGGTATCCGACCAGGTCGAGGATCAGATCCGCAACCCACCGGCGCGTGAACACCTCACCGAAGGTGTCACGGTCCTCGCTGTCGAGCACGTCAGGTTGCATGGTGGGTTCCTCGAATGAAAGTTGCACTGGGTACGGCATGGCCGACGGCCTCCTCGAGCACGGGCTCGATCAGCTGGAGCCCGACTCGTCCACCGGCAACCGACATTCTGCATAGACCGTACGTGAGCGGCCGGATGCGGTTGTGGATGCCGACTCCGGAGGGGGCTCCGGACAGTTCATTGTGGGCCACCCGGGCCGGATGGCGATGCTTGCCCCTCTACTTCGGGCGCGGGGCAACCCGACACGCAAGCTACTGGAAGGGTGTCGCATACCCAGCTGACGGAGCAGAACACGCCAGCCGGTGAGGCGCCGGCCTTCCGGGAGCCCGACGGCTTCACGCGCCTGACCAGGGCGAACGACGAGCAGTCCCAACGGGATTCGAACCCGTGCCTCCACCTTGAGAGGGTGATGTCCTAGGCCTCTAGACGATGGGACCCTGCTGCCATCCAACCGTCGGATGGCCGTACGAAACCACCTCCGGGGAGATGGCAGTGCCTCGGCGCCCCGTAGGGAGCACCGTGTGCGCTCGGGGGGGAGGGCTCGAACCTCCAACCTCATGAACCAGAATCACGCGCGCTGCCAGTTGCGCCACCCCCGAATGGGTGATCCCCCAATTTAGCCCACCCGGGGCCCGACCGTTACCCCTCCCCCGGTCCGGGTCCCCATCCTCACCCCAACGACGCGTGCAGCTCGCTCAGGTGGTTGTAGCCGATGATCCGCCCCAGCCCCACCCCGACAGTCTCCTTGGCGTAGTACGGCACCGCGGCCATACCGGTGATCGGCGACGTCCGGGTCGGCGTGGGAGACGCCCGCAGTCCCACGGCGCTGGCGATGGCCAGGCTGCGGTCCTCGTGGAACGGGTCGGTCACCAGCAGCACCGACCCCCGCCCCTGGGCCAGCAACGGCGGCGCGGCCAGCGACAGGTTCTGCCACGAGTCGGTCCCCCCGGCCTGCTCGATGTCGGCGGCCGGCACCCCCTTCGCCTCGAGGTACCGGGCCCCGGCCTCCGACTCGGTGAACTGGTCGCCCGGTTCCTTCGAGCCCGTCACCATCACCACCTGGGCGTACCCCAGCTTCCACAGCAGGTAGGCCTCGTCGAGCCGGGCGGCCAGGTCCGGCGACGGCACCCCGTCGTACTGGGCCGCCCCCATCACCACGATGGCCCCGGCCGGATGCGCTTCGTGCCGTCGCCCGGTCAGCCACACCTGCACCGCGGTCACGGCGAAGTACGCCGCCACCACCAGCACCACCACCAGAAGGAACCGGAGCACCTTGCGCAGCAGGCTCACCCCGGTCACCGTCGCCAGGAGTCCCACCCCCTACGCCACGTCCCCCACACGCTCACGGGCCCGGCGCAGCCGGTCCAGCACCGGCCCGGACCCCAGCACCTCCAGCGCCTCGAACAGCGGCGGGCCCACCCGCCGGCCGGTCACCGCCACCCGCAGCGGGGCCTGGGCCTTGCCCAACTTGCGCCCCACCCCCTCGGCCACGGCCAGGGTGGCGGCGTGCAGGGCCTCGGTGGTCCACCCGCCCGGCGCCGCCGCCAGCTCCCGGTAGGCGGTGATCGCCGCGTCGAGGATGCCCGCCGCCCCCTCGTCGCCGGCCACCGCCCGGTCCCACGAGTCCTCGTCGATGTCGGGCTGCTCGAGGAACACGAAGTCCACCATGGCCGGCACCTCCGACAGCACCGACACCCGCTCCTGCACCAGGGGGGCCAGGCGCCGGAAGGCCGCCTCGTCGAAACGGTCGTCGGGCCACGGGGCCACGTCGCCCGAGAGCCACGGCCGGGACGCCTCGACGAAGTCGTCGGGGCCGAGGGCCCGGATGTACTCCCCGTTGATGTGGGTCAACTTGGCCACGTCGAAGAAGGCCGGCGAGTGGGTCACGTCCTCGAGGCGGAACCACCCGATCAGCTGCTCCCGGTCGAAGTGCTCCACCCCACCCGGCGCGCTCCACCCCAGCAGGGCCAGGTAGTTCACGAAGGCCTCGGGCAGGTACCCCTGGTCGCGATAGGACTCCACGGCCACCGGGTCCCGCCGCTTGGACAGCTTCTGGCGCTTGTCGTTGACCAGCAGGGGCAGGTGGGCGAACACCGGCAGGGCCGGGACCGGCCCGCCGGCCTCGGTGGTCCACCCGGCGGCGGCCAGGGCCTCCCACAGCAGGATGCCCTTGGGCGTGGTGGGCAGCAGGTCCTCTCCCCGGATCACGTGGGTGATGGCCATGTCGATGTCGTCGATGACGTTGGCCAGGGCGAACAGCGGCGTGCCCGTGGACTTCACGGCCACGAAGTCGTCCATGGCCGCGTGGGGGAATTCCACGTCCCCCCGGATCACGTCGGCCACCACCGTCACCCCGTCGTCCGGCGTACGGAACCGCAGGGCCCGCCCCGTCCCGTCGGGCCCGATGCGCTCAAGGTGCCGGTCACGGCAGAACCCGTCGTAGCCCGGGGTGAGGATGCCCGCCGCCTTGTTGCGGGCGTCGACCTCGTCACGGGTGCAGTCGCAGGCGTAGAGGGCCCCGGCCTCCCACAGACATTCGATGGCCGCCAGGTGCCGGCCGGTGCGCTCGGACTGGCGGTAGGGGCCCTCGTCGGGGTCCATGCCCAGCCAGTGGAGCGACGTGAGGATCCCGGCGTCCCACTCGTCTCGGTTGCGCTCGGTGTCGGTGTCCTCGATCCGCAGGACGAAGGTGCCACCGGTGTGGCGGGCCACGAGCCAGTTGAACAGGGCGGCCCGGGCGCTCCCGACGTGCAGGTACCCGGTCGGGGACGGGGCGAAACGGACCCGTACGGGCGGGTGGGTACTGCCGGGGGAGCTCACCCCGGGGACGCTACTCGTCGTCCTCCACGATGGTGATGGCACCGGTCGGGCAGCCGTTGGCCGCCTGGCGCACCTGCTCGCGCAGGTCCTCGCCCGGGTGCTCGTCGAGCACGTAGAGGAACCCGTCGTCGCGCACCTCGAACACCGTGGGGGCGATGCCCATGCAGACGGCGTTGCTGGCACATTCGTCGTAGTCGACCACGATCTTCATGGGGTTCCCTCCGTTGTCCTGTCGATCGGTTCGAGCATATCGGTGGCCCCGGAGGCGGTGGTGTCCCGGGGCGGCCGGCCCGGGGTCAGGGCTTGTCGCTGCCCACGACCCACATGGCGAAGAACTGGGAACCGCCGCCGTAGGCGTGGCCCAGGGCCCGTCGGGCCCCCTCCACCTGGTGGGCGCCGGCCTGGCCCCGCACCTGCATGGCCGACTCGAGGAACCGGATCATGCCCGACGCCCCGATGGGGTTGGACGACAGCACGCCGCCCGAGCAGTTCCACGGGATGTCCCCGGTCATGGCCGTGGCCCCCTCCTCGGTGAGCTTCCAGCCGTCGCCCTCGGCGCAGAACCCGAGGTTCTCCAGCCACATGGGCTCGTACCAGCTGAAGGGGACGTACACCTCGGCCATGTCGATCTGGGCCCGGGGGTCGGTGATGCCGGCCTGGCGGTAGACGTCGGCCGAGCAGTCCCGGCCGGCCTGGGGGTTCACCTGGTCGCGCCCGGCGAACATGGTCGGCTCCGAGCGCATGGCCGCCCCGTGGATCCACGCCGGCGGATAGCCGGTGTCGGTCACCGCGTCCTCCGACGACAGCACCATGGCCGCCGCCCCGTCGGACGACGGGCAGGCCTCGAGGTAGCGCAGCGGGTCCCACAGCATCATCGACTCCTCGACCATCTCCATGGAGATGTCCTCCAGGTGGAGGTGGGCGTAGGGGTTGTTGAGCGCGTTCAGGCGGTCCTTCACCGCCACGATGCGCCCGATGTGCTCGGGGGCCCCCGACCGGCGCATGTAGGCCCGGATGTGGGGGGCGAAGTACCCGCCGGCCCCGGCCAGCAGGGGGGCGGCGAACGGCTGGGGCACCGACAGGGCCCACATGGCGTCGGAGTCCGACTGCTTCTCGTAGGCCACGGTGAGCACCCGCTTGTGGATCCCGGCGGTGATGAGGTGGGCGGCCACCAGGGCCGTCGACCCGCCCACCGAGCCCGCGGTGTGCACCCGCAGCAGGGGCTTGCCCACCGCCCCCAGTGCCGGGGCCAGGTACAGCTCGGGCATCATGTTGCCCTCGAACATGTCGGGGGCCTTGCCCACCACCACGGCGTCGATGTCCGTCCAGGTGAGGCCGGCGTCGGCCAGGGCGGCCTTGGCCGCCTCCCGGACCATGCCGGCGATCGAGACGTCCTCGCGCTTGGCCTTGTGATGGGTCTGACCGACCCCGATGATTGCGCAACGATCCGCCATCACTCACCCCCTTCGAGGACGCACACCAGGTTCTGTTGGAGGCACTGGCCCGACGTGGCGTGGGCCACGGCCCGGCCGGCCTCCCCCGAGGAGATCCGGGCGGCGGCCTCGCCGATCCGGATCAGCCCGGCGCTCATGATCGGGTTGGCGGCCAGCGCCCCGCCCGACGGGTTGATCGACACCCCGTCGCCCAGCCCCAGGGCCTCGGCCACGATGAGCTCCTGGTGGGCGTAGGGGGCGTGGAGCTCGGCCACGTCGACATCCCCGTCGGCCACCCCGGCCTCGGCCGCCGCCCGGGTGGTGGACGCCGAGACCGTCAGGTCCCTCGCCCCCAACGAGTGGGTCTCGACCCGGTGGTCGATGCCGGTGATCCACGCCGGGTGCTCCGACCACTCGCGGGCCTTGTCGCCCGAGGCCAGCACGATGGCCGCCACGCCGTCGGTCAGCGGGGGCAGGGCGTGCTTGCGCAGCGGGGAGACCACGTACTCCTCGGCCAGCAGCTCCTCGACCGTGCGGTCGTAGGCCACCTGGGCCTTGGGGTTGGCCAGGGCCGATGCCCGGTTGCGGGCGGCCACCCGGGCCAGGTCCTCCTCGGTGGCCTTGCCGGCGTCGATCAGGGCCCGGGCCTGAAGGGCGGCCAGGCTGATGGGGTCGGGCCACAGCGGTCCCAGGTAGTACGGGTCGAGCTGGGTGCAGAGGATCTCCTGCAGGTCGCCCGGTGACGACCGGCCAAATGCGTAGACCAGGGCGGCGTCGATCTCCCCCTCCTGGAGGAGGACCCAGGCCTCGTAGAGGGCGAAGGCCCCGTCCATCTCCACGTGGCTCTCGGCCCGGGGCGGCCACACCCCCACGGCGTCGAGGGCGGTGACGAAGCTGAAGGGCCCGCCCACCAGGTAGTCGGTGGAGCCCGAGCAGATGAAGCCCACGTCGTCCTTGGTGATCCCGATGTTGCCGAAGACCTCGGCCACCACCGGCATCAGCATCTCGACCTCGTTGCGCTCGCTCTCCCGGCGGACGTTCTGCCCCTGGGCGAACGACACGACGGCGACCGGCACACGGCTCTTCGCGGGGCTCACAGGTACTCCTCGTAGGTCTCGTAGTCGGCGTCGGGGGCACCCGACGGCTTGAAGTACCGCACGGAGGCCAGCGACGGGCCGAGCTCCTCCTCGTCGACCCACACGGCCTTGACCCGCATGCCCATGCGGATCTCGTCGACCGGGATCTCCTGGATGAGGCTCATGAACGAGATGTTGGCCCCGTCGATCAGCACCTGGGCGCAGATGTAGGGGATCTCCACCGACTGGCCGGCGAAGGGGACGTTCACCACGCAGTAGGTGGTGATGATCCCGGTGTCGGGGAGCTCCACCTCCTCGTCGGTGGGCACGCCGTCCACCGGGCACGACCCCCGCGAGGGGATGTAGACCTTGCCGCAGACCGGGCAGCGCTGGCCGATGAACCGACCCTCGGCCAGGGCCAGGAGGAACTTCGACTGGGCGATCCCCGGGGTGAAGGTGTAGTCGAGGCGGATGGGGGTGGCCAGGGTGGTGACCGGGCCCCGCTCGTCGGAGGTCTCGCTCATGCCGCCGCACCTCCCTCGGGCACGAAGGCCTCGATGTCCAGGATGTGCCCGATGCGGTCGGCCTCGGGCTTGAAGCGGGCCGTCACCCGGTCGCCGGTGGCCAGCGCCGTGGGCCCGCCCGAGTCGACCACGTGGAGCAACGAGGTGCCCGCCCCGTCGAGGCGGATGAGGGCCCAGGCGAACGGCCGGTCGAGCGGGTGCTTGGGCCGGGGCTCCGCTACCCAGGCCCAGGTCTCCACCACGCCGCCCGGTCCCACCTCGACCAGGTCGCCGGTGTCGTCGCCGGTCAGGGGGTCGTACTCCGTCGGCGGGACGATGACCGTCCCGCCGGTACCCGTCGCCCCGAGGATCGTCCCGTCCCGCAGCCCGGTGAGGAAGGCGCCGATGACCGGGCCGACCGACCGTGCGTACGGATACTCGAGGACGTGGTCGGCGAACAGTGCGTCGCTGTCGGACATCCCGTACCTCCCCCTTCGGATTCGATGGTGGTGCTGAACGGCGAAAAGTAGAACACATTTCAGTTTCTCGTGCCAACGCCGCCGGCGCCGCACTACCGTTCTCCTCATGCCCCACGACACCCCGGCCCCGTCGCCGGCCGGCCCGGACGGCCGCCGGCCCAACATCCTCCTCGTGGTCTCGGACCAGGAGCGCCAGCGCGGCTGGCTGCCGACCGGGGTGGAGCTCCCCTGGCGGGACCGCCTCCGGGCCGAGGGACTGGAGTTCACCTCCTACTTCACCCACTCCTCCCCGTGCTCGCCCAGCCGGGGCAGCCTGTTCACCGGCCGCTACCTGCCCGGCCACGCCGTGATCGACAACGTCATCCAGCCCGAGCACCACGAGCTCGACCCGTCCGTCCCGACGGTGGGCTCCCTGGCCCGGGACGCCGGCTACCGGTCGTCGTACATCGGCAAGTGGCACCTGTCCCACTCCCCCACCCCCGACATGGAGTCCTACGGCTTCGCCGACTGGGAGGGCAACGACCGCCACTTCATGGGATGGGCCGGCACCGGGGTGCACTTCGACCCCATCATCGCCGACAACGCCGCCCACTGGCTGTCCGAGAACGCCCGGCCGGCGGCCGAGGCCGAGGCGGCCGGGGACGACCCGTGGTTCCTCACCGTGGCCCTGGTCAACCCCCACGACGTGATGTGGTTCCCCGTGGACCAGCCCGGCTACGCCGAGCGGCACCCCGACGACGTGGCCCTCATCCGCTCCATCCTGGAGCTGGCGGCGTGGAAGGACGACGACCCGTTGCCCGTCTACACGGCCGACTACCCCGAGGTCACCGACCGGCTGCCCGACAACTTCACCGACGACCTGCACACCAAGCCCGAGGCCCACCGTCAGTGGCGCTGGGACCAGCAGCACGCGCTGTGGGGCACCATCGACCCCGCCGACACCCGGTCGTGGCTCCGCCACCTCGACTACTACGCCCACCTCCACACCCTGGCCGACCGGAGCCTGGGGACCGTGCTCTCGGCCCTCGAGGCCTCGGGGGCCTGGGACGACACCGTCATCATCTTCACCTCCGACCACGGTGACATGGCCGGCTCGCACGGCCTGCGCTCCAAGGGTCCCTTCGTCTACGACGAGATCATGCGGGTACCGCTGTACATCCGGGTGCCCGGGGTCACCACGCCCGGGTCGCGCACCTCGGCGCTGGCGTCGCACGTCGACCTGGCCGCCACCATCGGGGCCCTGGCCGGGGTGCCCGCCGGCACGGCCGACCCCACCACCGGCCGGCCCACCCTCCAGGGCACCGACCTCGGCCCGGTGCTGGCCGACCCCAGCGCATCGGTGCGCGACCACGTGGTCTTCGCCCAGGACTCGGCCCAGACCGAGCACCTCAACCAGGTCCGTTACGCCCTACGCGGCTTCTTCGACGGGCGGACCAAGTACGCCCGCTACTACGGCGTGGGCGGGGGGAAGCCCTCCACCGGGCTGTGGGGGAAGGACCCCGGTACCAAGCTCTTCGACGTGGACTGCGCCTTCGACGACAACGACCACGAGCTCTACGACCACGACTCCGACCCCGGCGAGCTGGTCAACCTGGCCAACGACCGGTCCCGGCGGGCCGAGGTGCGCGAGCACTACGAGCGGCTGCGGGCCTGGGAGGCCGAGGAGCTGGTGGCCTTCGACTGAGCGCCGGACCGCCGCCGGGGGGCGGCGGGCCGTAGGCTGTCGGGCACCGTGGGGGAGCCGGAGTTCACACTGCACGACGTCACCGTCACCGATACCCCGGTCGACGGGACGGTCGACGGGGCACCGGTGCGGCTGGACGACGCCGACGTCACCATCGGGGCCGAGGGGCTGACCGTCGCCGGCCCGGGCGGGCCGGCCCGGGTGGTCCCCTGGGCTGACGTCGGGTCGGTCGAGGTGGGCCCGACCGGGATCGACCCCGGGGGCCGGGCCACCTCGTCGTTCGACCTCGGGCTCCCCGGCCGCACCCTGCGGCTCACCGCCCTGACGGCGTCGCTCACCCCGGCGGCGGTGGGCGCCCTGGTGGCCCGGGGCTCGACCGGGCCGTCACCGTGGGCCCCGGCCGACCCCGTCCCGGTGACGGAACCGGCGGCCGTCCCGGCGGTCCCCCTCGCCCCGGCGGTCCCCCTCGCCCCGGCGGCCGACGGCGGCGACGGGGCCCCGGCGGATCCGGAGGAGGCCGCCGACCGCCCGGCCGCTCCGGCCCCGGCCTCCTCCCCCGGGCCCCGGCGCCGACGGGGCCGGACCCTGGCCCTGGTCGCCGTGGCCCTGGTGGTGGTCGTCGGGGTGGCCGGTGGGCTCTGGTTGGCGCTGCGGACCCCGGCCGGCCCGACCGCCGGCGGCGCCGACCCCCCGGCCCAGGACCTCGGCGACCGGCTCCTCACGGCCTCCGAGGTGGCCGCGGTGCGGGCCGGCTCGTGCCACTTCGTCTTCACCACCGTGCTGTCCGCCCAGGGCACCCAGGAGGTGCGCACCGAGGTCGGGGACGCCGGCCCGGGGACGGGGACGGAGACGGTGACCGAGGGCCCGGAGCACTACACGGTGGTGGTGGTCGGCCCGACGGTGTACTTCCAGGGGAGCGAGGTGGCCGTCGAGCGCCTGCTGCAGCTGCCCCTGCCGGCCGCCGCCACCTACGCCGGCCGGTGGGTCTCGCTGACCGCCGGGGACGCCCCCTTCGCCATCGTCGGGACCCCGCCCACCTTCGCCGGGATCGTCCACGGCGGGCGGCTCTACCAGGAGGCCTACCTCGAGCGGCAGGTCCACGTCGTCACCGGGCCGTCCTCCCCGGGCCCCGGCGGTCCGGCGGTCCTCACGGTGCACGGGTCGGTCGTCCGGCGGCACCACGATCCCCAGGACCTCACCTACGTCGGGACCATCGCGGTGCAGGTGGCGGCCGGGGTGCCGCACCTGCCCGTCGCCGAGTACCAGACGACGGTCGAAACGGTGAAGGGCAAGCCGGGCCAGCCGCCGATCGAGGCCACCACCAACTTCACCCTGGCCTACTCGGCCTGGGGCGTGCCCGTCGACGTCACCGCGCCGGTCGGCGCCATCCCGTGGGCCACCGCCCACCAGGCCGCCCAGGCGGCCCAGGCCGCCCAGGCCGCCCAGGCCGGCTGACGCTCCCCGACGGCCCGCCGGCGCTAGCCGGCGTCCGGTCCCACCACCACCCGGCCGGCCAGGTCGGCGGCCAGGCCCCGGCAGCCGGCCTCCACCATGGCCAGACAGGCGGCGAAGTCGGCGTCGCTGCCGTAGTAGGGGTCGGGTACGTCCACGTCGCCGCCGGCCGACCGGTCGTAGGCCCGCAACAGCACCAGACGCCCGTCGTCCAGGCCCCGGGCCCGGGCCAGTCCCTTGAGGGTCTGGGTGTGCCGCCGGGCCAGGCCCACCACCAGGTCCAGCTCGGCCAACCGGGCCGCATCGAATCCCCGGGCCACGTGGCCGTGGTCCCGGTAGCCGGCCGCCTCCAGGGCGGCCAGGGCCCGGGGGTCCATGGGCTCCCCGGCGTGCCACGACCCCGTCCCGGCGCTCGTCACCTCGAGGTGGGCCGACAGCCTCGACCCGTCGGCCAGCACGGTGTCACCGGCCACGGCCCGCAGCACCACGTCGGCCATGGGGGACCGGCAGATGTTGCCGGTGCACACGAAGCACACCCGCACCACGCCGTCGGGACCGGGGGCCCCGGGGACGCCGGGGACGCCGCCCACCCGACTACCCGTTGGGGGGCGGGAGGAACTCGGGGGCGTCGCGCACCAGCGCCTCGAAGAAGGCCCGGTCCTCGAGCAGGGGCTTGTCGGCGAGGAACATCTTCCCGTACCGCTCGAAGTACATGAGCTGCTTGCCCAGCAGGAAGGTCCCCCGGTCGAACTCCGAGCTGGTCCCCCCGGACTCGTCGGCCAGGCGCCGCAGCTGACGCTGGGCCCGCAGGCGACCGGCCACCGAGCGCACCGAGCGGCTGTGGGCCTCGATCCCCTGGGCCTTGGCCGCCTGGACCTGGGGGGCCTGGATGAGGGCCCCCAGGCTCACCTCGCCGAAGGGCCGCAGCAGAATGGGCTCCATCAGCCCCCGGATGAAGGCGGCCAGCTCCTCGTCGGACAGGCCCAGGCCCTCCTGCATGGCCGGGCCGTAGGTCTTGGTCAGGTGGGCGGCGATGTCGTCCCAGGCCGACACGTCGCCCAGGGCGGCGGCGAGGAAGCGCACGAAGAAGTGGTGGGTCTCGGGGTCGAGCCGGCCCACGATGCCCCAGTCGATGATGCCCATCCGGCCGTCGCGCAGCAGCAGCATGTTGCCGGCGTGGACGTCCCCGTGGAAGGCCCCCCACCGCACGGTGGTGAGGAAGAACCCCCGCACCACCTGCTCCACCAGGGGGGCCGGGTCCACCCCGAAGTCGGCCGCCCCGACCAGGTCGTCGATGGGCACGCCGTCGAGGAACTCCATGGTGAGGACGTTGGCCCCGGAGAACTCGGGGAAGGGCTCGGGCACCACCACCAGGGGCAGCTCCACCTCGTCGAGCAGGATGCGGAAGGCGGCCAGCGCCCGGGCCTCGTTGCGGAGGTCCAGTTCCTCGCCGATCTGCACCCGGAACCCCTCGAACAGCTGGAGCAGCGTGCCGGCCGACTGGTCGCCGGTCTGGCGGGCCACCAGCTCCAACAGCGGCTGGAGGAGGTCGAGGTCGGTGGCCACCACCTGCTCGATGCCCGGACGGAGCACCTTGACCGCCACCTGGCGGCCGTCGTGCAGGCGGGCCTTGTGGACCACGGCGATCGAGGCCCGGCCGATGGGCATGCGGTCGAACTGGGCGTAGGCCGTGTCCAGGCTCATCCCGAGGTCGGCCTCGACGATGTCGCGGACCGTGGCGAAGGGCACCACCGGGCCGGTGTCCAGGCACGACCGGAACTCGTCGGCGAACTCCTCCCCGAACACCCCCGGCGACGACGCCACCAGCTGGCCGAACTTCATGTAGGTGCCGCCGAGCTCCTCGAAGGTCCGCCGCAGGGGTCGGGCCAGGGACGACAGGGGCAACGGGCCCCGCCGGGCGTGGCGGACCTGGCGCAGGCCGGTGGTGGCGAAGTGCCGGGCCACCACCTTGCCGATCACCGCGCTGCGGGCGGCCAGCTGGCGCTTGGACGGCTCGGGCAGGCGGCGCGGATGGACCCAGGGGACCCGGGGATCGGAGGGATCGAGCGGCGCGGCCATCGGGGGAAGCCTACGGGGTCCCCACCGGGCCGACGACCGGCCCGCCCCTCCCCCGGGGCCGGGCCGGGGCGCGGATAGGGTGACGTCGTCACGCCGCCAGTCAGCTGCTCCACGGGGAGGTCGCCATGCAGGGTCCATCGCTGTCACGCCGGGGGTTCATCGCCGGCGGTGTCGGACTGGGGGCCGCCGCCCTCCTCGACGCCTGCGGGGGCTCGTCGGTGGTCACCAACGCCGCCTCCACGCTGCCCGCCGGCTCGGACCTCGGCGCGGTGGAGCACGTGGTCATGCTGATGATGGAGAACCGCTCCTTCGACCACTACTTCGGGGTCTACCCCGGGGTACGGGGGTTCGACGACCACCCGGCCGGGGACTACGGCGCCTTCGCCCAGGCCTGGCCCCAGGCCCCGGGCACCGCCCCCCACGCCGACACCCTGCTGCCCTACCACCTCGACGTGGCCACCACCATGGCCCAGTGCGCCGGCAACTCCGACATCCCGGTCCACGACTGGCTGCCCCAGCACCTCAGCTGGAACAAGGGAGCCATGGACGCCTTCGTGTCGACCCACGCCGCCGAGACCTACGACGGCCCGGCCCAGGGGCCCCTGGTCATGGGCTACCTGACCCGCCAGGACATGCCCTTCCGCTACGCCCTGGCCGACGCCTTCACCATCGGCGACGCCTACCACTGCTCGGTCATCGGTCCCACCATGCCCAACCGCCTGATGTGGCTGTCGGGGACCATCGACCCCTCGGGCACGGCCGGCGGGCCGGTCCTCGAGACCCCGGGGTTCTCCACGGCCGGCGCCGCCGTGGGCAGCTGCTCGTGGGAGACCGTGCCCGAGCTGCTCGAGGACAAGGGCGTCAGCTGGAAGGTGTACCAGCCCACCGGCACCTCGGTCGGCCCCCTCATCAAGGACAACCTGGCCATCGCCTTCAACGCCCTGCTCTACTTCAAACAGCTGCTCAACCCCGGCACCCCCCTCTACGAGAAGTCCTTCCTCCCGGTGTGGCCGAACGAGTTCGTGTCCGACGTGCAGAACGACACCCTGCCCTCGGTGAGCTGGATCCTCCCCTCCCTGGTGGAGTCGGAGCACCCCTCGGCCGCCCCGCTGAACGGCGAGTACATGATCAGCCAGGTGGTCCAGGCCCTCACGGCCAACGAGAGCGTGTGGGCCAAGACCGTGCTCATCGTGTCCTACGACGAGAACGGCGGGTTCTTCGACCACGTGCCGCCCCCGGTGGCCCCGGCCGGCACGGCCGGGGAATTCGTGACCGGCACGCCCAGCCGCAGCGGGGCCGGCGGGACCGACGGCGGGGTGTCCGGGCCCATCGGGCTGGGCTTCCGGGTGCCGCTGCTGGTGGTCTCCCCGTTCAGCCGGGGCGGGTACGTGAACTCCGACCTCTTCGACCACACCTCCCAGATCCAGCTCCTGGAGGAGCGCTTCGGCATCAACTGCACGAACATCTCGGCCTGGCGCCGGTCCACCGTGAAGAGCCTGTCGTCGGCCCTCAACCTGAAGGGCTCGGGCAACACCTCGCTGCCGCCCCTGCCGGCCACGTCGGAGAACGGACCGGTGGTGGCGGCCGAGTGCCCGGACAACCAGCAGATCACCTCGCTGCTGGCCCCGGCCCCGGCCCTCACCGTCCCGGCCGACCTGACCATGCCCACCCAGGAGCCCGGCACGGCCCTCCGCCAACCGGCCTGACCGGCCGTGGCCGACCCCTGGCCGGAGGACCTCCGGCCCCTGTTCGGGTCGGCCGTCACGGCGGAGTTCGCCGGCCTCACCCGGGCCGGGGCCCCGGTGACCGTGCCCACCACGCCCTACGTCGGTGCGGGGACCCTCGACCTCTCCACCGGCCTCACCTATCCCGCCAAGGCCGAACGGGCCCGCAGGGACCCCCGGGTCTGCCTGCTGTTCGCCGACCCCGACGGCACCGGGCTGGTCGACCCGCCGGTGGCGTGCGTCCAGGGGCTGGCCACGGTGCGCGACGCCGACCTGCAGGCCAACACCGACCGCTACGTCCGCCTCGCCGGGGCCAAGCTGCCCGACGCCACCAAGGGCCAGCCCCGGTTCGTGCTGCGGCGCATGGCCTGGTACTACGCCCGCATCTGGGTCGAGGTCACCCCGCTCGTCGTCCGCACCTGGACCGACCGGTCGCTGGCCGACGGGCCCACGGTGTGGCGGGCCCCGGCGGACACCGTGGCCCCGCCCTCCGACCCGGCGCCGGACGGGGCGGCGCCCCCGCCGTGGCTGGCCCCCCCGGACGACTGGTCGACCACCGCGGCCTTCGCCCTCGGGCACCTCCACCGCTGCGACCTCACGGTGACCGACGCCGACGGGTGGCCGCTGTGCCTGCCGGCGGCCTCGGCCGCCGACCACCCCGACGGCTTCGCACTGACCTTCGGCCCCGGGGCCCCGGCCTGGGCCGGCGGACCGGCCTGTGTGACGTTCCACGACCACCCCGTCCCCTTCACCGGCCAGCGGAACCGGACGTTCCTCGGACGGGTGGACCCGGCGGGCGCCGGGGGCGGGTCGGTGGTGGTGCGGGTGGACCGGGCGCTGGCCGACTGGAGCCTGGCCGGCAACCGGGCGCAGGTGGCCCTGGGCTTCCTGGGCAAGGGCCGGCGCCTCCGGCCCCGCCTGCGGTCCGAGGCCCGGCGGCGGGGCCAGCCGGTTCCCAAGGTACGGTTTCCCGAGGACCGGCGAGACGAGGGGTGACGATGACCGAACAGATGGGCCACGGGGTGAAGCAGCGGGACGTCATCCGGATGACCCCCGAGGAGGTCGACGCCTTCCTCCACGAGCGGCGGCCCATGACCATGTGCACCCTCAACCACGACGGGTCGATCCACGCCGTGGCCATGTGGTACGGCTTCCTCGACGGCAGCATCGCCATCGAGACCAAGGCCAAGGCCCAGAAGGCCGTCAACCTCACCCGCGACCCCCGGATCACCTGCATGATGGAGGACGGCGACTACTACGAGGAGCTCCGGGGGGTGGAGCTGGTGGGCCGGGCCGAACTGGTCGAGGACCCGGACAAGAAGTGGGAGCTCGGGGTCAACCTGTTCGAGCGCTACTACGGGGACTACACCGAGGAGCTCCGTCCCTTCGTGGAGACCATGCTCAACAAGCGGATCGTGGCCAAGGTGGTGGTGGACCGGGTGGTGTCGTGGGACCACCGCAAGCTGGGCCTGCCCTCCACCCGGCCGGCCGACGGGCAGTAGGGCCACGGTCGTGGCCGCCCACCCCCTGTCCGACCAGGAGCTCCTGGCCTTCCTCGACTCGACCCCGCCCCGCACCGGCAAGCTGGCCACCGTCCGGGCCGACGGCCGGCCCCATGTGGCCCCGATCTGGTACGCCGTCGACCGTGCCGCGGCCGACGGGTCGAACCCCCTGGGCGACCTGGTGCTCAACACCGGGACCGACTCGCTGAAGGGGCGCAACCTGCGCCGCGACCCCCGGGTGTCGCTCTGCGTGGACGACGACCGCCCTCCCTTCACCTTCGCCGTCGTCGAGGCCACGGCCACCCTCAGCGAGGACCCCGACGAGCTGCTGCACTGGGCCACGGTCATCGGCGGGCGCTACATGGGCGCCGAGCGGGCCGAGGAATTCGGACGGCGCAACGGCGTACCCGGCGAGCTGCTGGTCCGCCTGCGCCCGGTGTCGGTCGTCGCCGTGGCCGACGTGTCCGACTGAACCGTGCCCTGCCGCACCACACCGCACCGACCACCGGGGAGACCGACATGATCCTGGACCGCTTCCGACTCGACGACACCGTGGCCGTGGTCACCGGGGCCGGGCGGGGCATCGGGGCGGCCACCGCCCTGGCCCTGGCCGAGGCCGGGGCCGACGTGGTGCTGTCGGCCCGCACCGGGGAGCAGCTGGCCGCCGTGGCCGCCTCGGTGGAGGCCCTGGGCCGCCGGGCCGTGGTGGTCCCGGCCGACCTCAGCGACCTCGAGGCCGTGGCCGGTCTGGTGGATCGGGCCCGGGAGTCCTTCGGACGGCTGGACATCGTGGTCAACAACGTGGGCGGGGCCATGCCCCGGCCGTTCCTCGACACCTCGGCCGGCCGGATGGAGCAGGCCTTCCACTTCAACGTGGCCACGGCCCACGCCCTCCTCCGCCCGGCCGTGCCCCTCATGCTCGAGCACGGCGGCGGGTCGGTGGTCAACATCTCGTCGGCCACCGGGCGGGTCACCGGGCGGGGCTACCTGGCCTACGGCACGGCCAAGGCGGCGCTCCTCCACTACACCCGCCTGGCCGCCGCCGACCTGTCCCCCCGCATCCGGGTGAACGCCATCGCCGTGGGCTCGGTGGCCACCTCGGCGCTGGACATCGTGATGGAGTCCGACGAGCTGCGCACGGCCATCGAGTCGGCCACGCCGCTCGGCCGCATCGGCGAGCCCGAGGACATCGCCGCCGGCGTGGTCTACCTGACCTCGGCGGCCGGGGCCTACATCACCGGCAAGGTCCTGGAGATCGACGGCGGGATCGAGGCGACCAACCTCGACATGGGGCTGCCCGACCTCTGATTCTGATTCCCCCGGCACCCTGTACCGTCGCACCGGCACGCCATCACCCCGGCACCCCGCCGTCCCGTCACCCCGACCCCACCAGAGGAGCACCCCATGAGCAGGACCTACCGAGTCGTGGCCTGGAGCACCGGCAACGTCGGCCGCCACGTGATCGCCGGCATCGACGCCCGACCCGACCTCGAGCTGGTCGGGCTGTGGGTGTCCAACCCCGACAAGGTGGGCCGGGACGCCGGGGAGCTGGCCGGTCTCGGGCGCACCCTGGGCGTGGCCGCCACCGACGACGTGGCCGCCCTGGTGGCCCTGGCCCCCGACGCCGTCATCCACACGGCCATGGCCGACGACCGGCTGGTGGAGGCCCTGGCCGACATCGAGGGGCTGCTGCGGGCCGGCGTCAACGTGCTCTCCAGCGGGCCGGTCTTCCTCCAGTACCCCTACGGCGTGGTCGACGACGGCCTGTTCGCCGGGGTGGCCGCCGGGGCCGAGGCCGGTGGGGCCTCGGTCTTCGTGAACGGCGTGGACCCCGGGTTCGCCAACGACATCCTGCCCCTCACCCTCACCGGGGTGAGCGAGCGCATCGACGAGCTCCGCTGCTCCGAGGTCCTCAACTACAACACCTACAACCAGCCCATGGTCCTCTTCGACATCATGGGGTTCGGCCGGCCCCTCGACGAGACGCCCATGATCCTCCAGCCCGGGGTGTTGACCATGGCCTGGGGCAGCGTGGTGCGCCAGCTGGCCGCCGGCCTCGGAGTCGAGCTCGACTCGGTCGACGAGTGGTACGAGCGGCTGCCCGCCACCACCACCTTCGAGGTCGACGCCGGCACCATCGCCGAGGGCACGGCGGCCGCACTCCACTTCGAGGTGCGGGGCATGGTCGACGGCAGAGCCGTCATCGTGCTCGAGCACATCACCCGCCTGCACGACGACCTGGCCCCCGACTGGCCCCAGCCCGCCGGGCACGGCTGCTACCGGGTCCAGGTGACCGGCGAGCCCAACTACACGCTCGACCTGCAGCTGCTGGGCAGCGACGGCGACCACAACACGGCCGGCCTGAAGGCCACGGCCATGCGCCTGGTCAACGCCGTGCCCGCCGTGGTCGACGCCGCCCCGGGCCTCGTCACCGCCCTCGACCTCCCGGTCATCACCGGTCGGGGCCTGGTGACCGGACGATAGGGTCGCCCCCGTGATGGGAGGCATGGGGGGAATGGGTGGCGGCGGGGGCCACGGGGGCGGACAGTTCGGCTCGGTCATGCGCTCGATGCGCCGGGACGACTCGGTCATCAAGCAGGAGATCTCCAAGGGCACCGCCCGGCGCATGATGCGCTTCGCCCGCCCCTACCGGCGGATCCTCATCTGGTTCCTCGTGCTGGTGGTCGTCGACGCCGTGATCGGCGTGATCAACCCCCTGCTGTTCCGGTCGATCATCAACAACGGCATCCTGGGCCACGACAAGGATCTCATCGTCCGCCTGGCCCTCATCGCCGCCGGATTGGCCGTCATCGACGCCGGGCTGTCCATCGGTATCCGCTGGGTGTCGGCCAAGGTGGGCGAGGGGCTCATCTTCGACATGCGGTCGCAGGTCTTCAGCCACATCCAGCAGATGCCCCTGGCCTTCTTCACCCGCACCCAGACCGGTGCCCTCATCAGCCGCCTGAACAACGACGTCCTGGGGGCCCAGCAGGCCTTCACCGACACCCTGTCGTCGGTGGTCTCCAACTTCATCAGCGTCGTCCTGGTGCTGATCGCCATGTTCTTCCTGTCGTGGAAGATCACTCTGGTCAGCCTGATCATCCTCCCCATCTTCGTGCTGCCGGCCAAGCGGGTGGGCCGCAAGCTCTCCGTCATCACCCGCGAGGCCTACGGGCTGAACGCCCAGATGAACAACACCATGACGGAACGGTTCAACGTCTCGGGGGCGCTGCTGGTCAAGCTGTTCGGCCGGCCCGAGGACGAGCGGGGTTCGTTCGAGGACAAGGCCGGACGGGTCCGGGACATCGGCGTGACCCAGGCCATGTACGCCCGCATCTTCATCGCCGCCCTGATGCTGACGGCCTCGCTGGCCACCGCCGTGGTCTACGGCTGGGGCGGGGTGCAGGCCGTCGACGGCGCCCTGTCGGTGGGCACGGTGGTGGCCCTGGCCGCCTACCTCACCCGTCTCTACGGCCCCCTCACCGCGCTGTCCAACGTGCAGCTGGACATCATGACGGCGCTGGTCTCCTTCGACCGGGTCTTCGAGGTCCTCGACCTCCCCCCGATGATCGACGAGAAGCCCGATGCCGTCCCGCTGCCCACCGGGCCGGCCCGCATCGAGTTCGACCACGTCGACTTCCGCTACCCCGAGGCCGCCGAGGTCTCCCTGGCCTCGCTGGAGTCGGTGGCCGTGCTGGAGACCACCGTCCCCCAACAGGTGCTCTTCGACGTCAGTTTCACGGCCGAGCCCGGCCAGCTGGTGGCCCTGGTCGGCCCCTCCGGGGCGGGGAAGACCACCATCTCGTCACTGGTCCCCCGGCTCTACGACGTGCGGTCGGGGGCCATCCGGATCAACGGGGTCGACCTCCGCGACACCACCCTCGAGTCCATCGCCGCCACCGTCGGGGTGGTCACCCAGGACGCCCACCTGTTCCACGACTCCATCCGCAACAACCTCCTCTACGCCAGTCCCGACGCCACCGAGGAGCAGCTGGTCGACGCCCTGCGGGGGGCCCAGATCCTCACGCTGGTCGAGTCCCTGACCGACGGCCTGGATACCGTCGTCGGCGACCGGGGCTACCGCCTGTCGGGCGGGGAGAAGCAGCGCCTGGCCATCGCCCGCCTGCTGCTCAAGGCCCCCGAGATCGTGGTCCTCGACGAGGCCACGGCCCACCTCGACTCGGAGTCCGAGGTGGCCGTGCAGAACGCCCTGGCCCTGGCCCTCAAGGGACGGACCTCCCTGGTCATCGCCCACCGGCTGTCCACCGTGCGCGACGCCGACCTGATCCTCGTGCTCGACCACGGGCGCATCGTCGAACGGGGCCACCACACCGAACTGCTGGCCGCCGGCGGTACCTACGCCGACCTCTACCGCATCCAGTTCAAGGGCCAGGAGGGGGCCGGCTGACCGTGCCGGGCCCCGGTGGCCACCCGGGCCACCTCCCCGGGGACCCGCCGACCGGTGCGCCGGCTCCGGCGGTGGGCGGTGGGCCGACCGCGGCGGCGACCGACGGGCTCCACCACGACGACCTGCCCATCGACCTGCCGCTGGTGCGGGCCCTGGTCGATCGGGACCACCCCGGGCTCGCCGCGCTCCCCCTCCGGCGGCTCCGGTCGCCGGGGTCGACCAACGCCCTCTACCGGTTGGGTGACGACCTGGTGGTCCGGCTCCCCCGGCAACCGGGTGGCTCGGTGGCGATCGACACGGAGGCGGCCTGGCTGCCCGTGGTCGGCCCGGACCTGCCGGTCGCCGTCCCGGAGGTCGTGGCCGTGGGCCGGCCGGGGTTCGGCTACCCCGAGCGGTGGTCGCTGGTGCGGTGGCTCCACGGGTCGACCCCACCGGTGCCCGAGGCCGATGGTGGGCCGGGTCCGCCCCGGACGGAGCTCGCCGGCGACCTGGCCGGGCTCGCCGGCGACCTGGCCGGGCTCGTCCGGGCCCTGGGCCGGGTCGCCGTGCCCCCCGGCGCCCGGGCCGACCCGGCCCTCCGCGGGTACCGCGGTGGTCCCCTGGCCACCCGGGACGCGACGATGCGTGAGGCCATGGCCGCCTGCCGGGCCATCGACGGGCTGTCCCTGGACCTCGACGGGATGGAGCGGGTGTGGGGGGAGGCCATGGCGCTGCCCGACGCCCACCGGGCTCCGCCCCCCCGGTGGTACCACGGCGATCTCACCTCCGAAAACCTCCTCGTGCGCGCCGGGCGGCTCACGGCCGTCCTGGACTTCGGCGAACTGGGGATCGGCGACCCGACGATCGACCTGACCGTGGCCTGGGAGGTGCTCGATCCCCCCGCGAGGCAGGTCTTCCATCGTGCGCTCGGCGTCGACGGCCCCACGTGGCTGCGGGCCCGGGCCTGGGCGCTCACCGTCGCCGTCGTCACCCTGCCCTACTACTGGCGGACCCTGCCCGACCGCTGTGCCCGAAAGGTGGCCGTGGCCACCGCCGTGCTGGCCGACGACCGCTGACGCCGGACCCCCGGTGGGGCGTTCCGGCCGGGAGTCGGGCCGGGGATCCCGTGCTGCTCAGGGGCACCGTCCCCACGCCACCCTTGCGACACCGTTCCCCAGGTGCGCCCACCAACCGAGCCCCCCCAACCTAGCCCCCCAGCCGAGCCCGCCTCCCTCGGCCATGTCCGTTTCTGAATAGTGACAAAACGTACTAATTCGAAATGCACCACCACGGTGATCGCTCACCCCCCCCCGGCCCCGGTTCGAGGCGGCCGGGTTACCATCGGCCATGGCCAGGCAGCGGGCGGTGATCGTCGGGGGCGGCGTGCTCGGGACCATGCACGCCGTGGAGGCCTGCCGGTTGGGCTGGGAGGTCACCCACCTGGAGTCCGACGCCGGGCCCCGCCGGGCCTCGGTGAGGAACTTCGGACTGGTGTGGGTCAGCGGGCGGGCGCCGCACGGCGAACTGGACCTGGCCGTCCGGGCCCGCAGCCGGTGGGAGGAGCTGGCCGCCGAGGTGGCCGACCACCGAGGGGACGGCGGCCCGGGGGACGGCACCCTGGGCTTCCGCCCCGACGGATCCATCACGGTGGCGACGGGTGAGGCCGAGCTGGACCTGATGCGGGAGCTGGCCGACCGACCCGACGCCGCCCTGCGGGACCTCGAGGTGCTCGACCCCGACGGCGTCCGGGCGGCCAACCCGGCCCTCCGGAGCGAGGTGGCCGGAGGCCTGCTGTGCCGGCGGGACGCCGTGGTCGAGCCCGGGTCGGTCCTCGGGGCCCTCCGAGGGTTGGCCGGGCGCTCGGGCCGTTACCGGTGGCTGCCCGGCCACACCGTCGTGTCCGCCACGACTGGCGGGGACGGGGACGGGGACGGTGCCGTGGTGACGGACCACCTGGGCGGTGTCCACCGGGGTGACGTGGCCGTCCTGTGCATCGGGGACCGGCATGCCGGCTTGGGCGGGGCCGTCGGCGCGGCACTGGCCGCCGCCCCGTTGCGCCGCTGTCGCCTCCAGATGCTCCAGACGGCACCGGCCGCCGAGCGGTTGACCACGGCCGTGGCCGACGCCGACACCATGCGCTACTACCCGGCCTTCGACCTCCCGGCCCGTCGGGCCCTGCCCCAGGCCCGGGAGGAGACGGTCCGCTGGGGGATGCAGCTGCTCCTGGTCCAGCGGGCCGGCGGGGGCCTGACCATCGGCGACACCCACGTCTACGACGAGCCCTTCGACTTCGCCGTGGACGAATCGCTCACCGACCACCTGGTGGCCCGGGCCGAGGCCGTCCTGGGCTGGGACCTCCCCCCGGTGATCCGCCGGTGGACCGGGGTGTACTCGGTGTCGACCGACGACCGGGTCTGCTACCGCGCCGAGGTCGAGCCCGCCGTGTGGGTGGTCACCGGACCGGCCGGACGGGGCATGACCCTGTCGCCGGCCATCGCCGCCGACACCTGGGCGGAGGCGACCCGATGAAGCCGACGGTGACCCTGGCCGCCCTGGACATGGCCGGTACCACGGTGGCCGACGACGGCGTGGTGGTGCGGGCGTTCGAGGCCGCGCTGGCCGCCACGAGGACGGGGACGGAAGACGACCGGCTCGGCGGTTCGACCGGGGAATTCGTCCACCGGACCATGGGCCGGTCGAAGATCGAGGTGTTCACCGAGCTGTTCGACGGTGACCGGTCCCGGGCCGAGGCGGCCACGGCGGCCTTCGAGGCCGACTACGACCGGGCCATCGACCGGGGCGAGATCACCGAGGTGCCGGGGGCCGGGGACCTGTTCGCCTCCCTGCGGGACGCCGGCATCAAGGTCTGCCTGACCACGGGGTTCGCCCCGGTCACCCGCGACCACCTCCTCGACGCCCTCGGGTGGCGGGACGCCGTCGACCTGGCCCTGTCCCCGGTCGACGCCGGCCGGGGTCGGCCGTGGCCCGACATGGTCCTGGTGGCCGTCCTGCGTCTCGGCATCGACGACGTCCGTCAGGTGGCCGTGGCCGGCGACACGGCCAGCGACCTGGTGGCCGGGACGAGGGCCGGAGCCTCGGTGGTGGCCGGCGTGTTGACCGGTGCCCACTCGCGGGCCGAGCTCGAGCAGGCGCCCCACACCCACATCCTGGGGTCCGTGGTCGACCTGCCGGCCGTCTGGGCCTGAGCCCGGGCGACCATGGCGGGGACGAGGGGCCTCAGGCCGCCTCGCCGACGCACAGGGACAGTTCGCCCTTGTCGTGGCTGTCGCCGGGGTCCGCCGTGTGCAGGTCGTGACGACCGATGGCGGTGGGGACCGCCGTGGTCCGCCCGTCCGCCGCGTGGCGGTGGTCGGTGTGACCGTCGTGATGGTGGCTGTGCTGGTCCATGGTGTGCTCCTTTCCGGTGTCGTGATGTCGGCTGGTGTGTGCGGTGGTGATGGTCATGGTGTTCGTTCCGTTTCCGGAGGACGGATGACCCGCCCTCCCTGGGTCGGGGGCGCGTCGGAGTCGCGGGACCCAACGGTCCCCGCCTCGACGACCCCACTGGTCGGTGGTACCCGGTCCATCGGTCGTCTTTTGTGTTCAGACGGAGGATCCGGGCCGCGGATATGGCGATGACAGAGGACGGGAATGCCGTTCATTCAGGGGACCTGCACCGGCAACGACGGAGGTCGTACCTCCCGTTGTCGTGCGATCTCCCCTGGTGACAGCTGGAGCCGCTTCCGTAGAAGCGGCTCCTCGACGATTCCAGACCTCGAAAAGCCTGGAATCTAGGTCGAAGGCGCCTCCGAGGGTGCCACGGCCGCCCGTGCCGGTACGAGGAGGGAACCTCCGACCCGCAGGGACGGCTTCGCGTCGGTCACGTCACGGGCGAGGCTCGGCCGACAGTTTCGGCTGAGTGATCCTTCCATGCGTGCCATGGGGAACAGTGTAGCAAACAAAATGGACGACGCGCCACCGGTCCCTTTTCGTCTATGACCACCGACGAACGCGGGCAGTCGGTCGGTGGTCGGTCGGTGGTCGGTCGGACCCCCGGATGCCGGGCCGGCGGTCGGCCGACCGGGCCGGCCGGGCCGGGCGACGACCGTCCGGCCGTAGGGCGGTCGCTAGCGTGAGGCCGTGGCCCGCATCGTCGTCGACCTCACCCCGCTGCGGCGGTACCCCCAGTTCCGCCGGCTGTGGGCCGGGCAGATCGTGTCGGGCATCGGCAGCCAGCTGACCATCGTGGCCGTGTCCTACCAGGCCTTCCGACTGAGCCACTCCACCCTGGTGGTGGGCCTCATCGGCCTGGCTCAACTGGGTCCCCTGCTGGCCGCCGCCCTGTGGGGCGGGGCGCTGGCCGACGCCAAGGACCGCCGGTCGGTGCTCGTCGTCACCCAGTTCGCCATGGCCGCGGCCAGTGCCGGACTGGCCGTCAACGCCTTCGTCCCCCATCCCGCCCTGTGGCCGCTGTTCGCCTGCACCATGGCCGCCGCGGCCTTCCAGGGCGTGGACTGGCCGGCCCGGCGGGCCGCCCTGCCCATGATCGTGGGCCGTGAGGACATCACCGGCGCCGTGGCCCTGCAGACCATGGTCCAGCAGCTCTCCTTCGTGGCCGGGCCCGCCCTGGCCGGGGTGCTCATCGCCACCATCGGGCTCGGACCGGTCTACCTGCTCGACGTGGCCAGCTTCGGTGTGGCCCTGGTCGTCGTGCTCTTCCTGCCGCCGCTCCTCCCGTCCGGCGGCGGTACGCCGCTCGGGGTCCGATCCATGGCCGAGGGGCTCCGTTACCTGCGCAGCCAGAAGCTCCTGTCGGCCACCTACTGGATCGACCTCAACGCCATGATCTTCGGCATGCCCCGGGCCGTGTTCCCCCAACTGGGGATCGAGTTGTTCGGCGGTGGTGCCGGTGTGGTCGGCCTCCTCTACGCCGCGCCGGGGGCCGGCGCCCTGGTGGGGTCGTTCTTCACCGGGTGGTGCGGCCGGGTGCGCCACCAGGGCCGGGCCATCGCCGCCTGTGTGGTGGTGTGGGGACTGTCGATCGCCCTGTTCGGGATCGTCCCGATCCTCGGGGTGGGCCTGGCCCTCCTGGCTGTGGCCGGCGCGGCCGACGTCGTCTCGGCCGTGTTCCGACAGGCCGTGCAGCAGCGTGTCGTCCCCGAGCACCTCCAGGGCCGCCTCTCGGGGATCTTCTTCGCCGTGGTGGCCGGCGGGCCCCGTCTGGGCGACGTGGAGACCGGCCTGGTCACCGAGCTCATCGGCCCCCAGGTCGCCGTGTGGTCGGGCGGCCTGGCCTGCATCGCCGGCGTCGGGATCCTCCTGTGGCGGACCCCCGAGCTCTGGCGGGACCGGGGTGGTGGCACGGCCCTCACCCCGGCGCAGGAGACCGAGGCCATCGCCGAGGCGACGGCCGAGCTGGGCGAGGCCGAGCCGCTCTGACCATCGGGTCCCGACGGAGGCTGGCCGGCGGGCTCAGGCCTCCTGGGTGGGCATCTGCTGGGGATCGGGGATCGGGATGGCCGGGTCGTCGCCACCGATCTCGGCCAGGTCGAGGGCCGTGCACCCCTGGGCCGAGGCCGCAGCGGCCGTGTCACCCGAGGTCGAGGGCAGGTCGGGCACCGACGGATCGGGGCTCGTCGTCCGTAGGGCCCCGGTGAGATCGGCCACCGTCTTCCGTCGCCAGGCCGAGATCCCCGGGGCCGTCACCCCGAACCGCTCCTCCAGGAACCGCAGCTGGGAGGTGTGGTCGGCCACCTCGGAATAGACATGGCCTCCCCGGCTGAACGGGGACACCACCAGCATGGGCACCCGCATGCCCAGCCCGATCGGTCCGTCGAGACCCTGGGCCGTACTGGGCAGGGGTGACGCCGTCAGGTACTCCCCCGGCGTACCGGGCGGGGCCACGGGGGGTGGCACGTGGTCGAAGAAGCCGTCGTTCTCGTCGTACATCACGAACAGCACCGTCTTCGACCACACCTCGGGGTTGGACACCAGGGTCTGGAGGACCGAATTGGTGAACCACTCACCCAGGCTCGGGGGGGAGGGCGGGTGCTCGTCGTAGCCCACGGGCGGGATGATCCAGCTGACCTGGGGCAGGGTGCCGTTGCGGACGTCGGACACGAAGTCGTCGGGGTAGATCGGGGCGAAGGCCTTCTGGTGGATGGCCGTCGTCGGACGCTGGTACTGGGAGAAGTACGGCAGCACCGAGTCGGAGACGGCGATGACCAGCGGGGACTCGGGTTGGTAGAGGGCCCCCGGCGGGTTGTAGACCTTCCAGCCCACCCCGGCGTCCTCCAGCACCTCGGGCATGGTGTCCATGTCGAGGGTGAATTTGTACGACGGCAGGCTGTTGGTCGTGACGATAGGCCCGCCGTGGGTCCCGGCCGGGTCGAGGGTACCGGCGATGGCCATCAGGCGGTTCGGGTGGGTGGGCCCGAGGACCGAGCAGTGGTAGTTGTCACACAGCGTGAAGGCGTCGGCCAGCGCGTAGAAGTAGGGCAGATCGGCCCGGCGGTAGTAGCCCATGGTCACGGTGCCGTACTCGGGTCCCTCGTAGACCGACGAGGTGTGGGTCTCGACGAACTTCTTCATGGTGCCCCCGTCCCGGCAGAGGTGCTGGGGCAGCCAATTGTGGGTCAGGTCGTTGGTGCACGTGGTCCCGGCGGCGGACGTGTCGAGATGGAAGGGCAGCAGGGCCCCGCCCGGGGCGGCAGCGTAGGGCTGGGCGAAGGCCCCGAGGTCCCCCGCCGGATGGTCGTCGAAGCCCCGGGCGCCCGGGTAGGTGCCGAAGTAGTGATCGAAGGACCGGTTCTCCTTCATGAGGAAGATCACGTGCTCGACCGCCCCGAGGTCCGAACCGGCGGGCTTGGTGGCCGCGGCCTTGGTGATGGTCGCCGACGAGTCGCCGCAGGCGGCCAGGATCACCCCGGCCGTAGCCGCCAGTCCCAGCTCGAGGACGTGCCGTCGGCTGACCGCCCGCCGTACCAGCTGCTCGTCGCGCCGGTCGCTGCTGGTGTAGCGCATCGCCCCCCCGAACCGCCGGTAGCCCCCACCGGGACAGACGCCCCGGACGGTTGACGTTACCGCGACGTACGGACCGCGGGTGGGCAGACTGCCGCTGTGACACCCGGCTGGCAGCCTCGGATGACGACGACTGCCGGACGGTGCGGAGCCGGCCCGGCCCGGAGGAGGAGCTGTCATGGACGACCGCTACGGTCCATCCCGAAGCACCGACGGCCGCCCGGCCGAACCGGCGATCGAGCGCGCCTCCTCCGTGGTCGGGCGGGGAGGCTGGGCCGTGCTCGAGACCCGGTCGGTGACCGGTCCCCGGGGCTGGCACACCGTGGGCCTGGCCACGAACCACGACCACCCCGAACTGGTCGTCGAGGCGGTGTCGCGGGCCCATGGCCGGGCCGTCCTGGCCGCCGTGGCCCAGGCCGTCGCCGGTGGTGGCACCCGGCTGGACCATGGTGACGTGGTGGTCGCCGGGGGCGTGGACCTCCGGGCCGTGGTGATGACCGACGGCCTCCTCCCCGGGGACGGTCCGACCCACCTCCACGGCGCCTGGGTCATCGAGCCCCGGCCGATGTTCGACCACGGGGCCGTCCAGCTGGTCTGGCCCGACCTCGGCGGGCGATACCCGTGGGACCGCGGTTTCTCCGGTGACCAGCCGGTGCTCGGCCCGGTCCCCTGGGTCCGTCCGATGCCGTGAGTCAGGCTCCGAGGCCCGTAGGCCAGGCCCGTGGTCCGGGACTGCCCCCGGGGTACGCTCGGCCCATGAGTGACGTCCCGTCCGGACCCGGCGGAACGGCCGGGACGGCCGGGGTCCCGGAGGTCCCGGAGGCCCCACAGCCCACGGTGACCACGCCGTCCACGGCGACCCCGCCGGCAGGTCCTCCTGCCGCCGCCGGGACGGGCACTCCGGGCCCGGCCGGGGGACCATCCCCTGGTGGCCCCTACCCCTACGGGCCACCACCCGGCACCGGTGTCCCCGGCTACGGCCCGCCGCCGGGTTACCCCTACCCCGATCCCTATCCCTACGCAGCCCCCGGTTACGGCCCGCCGCCCGGTTACGGCCCGCCGCCCGGTTACGGCCCGCCGCCCGGTTACGGCCCGCCGCCCGGTTACGGCCCGCCGCCCGGCGGCCCCGGGCCGGCGGGGCCACCCAAGGAGACCAGCGCCCTCGCCGTGGTCTCGTTGGTGCTGTCCGTGCTCTGGTTCGCCGGACTGGGCTCGTTGGCCGCCATCGTGCTGGCGGTCATCGCCCGGCGGAGGATCAAACGACACGAGGACACCCTGTCCGGCAAAGGCGTGGCTCTGGCCGGTCTCATCATCGGGATCGTCGGTGTCGCGCTGACCGCCGTCCTCATCCCGGTGGTCTTCGTGGCCAGCTCGTTCGTGGGCATCCTCACCACCCCGGTGGTCGCCCCCGTCGGGACCACCCTGCCGATCGACAGCCCCTTCAATCAGGACCTGGCCTCGGTCCGCGTGGCGTCGGTCACCTACCCGGTGGAGGCCACCGGCACCTCGGTCGTACCGGCCCCGGGCACCGGGTTCGCCGTGGCCGACGTCTTCCTCTGCGCCGATTCCAACGGCGTCACCGACGGTATCGACAACGGCGACGACTCGTTCGAGCTGACGCTGACCGACGGGGACATCGTGGACCCGGGCGAGGACGTCCGGGCGCCTGGCGTCGACTCCCTTCGCACCATCGCCCCGAATGCCTGTGCCGAGGGGTTCGTCACATTCGAGGTCCCCGAAGGGGCCGCCATCCACTCGATCAGCTACCTCGGTGCGGTCAGGCGCTTCGAGTGGGTGCTGCCGGTCACGTCACCGCCGTCCGGCACCTGACCGGTCCACCGACCGGCCGCCCGCCGCGTACGGACGCCGCTCGCCGCCGCCCGCCGCGGCCCGCCGCTACGTGAGCAGCTTGCGGATCTGGAAGGCCGTGATGATCTGCAGGATCCCGTAGACCCCGATCCAGATCCCCATCAGCGTGGTGAGGACGACCAGGGTGAACCCCGGGATGACCAGGGTGACCACCCCGGCCACGAAGCCCAGCGCCCCCATGAAGATCCGCCAGCCCCGTCCGGGCTGTCCCTTGCGCTCGTAGGCCGTGAAGAACTCGATGGACCCACCGATGATCCAGAACAGCCCGATCAGAAAGCCCAGGGCGATGGCCGTCTTGAAGGTGTGCCGGAGGAAGAACACGCCGATGATGACCGACAGCACCCCGAGCACCCCGAGCAGCACCCTGGTGCCTCCGGTGTTGTCGCTGTCGGCGATGGCCATCACGATGCGGAACAGACCGGCCACGCAGAGCCACACCCCGAGCAGGATGGCGATGGCGTAGACCGTGTCCTCCGGGTGCACCGTGATCAGCACCCCGAGGATGACCGACACGATGCCGAAGAAGAACACCCACCCCCACGACCGGCCCACCAATTGGAGGACGTCCTCGGACTCCCCGGTCACCTCGACTGCAGCAGATTTCGCCACCTGACACCTCAGTTCGCTCTGGGCCGTCCGGAGACGGCGCACCTTCCCGTCCAGAGCCTAGGCCGGGGGCGCACCACCGTCGGGGACCGTCCCGCCCGATGCTGCGGCGTCGGCCACCAGCGCCTCACTGGCCGCCCACAGTCGGCGGGCGGCGTCGGCGTCCTGGGCGGCCTTCGACGGCGATCGGCGCTTGGCGTTCACGAAGTAGCCGCCGCTCACGTCGGCCACCTCGGGCGAGGTGGCCAGGTACACCGAGGTCCGGGCCCCCTGCTCGGGGGTCTTGACGAAGGGCTTGATGACCTTCACCCCGAAGGCCAGAAAGCCGTGGGTGTCGCCGTCGCGGGCGTAACCCGTGGCCACCGTCCCCGGGTGCAGGCAGTTGGCCGTCACGCCGGTGCCGGCCAGCCGGCGGGCCAGCTCCACCGTGAAGAGGATGTTGGCCAGCTTCGACTCGCCATAGACCCGCATGCCCTTGTAGGTGTGCGTGGACTGCAGGTCGTCGAAGGGCAGTCCCCGGCGCGCCGAACGGTGGGCGGTCGACGCCACGTTGACGATCCTCGACGGAGTGTCGGCCCGGAGCCGGTCGAGGAGCAGCATGGTGAAGAGGAACGGACCGAGGTGGTTGATGGCGAACGTCGCCTCGTAACCGTCCACGGTCACGGCCCGGTCGGTGAGGACCAGTCCGGCGTTGTTCACCAGCACGTCGATGCGGTCGAACCGTTCGAGGACCTCCGCCGCCCCGGCCCGCACCGACGCCAGGTCGGCCAGGTCGAAGACCACCAGGTGGACGGAGCCGGCACCGGCCTCGTCACCGATGGCGGCCACCGCGGCCTCGCCCCGGGCCCGGTCCCGGGCCGTGATGACCGTGCGGGCCCCGGCCCGGGCCAGCGCCACGGCCGTGGCCCGGCCGATCCCCGAGTTGCCACCGGTGATGACCACGGTCTTCCCGGACATGTCGGCGAAGGTCATGGCCCTATCCTCACACGACGCCCGCCGGCCGTGCCCGCCGGAGGTGTGCCCGCCGGAGCCGGGCCGGCCGGCGGGTTGGGGCCGTCAACCACCGGCCGGCGCCGGGGACGGAGTGGTCGCTGGGGACGGAGCCGGGGGCGGGGCCGCCGGCTTCGGGGCGATCCACGCCCCGAGCACATAGGCCGCCACCACCGACACGATGACGATCGGGGACACGGCCAGGGCGTCCTGGGCCAGCAGCAGAATGGCCAACATGGCCGAGGCCAACGGGAGCCGCAGCATGGCCGCCCCCATGCCCCCGATCCCCGCGGCGATGGCCGGGACGATGCTCATCCCCGGCAGATGGGAGAACACCAGGCCGATGGCCGCACCCAGCAGCAGCGACGGGAAGACCGGCCCACCTCGGAAGCTGGAGAGCGAGATGCCGTAGGCCAGGCCCTTGCAGACCATCAGCACCAGCAGGGCGCCGACCGACCAGGTGGCGGCATGGCCCACCAGCGTGCCGAGGTACGACTGCCCGGAGAAGAGCACCGGCGTGATCCCCTTGTGGGTGATCACGGCGAAGACCAGGGCCAGCACCCCGACGGCCACACCGGCCACCGGCGTCAGGGTCAGCATCCGGGGCGCGGTGAACGTCCGCAGGTACAGGCCCATCCGGCGGATCCCGGTGGCCAGCACCGCGGACACCAGGCCGATGGCCAGGGCCCACAGCAGCTGGACGAAGGTCGGGTGGGGGTAGGCCGGCAGGCCCGGGAGGCTGAGGGTCGACGAGCCGAGGCCCGTCCACCGGCCCATGCCGATGAATACCATGGCCCCGATGCCCGAGGCCAACAGCCCCGGCACCAGGATCAACGACAGCAGCTGTCCGCCCACCCCGACCGCCTCCATGAGGAAGAAGGCGGCGATCAGCGGCGACCCGAAGATGGTGCCCAGGGCGGCGAAGCTGCCCGCCGCGGCGATGACCGTGGAGGCCATGGGCGGGGCGTCACGCTTGGCCAGGTGCACGGCCAGGGCCCCCAACCCCCCGCCCAGGGCCAGCAGTGGCGCCTCGGGCCCGAGCACGATGCCCAGGCCCAGGCCGGCGATGGCTGCGGCGAGGACCCCGAAGAGCTCGATGGGCTGCGGCCCCCCGGTCTGGAGCCCGTCGGCCGGCGAGTGGCCACCGGTGCCGGGCAGGTAGGTGATCGAGGCCCCCACGGCCAGACCGGAGACGGCCAGCAGTGGGATGGCCCACCAGTCCGGCGCCGACTGGTAGCCGAACACGTGGGGCAGGTGGTCGTAGAGGCCCGTCTGGATGACGTCGACCAGCTGGATGAAGCCGTAGGCGGCCAGCGAGATGGGGACGCCGACGATGGCACTGAGCAGCAGGATGACGATGTACTGCCGGCTGCGCAGCAGCTCGGCGGGGTTCAGGGCGGCCGCTGCGGCGGCCGGGGTGGCGGCCGGGGCCGGGCCGGTGGGAGGGGTGGGGGCAGGCACGACTACGCCGTCGGAGCCGGATCGAACCGGGAGGTGAGGGACAGGAGCTTGCCGGTCGAGTACGTCCGTTGCTCCTCGAAGATCCGTTCGTAGCCGGTGTGGCTGATCCGCCAGCTGTCCCCATCGCGCCGGTAGCGGTCGGTGTAGAGCGCCGTGCCGCCCAGTTCGAAGTCGGCCCCGGCGGCGATCACCCGGTCCTCGAGGTACCAGACACCGGTGGCCGTCCCGTCGTCGGCCACCGTGATCTCGGGGTGGTGGCCGTGGTGGACGGTGATGATCCCCGGGTCACCGAGCGACGACTCCAGGAATTCCACCACAGCGGCCCGACCCACCGGTCGGTACTTCCCCGCCTCGTAGGACGTGGTGACGTCGTCGGTCAGCAGGTCGCCCAGGTCGTCGAACCGCTTGGTGTCCAGCAGCCGGAAGTAGGCGTACTTCAGCCGCTCGATCGACTGGCGTTCCTCGGTGTGCGTGGCCCCTGGCATCCGTCCTCCGTCGCTGTGTTGCGGAGAGTGTAGGGCGGCGGTCACCGGGGGTGCCGTTCCGGCCGGGCCCGGTCTCCGGGGCCCGGTCTCCGGGGCCCGGTCTCCGGGGTCCGGTGTCCCCGGGGTCAGGCGTAGCGGGCCGCCGGGGTGCCGGGCGGGTTCCCCACCCCGGGCACGGCGTCGGGGTTGGCCACGCAGACCTCGCCCTCCAGACCGTCGGGATCCCGGAAGAACAGGCTGAGCACTTCGCCGAAGTCCGTCACGAAGGCGTCGGCCGCCCCCCGGGCCATGAGCCTGTCCCGGATGGTCTCGAAGGCCTCGATCGACGGGGCGTGGAGGGCCAGATGGTCGAGGCGTCCCCGGCCGAACATCGGGGTCTGCCGTTCGGCCTCGGTATTCCCGACGATCTCGAACACGTTGAGCTCCGACGTGGGGCCCACCCGGATGACGGTCATGCGGACGTCCTGCTTCTCCGGCGTCTCGGGCCCGTCACGCAGGACCTCGGCCTCGAACACCTCGCGGTAGAACGTCTGCAGGCGCTCCGTGTCGGCGGTGAGCAACGCCACGTGGTGGAGGCCGTCGGTCAGCACCGGCGCCCCGTCCTCAGGCCGTCGCCGGCTCGGGCGTGGCCGCCCGGATGGCCGCCAGCTCCCGGTCGACCAGGGCCTCGCGCTCGTCGAGGTCCCGCTTGGCCCGACGGGGGCTCCAGGGGCCGGCCATGGTGAACACCAGGAGGAGGAAGATCACCTGGCCGCCCAGACAGATCCACCACCAGGTCTTCCACTGCTTGGGCGCCTGCTGCTGGGCCGACACGATGGCCGGCGCGTACCGCAGGAGGTTGGCCAGCTGCGGCGAGCCGGCCGCCTTCACCGCGGCGATCTTGAGGGAGGACACCGGCTGGCTGGGGTCGGCCTGGACCGACGTGATCACCGGCTGGAAGGCCTGCAGGGCCAGGACCTGGCTGCGCAGGGCCGAGGGCAGGGCGAGCCCGGCCGTCACGGCCTGGGCGTAATTGTTGGGCTGCTTCTCCAGCACGGCGGCCAGGGCCGTGGTGGGGAGGGCGGCACCGGGGTAGGGCTGGTTCGACTGCAGGGCCGTGAGCTGGTCGATGACCGCCGGGGGTGCCGGGGACACCCGGGGGCCGCCGGGCGAGGGCACGTAGGGCTGGGCCGCTTGGAAGGCCTGGAGCTGGCTCGAGTAGTACTGGTTGTCGACGATGGTGGACGACGTGGTGATGATGTGCGGCAGGATGAGGAACGACCCGGCCACCACCAGGCGGAGGATCCAGCCCCACACCGACAGGCCGGTGGCCGACAGGGCCGGGTTGCGGGCCTCCACGGCCTCGGTGTAGCCGGCCATCCACGGGGCGTAGGCCACGCCGATGAAGAACCCGAGGAAGAGGACCACCGCGACCAGCGAGTAGTAGCCGGTGTGCGGGTGGTCGGCCAGCTGGATGAAGACGAACGTGGTGATGATCATCCCCACCGCGCCGATCACCATGAAGGGCTTGCGCACCCGGAAGCGGTCGGAGACCAGCCCGGCCACGACGAGCATGATGGCGTTGGCCGCCCAGTACCAGGTGTCGATGCCGTTGGCGTCGGCCGTCGTCTTGTTGAACACCACGGCCCAGTAGATGACCAGCACGCTGACCGAGGCGAAGTAGATCAGCAGGAACAGCGAGATGGCCACCGAGGAGGTGATCAGGTCCCACCGGAGCATGGTGCGGAAGGGGTGGGCGATGGCCCGCTCGACGTCGATGCCCTTGGCCTTGGCCTCGATGAGGGCCCGCTCCCGCATGGAGACCATCAGCTGGTCGCGGAGCTTCGGCCCCAGCTCCTTCAGGAAGAAGAAGGCCACCACGAAGACCACCAGGCAGACGACCCCGGAGATGATGTACTGGTCCTGCCAGGGGTGGAAGTGGTTGAGCGTGCGGGTGGCGACGAGGCTGGCGACGAGGCTGCCCAGGGTCGGCCCGAGGGCCCAGAACCCCATGGCCGCCCCCCGGCCCATCTGGGGGGAGAAGTCGCGGATGAGCGCCGGGGTCACCACCAGGATGATGCCCTCGAAGAACCCGATGAAGCAGTAGACGATCGAGAACTCGAGGCTGGTCCGGGCGTTGGCCATGCCGAAGAGCTGGAGGAGCCCCACCACCAGCACGCCGAGGATGGCCAGGTTGGCCCGGCCGATGCGGTCCGAGACCCCGCCGAGCAGGGCGCTGAAGGCCCCGATGGCGTTGGAGACCACCAGCAGGCCGATGAAGTACAGGAAGGACATGTGGAAGTACGGCAGGAAGAGGGTCGTCGTGCTGCCGACCACGTAGTAGAGGTAGTAGAGGGTCACGGTGGCCGCCACCACGATGGCCAGGTAGCCGATCCGCTTGCCCGGAGTCGGGTAGTGGTCGAGGTCCCGGTTGAAGATCCCTCCCCGCCGTCGCTCCACCGCCGCGCCGTCGGCCGTTGCATTCTCCGTGGTCACCATGACGCCCCCAACAACTGGTCCGTACCGCTGCCCCTGCACCGTCGACAGTACCCCCAACCGGGGCCCCGACGGTCGACCGTCGGGCGGGGGCCCCGACCCCGGCCGTCCGGGCCGGTCGACCGCCGGGAGGGTCCCCGGTGCGCGGCAGCCCCCACCGTGACGTACTACCGTCGATGCCCACGGCCCCGGGGTGGTCCGGGCGACACGGCAGACCGCAGCGATACCGACCGGCGTCCCGACGCCCGGTCCATGGGGGGAGTGCGATGAGCGAGGGCGACGTGGCTGCAGGGCGCGGCACAGGACCGACCGCCGCAGGGGGTCCGGTCCGATGAGGAACGCCTGGTCGTGGCTGGGCCTCAACCTGGGCAAGCGGGCCGGATCGGTGGCCGTCATCGGCCTGGCCGTCACGCTCCTCCTGGGCCTCGGGATCACCCAGCTGCAGTTCCGCACGTCGAACGCCAGCTACCTGAACGCCAACGACAAGGCCCAGATCGAGAACCAGAACTACGAGAACCTGTTCGGCGGGGACCCCATCGCCGCCATGTTCACCATGGCCCCGGGCAGCACCATCGACGATCTCTTCACCCAGCACAACATCACCGAGTTCCAGGCGGTGCAGCGCCAGCTGACCGCCGACCCGTCGGTGTTCAGCGTGATCACCCCGCTCGACTCGATCACCCTGGCCCAGAGCCTCTCGACGTCGCCCGACGGCAACCCGACGTCCAGCCTGGCCGGCCAGCTGCTCCTCTACGGGGAGGAGCACGACCCGACGGCGGCGGGCAAGGCGGCGCGCCTCAAGAACATCGAGAGCCTGCTGGCCGCCGACGGCACATTCTCCCCGGCCCAGCAGACCCTCACCAACCCCGCGTGGGTGAACTTCCTGGCCCACAGCACCGACGGCTCCATGCGCACCTCGTCGCTGGCCTTCCTGCCCAACGACGGTCACGGGGTGGCCATCGTCTTCCTGAAGGGCGACCTCTCCATCGAGCAGGAGTCGGCGGCCTTCACCTCGGTCCAGGCCATCTTCGCCAAGGCCCACTTCGACCACGTGACCGGGGGGACGCCGCTGGTCACCGGGGTGCCGGCCCTGCTCAAGACCATCAACAACTACCTGAAGACCGGGATGCTCCGCCTCGGGGGCCTGGCCGCCCTCATCATGGTCATCATCCTGGCCCTGCTGTTCAACGTCCGGTGGCGCCTGCTCCCGTTCTTCGTGGTGGCCGTGGGCCTGGTGTGGGCGTTCGGACTGGCCGGCTACATCGGCATCCCCCTCACCCTGGCCAGCATCGCCGGCCTGCCCGTCCTCCTCGGGATAGGCATCGACTACGCCATCCAATTGCACTCGCGCGTGGAGGAGGAGGTGGTGCTCGACCGCGCCGACCATCCCATCCAGGCCACGGCCCGCAACCTGGGACCGGCCCTGCTGGTCGTGACCTTCGACGCCGTCTTCGCCTTCCTCGCCCTCACCCTGGCCAAGGTGCCGATGATCCGCCAGTTCGGCTGGCTCCTGGTGGTGGGCATCATCGCCGTCTGCATCTGCTCGATCATCCTGCCCCTGGCCATCCTGGGGATCCGGGAGTACAAGTCCCCCACCAAGGGCAAGGACTTCTCCACCGGCCGGCTCAGCCGGTTCGTGGTGTGGCTGGGCCGGGTCCCCCCGAGGGCCGCCCTGGCCCTGGCCATCGTCAGCGTGGTGGTCTTCGCCGGGGGCCTGGCCGTCGAAGGGCACATCACCCTGCAGACCGACCCCCTCCAGTGGATCAACCCCCACGACCCGACGGTCCAGGACATCAACACCCTGAAGGCCGGAACGGGGACCGACAACGAGCTCGGCGCCCTGATCACCACCGACGCCCCGTTCGTCACCGCCCAGGCACCGGCGCAGAACCCGGTGACCACCGAACCGGCCACCGCGTCCTGCCCCTACGGCGGCGACATGAGCCAGAAGACGGTGGATTACGTCACCACCTTCTCCGACCAGCTCTACCAGAAGTACTCCGGCCTCCTCTTCCCGGCCACCGGCATGGTCAACCTGGTGGCCGAGTTCATGGAGGTCCCCGGGGCCTCCATCGTGGCCCCGCCGGCCTCGCTGGTGGCCCAGGCCTACTGCATCGCCCCCACCGACATCCAGCGCTCCGGGGTGGCCGACGACGGCAAGGCCCTCAGCACCTTCTTCCGCTCCAAGACGGCCGTGCTGGGCGATCTCACGCCGGTGGTGAACGACCTCAACGACAACGTCCACCCGCCGGCGGGCATCGCCGTGGCCCCCGGCGGCATCGCCGTGGTCGGCGTGGGCCTGATCGACAACCTGGCCGCCTCGCGCACCCTGCTCACCTACCTGGCCATCATCTTCGTCGGGCTCTTCCTGGCCGTCCGGCTGCGCAGTGTCTGGCGGTCCCTGCTGTCGCTGGTCCCCGTGCTCATCGCCGTGGGTGCGGTGACCCTGGTGGCCTGGGCCCTCCACCTGCAGCTCAGCCCGCTGACCGCGGTGTCGGGTCCGCTGGTGGTGGCCGTCTGTACCGAGTTCACCTCCCTCATCCTCCTGCGATTCGTCGAGGAGCGGGGCCGGGGGTCCGACCCGATCCAGGCCATGGCCACGACGGCGTCGCGCACCGGCCGGGCCTTCGTGGTCTCGGGCCTGACCGCCGTGGCCGGTGTGGCCGTGCTGGCCACGTCGTCGTGGCCGCTGCTCCGCGATTTCGGCATCGTGGTGGGGCTGAACGTCCTGGTGGCCCTGCTGTCGGCCCTCATCGTGCTGCCGCCCATCCTCGTCTGGGCCGAGGGCGACGGGCGCAACGTCGTCTCGAGGGGCCTGGTCCGTCACGACAGCGAGCCGCCCCGTCCCGACGCACCGCCCACCCCGCCCCGGACCGTCCCCGAGGCCCCCGTCCCCACGGCCTGACCGGCCCGACCCCACCGCCGCCCCGGCTCCCGGGGTGCGGCGGACACCGGCGGCGGGCCCCGGCCCCCGTCACCGAAAGGAGCAGCCATGCCCAGCGACGACCCGTGGTGGAAGCGTGCCGTGGTCTACCAGATCTACCCCCGCTCGTTCGCCGACTCCGACGGTGACGGGATCGGCGACCTGCCGGGGCTGCGGGCCCACCTGGACGATCTGGTATGGCTGGGTGTCGACGCCCTCTGGCTGTCGCCCTTCTACCCCTCGCCCAACGCCGACTTCGGCTACGACGTGAGCGACTACTGCGCCGTCGACCCGGTCTACGGCACCCTCGACGACTTCGACGGGCTGGTGGCCGACGCCCACGACCGGGGCATCCGCATCATCGTCGACTGGGTCCCCAACCACTCCTCCGAGCAGCACCCGTGGTTCGTGGACTCGAAGCGCGGCCGCGACGCCGAGCACCGCAACTGGTACGTGTGGCGCGATCCGGCCCCCGACGGCGGGCCGCCCAACAACTGGGTCTCCACCTTCGCCCCCGACCATCCGGCCTGGACCTTCGACGAAGCCAGCGGCCAGTGGTACCTCCACCTCTTCGAGCCGGGTCAGCCCGACCTCAACTGGGACGAGCCCGCCGTCGAGGCGGCCATGCACGACATCCTGCGCTTCTGGCTCGACCGCGGTGTCGACGGGATCCGGGCCGACGTGGTCCACTGCATCGGCAAGGACCCCGACCTGCCCGACAACCCGGCGCACCTGGCGCCGATCCCCCACTCGGTGCTCAACGACGTCGGGGTCACCCATGGGCGCCTCCGGGCCATCCGGCACCTGATCGACGAGTACCCGGGTGACCGGATGATCCTGGGCGAGGTCTTCCTGCTGTCCACGGCGGCCGTGGCCGAGTACTACGGCGACGACGACGAGCTCCACCTGGCCTTCAACTTCCCCCCGCTGCTCGCCCCCTGGCGGGCAACGCAGTGGAACGAGGCCATCGCCGAGGAGGAGCGGGAGCTCACCCCACGCGGCGCCTGGCCGACCTGGGTGCTGTCCAACCACGACAACCCCCGACCCCGCACCCGGTACGACAACGGCGCCCGCCTGCTGGGCGAGGACGAGGTCACCCGGGGCCGGCGCAGCGAGCCCCGGGGCCGGGCCGCCGCCGTCCTGCTGTTCACCCTGCGGGGGACGCCCTTCTTCTACCAGGGCGAGGAGCTGGGTCTCCTCGACGCCGTCATCACCGAGGAGCAGCGGCTCGACCCGGGAGGTCGCGACGGCTGTCGGGCTCCGATCCCCTGGGACGGGACCCCGGACCACGGGTGGCCCACTCCCGAGGGCGTGGCCACCTGGCTCCCCTTCCCCCCCGATGCCGACGGGCGCAACTACGCCTCCCAGCGCGACGACCCCGGTTCGGTCCTCCACCTCTACCGCCGCCTGCTGGCCGCCCGGCGGGGCTCACCGGCCCTCACCGTCGGGGATCTCGTCCAGCTCGAGGCACCGGAGGGGGTCGTGGCCTACCGGCGGCGGGACGGGTCCACCGGTGACCAGCGCACCGTGCTGGTCAACTACACCGGTGAGTCCGTCGACGTGGACCCGCAGGCCGCCGGCCGGGCCCTGCGGGTGGAGATCGCCAGCGACGGGGTCGGCGAGGGTGCTCCCTACACCGGCCACCTGGGGCCCGACCAGGCCGTGGTGCTCACCGCCGACTGAGGGACGGACTGCCCCGCGACGACGAGGACGGGTGGCGACCCGGTCGGTCGCGGTCATCGCCCCGCCGGGCCGGGGAACGCCCGACGGTCACTCCCGTTCGACCCGCCGCAGTCCCCCCTCGGGCGTCCACCACTCGACGACCAGTCGGGTGGCATCGGCGTTGAGCCCGGTGATCACGACCTCGGTGAGGTCGGCGACGAACATCGCCGCGTCAGGTCCGTCGGTCCGGTCCTCCCCGGTCGACGGGCGGTCGGGGTACGCCCGCCCGGCGATCTTCGCCTCGCCGGGCCAGTCGCGCTCGTGCCCCTCCACGGGGTGGAAGGTCGGCCCGTGGATGGCGAACCGGGGATCACGGCCGAGGTCCGCCGCCTTCCGTGCGCCCGCCATCGAGCCGAACCGGAGCTCCCCGTCCGTGAGCTCGCACTCGATCCCCGAGATGCGGGGGGAGCCGTCCGCCCGGAGCGTGGCGATCGTCTTGTGCCGTCCGGCGTCGAACAACCCCGCGACCCGGGCGGCGAACTCCGGCTCGGCCTCCTCGAAATCTCCCCAGGTCGGCACGGCCACGCACTGTAATTCGGTTGGCCCCGGACGCGTGCTCCGCTCTGCGGTCACCGCGGGACAGCCGGGTGCGGACCTGGCAGGATGGCCCGGATCCCGACCGAGGAGGAGTGTGGAGAGGTGCCGTCGACGAGTCACCTGCTGGACGTCCCCGGCGCCCGCCTGCACCTCGAGGTGCAGGGCTCGGGTCCCACGCTGCTGCTGGTCGGCCACCCCATGGGTGCCCTGGGGTTCGCCCGGCTGGCCCCGTGGCTGGCCGACCGCTACACGGTCGTGACCTATGACCCCAGGGGGTTCGCCCGCAGCACCATCGACGACCCCGACCAGGACGCCGAACCGGACCTGCTGGCCGACGACGCCCGCCGTGTGCTGGAGGCGGTGGACGGCACGCCGGCGCTGGTGTTCGGCAGCAGTGGCGGCGCCGTCACCGGCCTGGCCCTGGTCGCCCGCCACCCGGACCACGTCCGGACCCTGGTCGCCCACGAGCCACCGCTGGCGCTGCTACTACCCGGGGCCGACGAGGCCCGCGCCGCGATGCACGAGATCTACGACACCTACCTCGACGAGGGCATCGGCGCAGCGTGGGACCGGTTCGGTTCGTTCACCGGCATGGCCGACCCGGCCGGGGACGAGCCCGCCGAACGGCCGCCGCCGTCACCCGGCGAGGTCGCCATGAGCCGGCGCTTCTTCGGCCACGGCCTGCTGCCCATCGCCTGCTACGACCCGGACCTCGCCGCCGTGGAGGCGGCACCGGCCCGGGTCGTCGTCGCCGCGGGGGCGGAGTCCACCGGCCAGTTCCCCCAGCGCACGGCCGTCGCCCTCGCCGGACGCCTGGGCACGACGCTGTTGACGTTCCCCGGGGGCCATACCGGGTTCGTCACCGACCCGGAGGGTTGCGCCGCCGTCCTCCGGCGCGCCCTGGACTGATCCCCGCGGGGATGGGCGCCGACCGGCCCCCCGCACGGCGCCGCCGACGCGTCGATACTGGTGGCATGGGCGTCCGTCCGAAGTGCTCCGAGCGCGGCCGGTCCGACCCCGGTCCGGCGGTGCGGCGCGTCCCCGGTCCGCGTCAGGGCCGGACACCACGCCCCGCCCCCGACCACCGACCCCGGCACCTCCGGCGGTACCCCCGGTGACCCCCGCCCCGGTACCCCCACCGGTCGAGGTCACCACGAGCCACGAGGCCCACGTGGGGGACATCACCGTGCGCCGGGCCCTGCCCCGGGCCGGTCGGCGCACGGTCGGTGCCTGGTGCTTCGCCGACCACCTGGGCCCGGTCGAGGTGCGCGGCGACCACGGCCTCGACGTGGGCCCCCACCCCCACATGGGGCTCCAGACGGCCACCTGGCTGATCCAGGGGGTGGCCCGCCACCGCGACAGCCTGGGCACGGACCAGCTCCTCGCCGCCGGCGAGCTCAACCTGATGACCGCCGGCCACGGGATCGCCCACGCCGAGGAGGCCACCCGGACCTACCAGGGACCGCTGCAGGGCATCCAGCTGTGGATCGCCCAGCCCGAGTCCACCCGCCACGGACCACCGGCCTTCGAGCACCACGCCGGGCTGCCCGAGGTCGACCTCGGCGGGGCCCGGGCCGTGGTCTTCCAGGGGGAGCTGGCCGGTGGGCGCAGCCCGGCCCGCCACGACACGCCGCTGGTCGGCGCCGACCTGTCGGTGCGGGGGATCACCGAGGTCCCGCTCGACGCCGGCTTCGAGCACGGCCTGGTGGTCCTCGACGGGGAGGTGGCCGTCGACGGCCGCACGCTCGGTCCGGGCCACCTGGGCTACCTGGCCCCCGGGCGCCGGACCCTGGTCATCGGGGCTGACGCCCCGGCCCGGGCCATCCTGCTCGGGGGCGAGCCGTTCCCCGAGACCATCCGGATGTGGTGGAACTTCGTGGGCCGCTCGCGCCAGGAGTTCGTCGACGCCCACCACGCGTGGTCCACCGACGACGGGCGCTTCGGCACCGTCGCCAGTACCCTGCCCCGGGTCGAGACGCCACCGCCCGGCCCCGGACCGGCCGGCGGCTGACCCGGTGCCCGGCCACCGACCCGAGGAGGGGACCATGGACGTGATCGACAACACCGCGGCCCACCGCTACGAGCTGGTGGTCGACGGCGAGGTGGTGGCCATCGAGGAGTACCGGCTCCGCGGCGACCGCCTCACGCTGACCCACGCCGAGACCTTCGAGGGCCACGAGGGCCACGGCCTGGCCCGGGTGCTGGCCGACGGGGTACTGGCCGACGCCCGGCGCCGGGGCCTGGCCGTCGTCCCCCAGTGCCCCTACGTGCGCACGGTCATCGCCCGCAACCCGACCGAGTACCTCGACCTCGTGCCGGCCGGCCTGCGGGCCCGGTTCGGTCTCCCCGACTGAGCCGCACCCCGGGGGCGGCCCGGGCCGCTGCGGCAGCCGTCAGTCGAGGACGGAGAAGGTGATCCCGGCGGCCTCGAGCCGGGTGCGCAGGGCCGGCCCCAGGGCCGATGCCGTGGTGACCTGGCCCGCCGTCGCCGGCAGGTCGTCGACCACCAGGCTGAGTGCCGTCTCGCTGATCATGGTGGCCGTCTCGGTGTAGCCCGGGTCCCCGCCGGCCACCTCGGTGACCACCCGGGCACCGCCGCCCTCACCCACGAAGCGCACCCGGAACCACGCCGCGGCCCGCTGCTCGGGGGTGGGACCGGAGCCCGACGGACGGAAACGGGCGAGCGCCCGACGGGCCGGGCCCACCTGGGCCACGGCCACCAGGGCCCCGGCCCCCAGGGCCACCCCGGCCGCGGTCAGCGGGCTCTCCCCGGCCCAGTAGTGGGCGTAGGAGAAGTCCGGTCCGTAGGCGGGGAGCTGGCGGGCCGACTCCGCCACCACCTGGGGGTCGATGGTCGGCATGGGAAGCACCCAGAAGCCGGTATCGGCATCGTGGCCCGGACGTCCGTGGACCACCCGCACCCGGCGGCCGTCCAGGGGCGGCTCGACCCGGCGGCGGATGTCGTGCACCGTCCTCCCGGCCCGCAGCCGGGCCATGACGGCCAACGCCGATGCCGTGGTCCCCCCGGAAACCGTGCCCTTGGCCCGGACGTAGCCCCGGACCCGGATCGGCACGTCGTCGGGAAGCTGCTCCACCGTGAACTGGGCCCCGAGGTCGTGGGGGACGGAGTCGAACCCGCACGAGTGGATCAACCGGGCCCCGGTGGCCACGGCCCGGGCCTGGTGGGTCAGGTACATGAGGTCGACGAACTCGGGCTCACCGGTCAGGTCGAGGTAGTCGGTGCCGGTGTCGGCACAGGCGGCGACCACCGGCTCCCCGTGGACCAGATAGGGCCCGACGGTCGACACCAGCACCCGGGTGCGCTCGGCCAGGGCCCGCAGGGAGCGGGCGTCGGTGACGTCGGCCGTCACGATCGCCACGTCCCCCCCGACCCGGGCGGCCACGGCCTCGAGCTTCGACCGGTTCCTCCCGGCCAGGGTGAGCCGCGTCCCCGCCGGGGCGTGGTCCACCAGGTACCCGGCGATGAGGGCACCGGTGAACCCGGTGGCCCCGAGGAGGGTGATCTCGGCGTCGCGTCGGTCGTCGGGCATGTCCCAGGACCCTACCGCCATGCCCGGGGTCCTCCTCCGGTGGCCCGGTGCGGCGGCGTTTACAGTTGCGCCATGCCGGACGCCTCGGGGATGTTGATCGTGCCCCCGCGCCGGCGCCTGGTCTGGCTCCTCCTCAGCGTGCCCTCGGCCATCGCCGCCGGGGTGCTGTCCATCCGGAACCCGGGGCACAACCATGTCGGCCACGTCATCGCCGGGTGCCTGTTCTTCGCCTGGGTGGTGTTCATCTGCGCCATGTGCACCACCGTCTGGCGGCGGGGGGCGGCGGCCCTGGTCCTCGACGGCCACGGCATCCGCTTCCCCTACCTCCGGATCTTCGTCCCGTGGGCCGATCTGGAGACCGCCTCGGTCCGTCACAAGAGCCAGCAGCTGCGCCTCACCGTACGCGAGGGGGGTGGGATCATGCTCCCCGGGCGCAAGCCCTCCCGCAGCCCCGTCCACGAACGGCTGAAGCACCGGACCCTCCAGGTCCCCCAGCTCCTGGTGGACACCCCCCTGTCGGTGATCGCCGACACCATCGGCCGGCGCGGCCCGATCGAGCGTCCCAGCTTCCGGCTGCGGGTCTCGTTCCTCGAACGCACGGCCATCGGCGAGGGCATCGTCCTCCTGGCCTGGTCGGGCCAGAAGGGCCACCTCGACTACCAGGGCGTCTACTTCTGGGCCGCCCTGGTCATCGCCGGCATCTCCTTCGTCGACCGCCGGTCGCCGGAGTGGGCCCTCGGGGTGATCATCGCCGTCAACGTGGCGGTGATGACCTTCGTGGTGGTGGCCCCCGGTCCCCCGACCATCACCCGGGTCACCGCCCTGTTCAGCCTGACCTTCTCGCTGGCCGGGATCATCGTGGTGGGCGGCCTGCCCACCGGCGAGTCGCCCCCGCCCGGGGTCGCCACCTCCTGACGGCCGCTCAGACCGTGGCGGCCACCGCCGGCGACGTGTGCCCGCCGGGGAAGGTCAGCCGCCAGATCTTGGCCGTGGTGGTGCCGAACTGCCGCCGCAGCGACCCGGTGTTGTAGGCCACGCCGTACCGGTCGCAGATCTCCCGGACCCTCGGGGCCACCTCGGGATAGCGGTTGGACGGCATGTCGGGGAACAGGTGGTGCTCGATCTGGTAGTTCAGGCTGCCGCTCAGGATGGTGAACAGGCGGCCACCGTCGATGTTGCACGACCCGAGCACCTGGCGCCGGTACCACTGGGCCCTCGTCTCGTCGGCCACGTCCTCCTCGGTGAACACCGAGACCCCGGCCGGGAAGTGCCCGCAGAAGATGATGACGAAGGCCCAGACGTTGCGCAGCACGTTGGCCAGGAGGTTGGCCCCGGCCACGAAGAAGAAGCACGGACCGGCCAGCAGGGGCCAGAGGATGTAGTCCTTCAGCACCTGGCGGGAGGCCTTGCGCACCACGCCCTTGGCCCGGGTGCCCACTCCCGACGCCCGGGGGCTGCCCGCCGCGGCCAGCGAGCCGACGTCGACGTCGTGGAGGGCGATGCCCCACTCGAAGACCAGGGCCAGGCCGGCTCCGACCAGCGGCTGGAGGAGGTACGCCGGGCTCCACCGCTGACGGTCCGACACCCGCAGGACGTCGTAGCCGATGTCGCGGTCCCGTCCCATCACGTTGGTCCAGGTGTGGTGGACCACGTTGTGGGCGTAGATCCACTGGTCGGCCGGGCACACCATGTCCCAGTCCCACGAGTTGGCCTGGATCTCGGGGTCACCCATCCAGTCCCACTGCCCGTGCAGGACGTTGTGGCCGATCTCCATGTTCTCCAGCACCTTGGCCAGGGCCAGCAGGCACGAGCCGGTGACGGCCACCGCGGCGAACGACCACCAGTCGGCCAGCACCCAGTGCCACCGGGGCAGGAAGGCCACCGAGGCCAGTATGACCACCCGGGCCACCACGGCCAGGTGCCGTTGGAACGAGATCAGCCGTCGGAGGTAGTGCTCATCCCGCCCGCCCCGGTCCTCCATGGTCTCGTCGTAGAGGTCGTCGAGGGCCCGTCCCATCCCCTCGAGGTCGGGGGCGGTCGATCCGGTGGGCAGCGTGGCCGTCATGGTCGGCGTCCCTACAACCCGAGCTCGACGTCGCCGGCCGCCGCGGACACGCACGGTTGGATCCGGCCGCCGGGCTCCCCGACCAGGCGACCGGTGCGCAGGTCGCGGACCTTGCCGCGCACCAGGGTGCAGTCACACGAGTGGCAGATGCCCATCCGGCAGCCGTGGGGCGGGTTGAGGCCGGCGTCCTCGGCTACCCACAGCAGGTTGGTGTGGCCGTCGGCCACCACCTCGCGGCCGCTGGCGGCGAAGCGCACCGTCCCGCCCGCCGCACCGGGCAAGGGGTCCCCCAGGGGGGCCTGGAAGCGCTCCACGTGGAGGTGACGGGTCCGTCCGGCGTCGGAGCACAGCAGTTCGGCCCGGGCCACCAGGGCCGGTGGCCCGCACACCCACACGTCGCGCCGCTCCCAGTCGGGGCAGTGCTCGTCGAGCAGCTCCCGGCTGAGGTGGACGCCGTGTCCGGGGCCCTCCTCCCGGGTGAACACCGGGAGGTAGCGGTAGCGCGGGTGGGCCTCGGCCAGGGCCGTCAGCTCGCCGTGGAAGATGGACTCGGCCCCGGTCGGGGCGAAGTGGAGGTGGCAGGCATCGGGCACGGTGCCCTCGAGGTCGTAGGTGCGCAGCATGCTCATGACCGGCGTCACGCCGCTCCCCGCCGTGAGGAACAGCGGCTGCAGGGGCACGGCCCAGGGCAGGACGAAGTCGCCCTGGGGCTGCCCGAGGGGGAGGAAGGTGCCGACCGGCACCTCACGGGCCAGGAAGGGCGTGACCCGACCGCCCTCGGTGGCCTTGACCGTGATGGTGATCCGGCCGTCGGCGCGGTCGGGCGACGACGAGATCGAGAAGGTCCGGGTCTGGCGCATGCCGCCCACGGTGACGCCCACCCGTACGTACTGCCCGGCCCGGTGGCGGTGCCAGCCCCGGCCGGGCTTCAGGGTGAGGGTGCGGGTCGTCGGGGTCTCGTCGTGGACGTCCACCACCCGGGCCTGCAGCCGGTGGGTGGTCCACAGCGGGTTGACCAGCTCGACGTAGTGGGAGGTGGTCAACGGGGTGGCGAACAGGTCGACGACCTGCATCAGATGCGACCTGACCGTCCGTCGACCGGTGAGCGGGCCGGTCACGGCGCGTCAAGGATTCTGTTGATGGTCCAACCTACCATCCGGGGGCTTCCGGCGGCGGCCGGGGACCCCCGGCCGACCGGTCCCGGCCCCCGGCGGGGGCGGTCAGCCGGCGGCGGTCCGCAGTTCCTCGGGGACCTGGGCCAGGGCCTCGAGGATGGCCTCGGCCAGGGCGCGGGCCGACGCCGGATCGAGCTCGGCGGCCACCCGGGCGGCGGCCCCCCGGGCCGGGTTGCGCAGGTCGATGTTGAGGGTGTGCTCGGCCGAGGCGTGGACGGGGTGGTCGAAGTAGACGGTGGCATCGGTGACGGGGAACCAGCCCTCGGCCCCCTTGCCGCTCCCCTCGACGCTCAGCGTGACGGTCTGGTAGGTGCACATGGTGGTCTCCGTTCAGTCGGTGGCGAGCAGGCGGCCGTAGAAGTCGAAGACCTTCTCCCACCCGTCGTTGGCCGCCTCGGGGCGGTAGGCCGGGCGGTCGACGGCGAAGAAGGCGTGGCCGGCGCCCTCGTAGCTGTGGAATTCGAAGGTCTTGCCCTCAGCCACCAGTGCCTGCTCCAGCTCGTCCACCTGGGCCGGGCTCGGGTACTGGTCCTCGGCTCCGAACAGGCCCAGGAGGGGACACGACAGCTGTCCGGCCAGGTGGACGATGGGGGTGACCTTGAGGGGCAGTCCCTCGGGAGGGGTCCCCACCACGAAGGCCCCGTAGCAGTCCACGGCGGCGTCCAGGGGCAGACTGCAGGCGGCGAGGAAGGACTGGCGCCCGCCCGAGCAGTAGCCGATGGTCCCCACCTTGCCGTTGTGCCCGTCGAGGGAGCGCAGGTGCTCGATGGCCCCGGCGACGTCGCCCACCAGGCGCTCGTCGGGCACCCCGCCGTTGGCCCGGGCCGCCGCCGCGGCGTCGTCGGGGCTGGCCCCGGGGGCCTCGCGGCTGTAGAGGTTCGGACAGATGGCCAGGTAGCCGTGGGCGGCGAACTTCCGGGTGATCTCCTTGTTGCCGGCGTCGAAGCCCGGCATGTGGTGGATGACCACCACCCCGCCGGCCGGCGGCCCGCCCAGGGGAACGGCCCGGTAGGCCTCGATCTCGTCCCCACCGGCACCGGTGATGGTGACGGTCTCCGCTCGCAGGTCCTCGGTCATCGACGGTCGCTCGCTTTCCCTTGTCTCGTCCGGCCCCGGGCCGGCCCCGGGGTCCCACGGTCCTCCACGGTTTCCGCCACCTCCGCCACCTCCGCCACCTCGGCCCGGGCAGCCCGCAGCCGGACTGCCTTCTCCGCCCGCTCGTCGCGGAAGGCCCGGATCCGGGCCAGCGTCTCGTCCAGGCGGGCCAGCAGCTGGTCGTTGGCGGCGATGGCCTCGTCCAGCAGCACCCTACGTCGCTCGGGCGGTGGGTCGCCCGTGCGGATCTCCGACCGCACCCGGTCGAGGACGTCCACGTCCTCGGTGTCCAGTACCACCCGGACCTCGGCCAGGGAGAACCCCAACAGTTCCTGGAGGTCCCGGATGCGGGCCACCCGGGCCAGGTCCTGGGGCGAGTACAGGCGCTCGCCGCTGTCCCGCCGGTCCGACGGGGTGACCAGGCCCTGCTCCTCCCAGTAGCGGAGCGTCCGCGTGGTCAGCCCGGTGAGCTTGGCCACCTCGCTGATACGCAGGACGACCGGCGACCGCTCGGGGAGGAGGAGCCGGTCAGACACCCAGGCCCCCGTCCTCCTCGAGCACCGGTACGTCCTCGGCGTGGACGTAGCGGCCACCCCGGGTCCACGAGGCCACGGCGGCCAGCAGGCTGGCCACGATGGCGAAGTCGAGGGCGGCGTGCAGGCCGTCCCGGAACGGGGCCGAGATCAGGCCGGCGAAGAAGTCCCGGCCCTCCAACGTGGCCTGCTGGGCCGCCGGGAGCTGGGACAGGACGTGGGGCCCGACCAGGTGCTGGACGGGGTTGTAGCCGAGGAAGGCGGCGAAGAGGGTCGAGACGGGCGGCAAGTGGGCCGTGGACTCGGCGGCCGACGAGGGGACCCCGTGGGCCACCAGGCCCTGGTAGAGGTGGGTCGACAGGGCCGACGACAGGCCCACGATCATCAGGGAGAAGAAGATCCCGATGGACAGCACCTGGGCCGAGTTCTGGAAGGTGGTGTTCATGCCCGAGCCGGCGCCCCGGTGCTCGGGGGGGAGGCTGTTCATCACCCCGGCCCGGTTCGGGGAACCGAAGGCCGACATGAACACGCCGGTGAGGAAGAGGATCAGCCCGAAGACCCAGTAGCTGAAGTTGACCGGCAGGAACTCGAGGGCGGCGAAGCAGGCCGCCGTGCCCAGCATGCCGCCGGTGGCGAAGGGACGGGCCCCGAACCGGTCGGAGAGGACACCGGAGAGCGGCCCGGCCACCAGGAACCCCACGGTGAGCGGGATCATGGCGATCCCGGCCCACAGGGGGGTCACGCTGAAGTCGTAGCCGTGGAGGGGGAGCCAGATCCCCTGGAGCCAGATGATGAGCATGAACATCAGGCCGCCCCGGGCCAGGGCGGCGAGGAAGCTGGCCAGCACCCCGGAGGTGAAGGCCCGGATCTTGAAGAGCTGGATGCGGAACATGGGCTGGGCGACCTTGGTCTCGATCACGCAGAACGACACCAGGAGGGCGATGCCCAGGCCCAGGCAGACCAGCACCTTGGGGCTGGTCCAGCCCATGGTGTCGTGGCCGTAGGGCTCAATGCCGTACGAGATGCCCACCATCACCAGGATCAGCCCGAGGGCGAAGGTGATGTTGCCGGGCCAGTCGATGCGGGCCTTGTGCCGCTCCCCCAGCTCGCGTAGTTGCAGGTAGCCCCACACCGTGCCGAACAGTCCGATGGGCACCGAGACCAGAAAGACCAGCCGCCAGTTGATCGGGGCCAGGACGCCTCCGAGGATCAACCCGATGAACATCCCGCTGAAGGCCGCGGCCTGGTTGACCCCCATGGCCATGCCCCGCTGGTCGGCGGGGAAGGCGTCGGTGAGGATGGCCGCCGAGTTGGCCATGAGCATGGCCGCCCCGACCCCCTGGAAGATCCGCATGACGATGAGCCACATCCCGCCGGCGTGCCCGGTCATCCAGGTGATGGACAGCATCAGGGAGAAGAAGGTGAAGACGGCGAAGCCCAGGTTGTAGGTCTTCACCCGACCGTAGATGTCGCCCAGGCGGCCCAGGGTCACCACCAGGACGCTGGTGACCACGAGAAAGCCCAGGATCATCCACAACAGGTAGAAGCTGTTGCCCGGCTGCAGGGGGTCGAGCCCGATCCCCCGGAAGATGTTGGGCATGGCGATGAGCACGATCGAGGCGTCGATGGTGGCCATGAGCATGCCCAGGGTGGAGATGAACAGGGCCACCCACTTGTAGCCCGGTCCGGGCGGAGCCGTGTGGCGGACCCACCGGTGGTGGCCGGCCGCCGGGACGTCGGCGGTGGCCGGGGTGCGGTCGACGACCGTCACGGCCGGACCGTCCCGGGTCGGGGGTGGCGCCGGCGGGGGTCGTGGCGGGGGTGGAGGCGGGGGTCGGGTGATCTCACGTCTACGTCAATCTACCTTGACGCGGACGTCAACCGTTCGCCAGGCTTCGACCAGCGGCTGATGTGCCCACGTAGGGTGTCGAGGTGACAGGCAAGGCTTCGGGGCTCCCCAGACCGTGAGTGCTACGTCGCAGGGTCCGGGGTGGTGGCTGGCCAGCGACGGCCGCTGGTATGCCCCCGAGCTGGCCGAGCTGACCTCCCCGACGCCCCCCTCGCCACCGACGGTGCCACCGCCCGTCGACAGACAGGCGGTGGCACCACCACGGCTTCCGCCCCTGATGGTGCCGCCGATCGCCGTGCCACCGGACCACGGCTCCCCTCCGCCGCTCCGTCCACCGACGACCGGACCAATCGACGGCCCTCCGTCCCCGACCTCGTCGGTGGCTCCCGGGCCCCGTCCGGTACCCGAGCTCACCGCACGGCCGCCCGTTCCCCCGGACCGTCGACGGTGGTACCTGCGTCCGGTGGCCATCGGCATCGGTGCGGTGCTGTTGCTCGCCGTGGCCGCCGGATCGGCCTTCGGGATCGGGCACGCCGTAGAAAGCTCGCCGTCCACCACGGTGCCGGGCCCGACAGCCATGCGGACCACTCCGTCCGAACCCACGACCTCCACCACAGCCGGTCCCGCACCGGCCCCCACCGGATCGTCGTCCACCCCGGCCACGTCGCCGGCCGGCGTGGGGTCACCGTCCTCCGGAGGGACCACGTCGACCTCCACTCCGCCGACCACCACCCCGGCCGTAGCCGGTCCGGCGCCCTCGACCGAGACCGGGCCGGCTGGTGATTGGGTCACCCCGGCCGTGGCGCAGACCGTGCTGGCCACCACCTGGGCGGGGTACACCCAGGCCATGACGGACGACGACCCCACGGCACTGGGCACCTACACGACACCGTCGGCGTTCGACGCCTCGATGGGCACACTCGTCTGCGGTTGTCTTTCCGGTCCGGTCACCTACTCCGCGTCGGTGATCGCCGTGCCACCGCAGACTAGCTACCCGATCTCCTTCGGGGCCGGGCTCACCGGCACCGACAACGGCCAACAGGCCCCGAACTTCTTCGTCGTCTTCACCCAGGCGATCCCCGGGGCACCGTGGCTGATCTCCTTCGTCGCCGACTTCGGCGGAAGTACCGGCTTCTCGGGGTTCGCGCCGTTCTCTGCTGATCCGCCATCAGTGAGCCAGGAGTTCGAGATCACCCTGGCCCCAGCCCTGTACGCCGAGTACTTCGAGTCCGTCGACACGACGGGGAACCTCGGATCGGGCACACCGACCGACTATTCGCCCCAGTCCCGGATCCTCCAATCGGAGGTCAGCGGATCGAACGCCACCCATGCCGCGTGGCGGGCCGCGGGGTACAAGGAGCAGATCACCCACACGGTCGACCAGGTGAGCCCGATCTTCACGACGGGCCCGAGCGGAAGTCTCTTCTTCTCGATCGAATGCTTCTCCATCAGGGTCACCGACAACGTGACACCGGGCAACGGCTCGCCGCTCGTCGAACCCCAGGACGAGCAGACCTTCGACGGACTGGTCGCTCCCGGGTCGTACTCGGACATCAGCTTCTCGGTCGAGGACGAAGCCTGCATCGACGAGGGCCCGGGGGAGAACGGCTACGCGCTCTTCGGGGACTTCGGTGGCGACTACCGCGTCACCTCGACGCCTTCGGGCTGAGCAGCACCGGGGGTCCACACACCGGGGAGACCTCCGGCCCCGTCACGTCCGCCGGGCCACCAGCCGGTAGGTGTTGGTCACCGCGGCCCGGCGCTCGACCGGGGTGACCAACCGGTCGACGGCGAAGGCCAACGCCACCACCGGAGCGCCGAGCACGATGACCGCGGTCCGCCTGGCCCGGTCCATGGTCCCCGCCCGTGGTCGCCAGGGCAGGTCGGTCGCCGGGGCCAGCCGACTGAGGAGGAGCCCGGCGGCCCCGGTGAAGGCCCCCGGCATGTACGCCGGGCCCCGCTGTACCTCGAGGACCTCCATCCCCCGGCGCTCCAGTTCCTCGCTGAGCCGGCTCACCGGAAGGAAGTGCTGGTGCTGGGGCTGGAACCAGGGGGCCCAGTACTTCCCGAGGACCCGCTGCTCGAACCCGCACTCGGGGTCGGGGAGCTCGATCACCAGGTGGCCGTCGGGGGCCAGCACGCGGACCGCCGCATCGAGCTCCTCCAGGGGCTCGCGGGTGTGCTCGAGATAGTGGTGCATGCTGACCACGTCGTAGGTCCCGGCCAGCCGGTCGGCCAGCTCCACCAACTGGCCCCGGTACCCGGTCGTGACCCAACCGGCCCGTTCGGCCACCTCGACGCCTTCGGACAGATCGAGCCCGTCGAAGACCGTGTCGGGCCACACCCGTTTCGCCACCAGGCAGAAATGTCCGTGGCCCGTACCCACGTCCAGCCAATTCTTCGGCGTGGCCCGTCCCCGGACCATGGCGGCCCGGGCCTCGTAGGTCCGATCGTCGGCCCCGAAGATGTCCCCGGTGGCCTGCCCCATGAGGCCGTCGTAGAAGTCCCGGTAGTAGAAGTCCAGACCTTCGATCGAGAGCCTCGGGTTCTGGAACACCAGACCACACCGGTGGCACTCCTCGAGGACGAACGTCCCCGGCTTGCCCTGCATCAGGTCGGGGACCTCGAGCCGCACCGTCAGCTGGCGTGAGCCGCAGATCGGGCAGTCGTCCCGGTGGTCCTCGAAGAACGGCGCGGTGCCCCGCGCCAGGGCGGCGGCGTACTCCTCCCGGAGGACTTCGGGGTCGGGCAACCCGAGCTCGGCCGGAGTGGGACGCCACCGTCCCCGGGCGACGCGCAGCAGATCCCTCGGGCCGCTGAACCACCGACCGGCACTGTGGGCCACCAGGTCCGGTGGGGAGAAGGTGGTGCCGGCCAGGGCCACCAGGGGTTGCAGACACCAGGAGACCAGGGCGATCAGGCCCCAGACCGGGGACAGCACCAGACCGGCGGCCAGGACGAGATAGCCGACCAGCGGCACCCCCACCCCGAGCCGGGCCGCCTTGTTCCACTTCGCCGTCAGGTACCCCATCCGTCGGCCGGGGTCCTCGTCCGTGGCCCGCAGACCGGCGGCGACCGCCACGTCCGTCGAGGTCGGGCAGAACCGCTTGAGCTCGGCCGCGGCGCGGAGGAACTGCACCTCGTCGAGCTCGGAGGACGGCGTCATCCCGGCCCGCTCCAGCACGGACCTCCTGACCAGGATGGCCTGGCGGGCGGTGATCCCGGCGGCGAACGGCGCTGTCCGGTAGTCGGGGCTGTAGTACCGCAAGAGCTCGAGGACCCGGTCCGTCGGGAGGTCGCCGGGCACGAGGTCGACCACGTCGAGTCCTTCCGCCTCGGCGTAGCGGACGGCGGTCCGGGTGGTGGCCTCGTCCGGTTCGATCCCCGGGGCGGTGAGCCAGGCCCACGAGTCCGTCGCCGGTTCGTCGACCGGTCCGTCGACAGCACCGATCGAGCCCAGTTGTCCGACGCGCTGTCGCCACAGGGCGGCCAGCCCCAGCGAGCCGACCGCGGCCACCACCGGGATCCACCGCAGTCGCCTGGTCACCGTCGTTTCCCCATCGCCGTCGCGCTGTCCCGAAGTACCTGGATCATCCCAGGGTGTGTCACCGTGCGGCCGTGCCCACCAGGGGAGATCATCAGGGCGGAGTCTCACACGACTCGGCTCCGGCTTCCAGTGACCGGCCGTTCCCAGGTTCCACGCCGCGTACCAACCGTCGGGGGAGTGATCCTCAGTGCCCGATGCCGGCGATTCGGCTCCGACCGGCGGCTCGGACCCGACGCCGGTCGACACCCGGACTGGTCGGCGAACGTCTGATTTCGTTGGACGGCGTGTATGGTTCTCCGATTGAAATCGTCGCTGGAGGTCGCCATCGGCTTTGGACATCCGGCGAGGTCCAAGGGAGAGCCTCATGAAGCGCCGCGGACGCCGCAAATCCAGAACCTGGAAGTCATATCCGCTGATCGCGATCGCTTGCGGACTTGCGGTCATGACGACGCTGCCGCTGAGCACGATTGACGCGGGCGCCGCCACGTCCCACACCTCACAGCCGAAACAATTGGTGCCCTTTCAGCCGGGCGACTGGACGATCTATTACGCGGCCGGCGCTGCCTTCAAGTTCGAAGGTTCGTGCCGTCAGAATGTGGCGGACGGCCATCCGTGCTTCTCCGACTCGGACGAGGATCACTTCATGGACCTCATGACCTCCCTTCAGGGAATCAAGACCGAGCTCGATTCGGTCGCCAGCACGCAGCACGACATCATCGACCTGCTGAACAAGATCATCAGTGAACTCAATAATCAGGGCGTTCGGGACGCCTATGACCGGATCGCCAAGGCCATCGATCCGATAACGCTGGCCGTCCAGAAGGACCAGGAGTTTCTCGGCTGCATGAATTGGTTCAATACCAACGGCGGCAAGCCCGATGCCAGACAGCTCCCAGGCTGTGCACTTTCGGACGCCGCCGGGAACCCCATCGCTCCGGCGCCGGAATCACCTGCATTCACCTACACCCACCCGACGAATCTCGACGACCTCTACGCCGGCAGCCTGTCCTCCAACCCGAACGATCTTCCGAACGCCAGCGCCGGTGCTCGTCTGCTGGCGGCATCGCTCGGAATGATCGACGCCGCCGGATACAACAGTTCGAGCTGGGCGACGACGGCGACACAGGCGGGCGCCTACCTGGCCGATGTGATCAGCGGCAAGGAGAGCGACGAGCAATGGGCGATGCTGGACAACTACGTGAAGGCCAACACGTTCGACCTCGCCACGAGCGAGCAGGCGGTTGACGGCCCGCCGTACCTGACACCCAGCTACGTAAATCTTCAGAACAGCATTTCGACGTATTGGATTGATCTCGAGGCGTCCTACTTTGCCGTCCTGCAGACCGGTTTGGGAGTGATCGCGTCACAGGCCGGCCCGAACGCGGAGAACGCGAAGGCCACGGTCGCCACCCTTGACAAGCAGGAGTCCGGCGGACCCAGCTATGCCCCGAGCTACGCGCTGCCGGCCCAGATCAAGACCTGGATCTTTCCGGCACCAGCATCACTGCCGATGCCGCCGACGCTACCGGATCCCATCGCAGCCGCTCCGACCCAGGGGTGGTATGTCGACAAGCAGTCCCAGGTGAACGAAATCGAGAACATGACGACGACACCGACGGCAACCCCCACGCAAGCCGCGGCCGAGTATCCCACCAAGGCGCAACTCGATGCCTTCTCTGCGGAGTTGATCGCCCACAAGGTGAAGTACAGCAGCCTGCCTCCGCTGGCGCCCTCTGCGCTCCCTGCCGATGAGGCCCTCTGGGCCGACATGGGACCATCGACTGAGTCGATCCACCTCGGAGGCATCTGCGCCGGCGGGCCCATCAACGGCACCAAGGGCGTGTACAAGGACTGCAACGCTCCGTCGCAAACGGTGACCACCGAGTGGTCCACTGGTGTGCAGCCGAGCGACGACGGTCAGAGCCATCCGGGGCGCTTCCTCCGGGACTCGCTTTCCAAGGTGACCGACTCGGCATGCATCGCACCCGTCACCATCTGGGACGCCCATCCTTCGTTGGACGCGGACGTTGCCGTCACGGAACGGGGGGACGCCTTTCCGAATCCTTCGGGGTTCACCGCCGCGCCACTCATCTGGGGCCTCGATGAGACGCAACCCACGAGACGTCAGGTCAACACGACACCTGATGTCAGCTCGGAGATCTTGGTGGACGCCGGGCCCGGCAAGACGCCGACCAACTGGGAGTCACTCAACCTCGGCGATACCTACACCAAGATGAACCCGGGTGCTGTGGTACCGGACTATGACCTGTACTTTCTCGGCTTGACGAAGATCATCTACCGTCCGCCGAGCAAGTACCACCCGAGCGAGGTCGTCGAACACCACACCTGGGCGTTCGGGCCGGGCATTCTGCTGCGGTGTGACGGAACCCACGACCCGAGCATCGCGCCGGTACCGGCGGCCTGGGTGAAGGTCGTGCGCGCACCCACCACCGGTGGGCTCTGGGACAGTCCTTTGATCCGGTCGGGAAAGCCGATCCAGCCGTTGACCGAGGCAAGCCACTACTCCGGAAAGAGTTAGGGACGTCCCCAGGGCCCACTCGCCTGGGGAGGTCTCCATGTGTGAGGTGCAACCGCTGGTCCGCCTCGGGTCCGAGGCGGACCCCACTGGACAGTCAATGGCCTGGTGGCACATTCGAGCGTTGATCGTCGAAGGCACGCACGCGCCCGACGACTCGCAGCGACAACGATCAACAGGTACGTCCGGAAACAGAATCAGCCCAATGGACGTCGGTCGAGCGCCAGCACTCAAGAATCGCGTCATCGAATGACCTGCTGCTGACCGGTCACGGTCACCGTCGGACGCGACCGGTGCCTATGGTGGTCCCCCCTCGGTGGGTCCCCCGAGGCGGACGTTCCGCGCCGCTCAGTCGCCCATCTCCTCGCGGCATCACACTGGTGCCCACGGCAGGAATTGAACCTGCGACACCTCATTTAGGAAACGAGTGCTCTATCCCCTGAGCTACGTGGGCGTGGCGTCCGCGTGGGGCGCCGGGGTGGTGCTCCGCACGAATTCCTGATGCTCAGCGTACACCGGGCACCCGGCTGGACCCTCCCCTGCCGTCGGCCCGGCACCGGTCGGCACAGGTCGGCACCGGCCGGCACCGGCCGTCGGCGCGCCGCCTCGGGACCGGTCGGCTCAGCCGACGGCCGTCGACGACCCGGACGGACCGCGCCCGCCCGCCCCGGCCCCGACCGGCTCGGGTGGGTACCGGCGCAGGGTCACCGGCCCGGCCGCCCCGGCAGCCCGCGCCCGATCGGCCATCAACGAGGGGTGGCCCAACCGGTGGTGGGGACGCACCCGCGAATGGGCGTGCCGGCGGGTCGCCGAGTGGACCCCGGGGTGGGGGCTGAGCTGGTAGGCCACCCACTTGACCAGCGGGCTGGTCCGCCGCAGTCCGGGCACCTTGACGGGGTTGGGGGCCAGCACCGACGGCGTGTAGCCCTTGTGGCGGAGGGCCTGCCGCTCCACCAGCCACCAGCTGGCCACGGCGAACGGTGCCGTGCCGACCAGGGTCAGCAGCACGAAGGGGACGTACCCCCAGCGCTGGAGGCCCCAGATGGCGAGCAGTTGCTGCACGGGGAACGCATAGATGTAGACGCCGTAGGAGTAGTCGTTGCGGGACCCGATCGACCGGAACGGCAGGTGGATCCCCAGCCACAGCATCGGGTAGGCCAGCAGCGGCGCCAGCACCGTCGCACCGTTGATCGACCCGCCCCCGGCGACCCACCACAGGCCCGAGACGAACCCGGCCGTACACACCAGGGCGATCCACCCCGAGTCGGGGATCCGGTCACGGTAGACGTACACCACCGCCCCGACCAGAAAGGCCGGGGCCAGCCGGAGCAACGACGACTCGTCGACGTTCAGGCCCGGGCTCACCAGACGTACGGCCACCGCCGCCTCGGTGAGCCACACGGCGGTCGCCACGACCAGCAGCAGGGTCCGGTGACGCAGGACGCCCACGAAGGCCAGGGCCCCCAGGGCCAGGTAGCAGAGGAACTCGTAGTACAGGGTCCACAGCGACCCGTCCCAGGCCAACGGGTACGGCACCCCCCGGGGCCCACCGGCGATCTGGTACTGACCCATCCACAGGAAGAAATTGTGCGTGACGTAGTCGACGGCCCCCGCCGGGCCGGTCACGTAGCAGTCCAGACCGCACTGGGGTCCCCGGGGGTCCCCCTTGACCAGCCAGCCCACCAGTCCGAATACGGCGGCGGTGACCACGAGGCAGACCCAGAACCCCGGCATGATGCGGAGGAAGCGTTGCCACAGGTAGCGGCCCAGGCCGTTGCGCCCCGCGCTGCCGGCGATGAGGAACCCGCTGATGACGAAGAAGCCCATGACGGCGACGTTCCCGATCGTGGTGTGCCCGAGCACGTATTCCGAACCGAAGGCCCCGAGGATGATCCCGTGGGAGAACACGACGGCCACGGCCATCATCAGCCGGAGGAAGTTCAGGCTGTTGGCGCGGGGCGCGAAGGCATCACCGATCGACCGCCGCCCGGCGGGACTACCGGCAGCGTCACCGTGCACGTGGTCCAACCCCCTCTCCGGGTCCGACACCGGGACCCGGTCCGACCGCCGGGATCCCTGCCCCAATCATCCCCTCCGGACGGGTTCCGCCGGTGGATACCCCCTGCTCGCGGGCTTGCCGTACCCCGTGCGCCGGCCGTCGGGAGTTCCCCCGCTGCTACGGTCGTCGGCGATGGCAGCACGGGGTCCCACACGGCCGTACCGCGGGCACAGGGCCGCCCTGGCCCTCGCCGCCCTGGCCCTCGCCGCCCTGGCCCTCGCCGCCGCGGCGTGCGGCACCACCACCTCGGCCGGGCCCTCCCCGTCCACCACGGCCACCACGGCCGCGCCGGCGACCACCCTGCCCGCCGTGGCCCCGCCCGCACCGGTCGCCTGGTCGGCCTGCCCGGGGAACACCGGCGAGGTCATCCAGTGCGGCACGGTCGACGTCCCCGAGGACTACCGCGACCCCGCGGCCGGTACCCTGCAGCTCGCCGTCACCCGGTCACCGGCCCTCGACCCGACGGCCCGCACCGGCACCCTGTTCTTCAATCCCGGTGGACCCGGCGAGAGCGGCAACCAGATCCTCCCCCTGGCCCTCGACCTGCTCCCGTCGACCGTACGCGACGACTTCGACGTGGTGTCGTTCGACCCCCGGGGGGTGGGGGCCAGTGACCCGCTGCAGTGCGGCACCTCCCCGTCGGCCGTGACCAGCGCCCTGCCCGTCCCCGCCGCCGGGGAGCCCATCCCGTCGGCCCCGGTGTTCACGGCCATGGCCCGGGCCTGCGCCGCCCGGCACCCGGTCCTCACCCCGCTGGTCGACACCACCAACACCGCCCGGGACATGGACCGCATCCGCCAGGCCCTGGGCCTCGCCACCATCAGCTACTACGGGCTGTCCTACGGCACCGTGCTTGGCACGGTCTACGCCGAGCTGTTCCCCCACCGGCTGCGGTCCATGGTCCTCGACGGGGCCGTGGACGTCAACGCCACCCTGGCCCGACAGGCCGACGAGCAGGCCCCGGCCATCGAGGCGTCCCTCGACCACCTGTTGGCCACCTGCCCCCCGGCCACCTGCCCGCTGGGCTCCGATCCCCGGGCCGGGTTCGCCGCGCTGGCGGCGTCGCTCACCCGGTCGCCGCTGCCCGCTCCGGGTGGGGGCGACGACCAGCCGGTGACCGTGGGCGACCTCGACATGGCGACGCTCTTCGTCCTGAGCGTCCCCTCGTCCACCGTCCCCTACCTGCAGGCCCTGACCTCGGCCCGGGCCGGTGACGGCGCACCCCTGCGCACCCTGGCCCTGGGCTTCGAGGAGGACATCGACGGCACCCCCCTGGTGGACGCCGAGTGGGCCATCAGTTGCAACGACGCCGCCGTGCACCCCGATGCCACGGCGGCCGGGGCCCAGGCCCGGGCGCTGGCCGCCCGGTACCCGCTGCTCGGCGCCTACGCCGTCACCTACCAGCTGGCCGGCTGTGTGGCCTGGCCCCCGGCCACCCGACCGGTCACCGGCGTGCACCCCACCGGCACACCGCCCGTCCTGGTCATCGGCAACACCGGCGACCCCAACACGCCGCTGGTCGGGGCCCAGCACCTGGCTGCGGCCTACCCGGACGCCAGCCAGCTGACCTGGCAGGGATGGGGCCACACCTGGCTGCTCAACGGCTCCACCGACCGCTGCATGCAGCGCGCCGTCACCGGGTACCTGGTCGGCGGTACCCTGCCCCCGGCGGGGACCACCTGCCGGTGACCCCGTGACCGGGCAGCCACACCGGCCACCGACCACCCGACGAGGAGCGACATGACCACCAACCGAGAGGTCCGGTTCGGCATCCTGGGGGCGGCAGCCATCGCCCCGGCGGCCCTGGTGGTACCGGCCCGGACGGTCGCCGGGGCCACCGTGGCGGCCGTGGCCGCCCGGGACCCGTCCCGGGCCCAGGCGTTCGCCTCCCGCCACGGGATCGGTCGGGTCCACCGCTCCTACCAGGACCTCCTCGACGACGAGTCGATCGATGCCGTCTACAACCCGCTGCCCAACGGGCTCCACGGCCACTGGACCCTCCGGGCCCTGGCCGCCGGCAAGCACGTGCTGTGCGAGAAGCCCTTCGCCGCCAACGCCGACGAGGCCGCCGAGGTGGCGGCGGCCGCCGAGGCCAGCGGGCTGGTGGTCATGGAGGCGTTCCACTGGCGCTACCACCCCCTCACGGCACGCCTGCTGGCCATCGTCGGGAGCGGCGAGCTGGGCGAGCTCCGCCACGTCGAGGGGTCGCTGTGCTTCCCCCTGGTCAAGACCCACGACATCCGCTACGACCCGGCCCTGGCCGGGGGCGCCCTGATGGACGTGGGCTGCTACGCCGTCAACTTCGTCCGGACGGTGGTCGGCCTCGAACCCACGGTCGAACGGGCCACGCTGGCCATGACCCGCCGGGGCGTCGACCGGTTCGCCTCGGCCCACCTGTCCTTCCCCGGCGGGACCACCGGGACGGTGGTCTCCTCACTGTGGTCCCACCACCTGCTGACCATGCACATCCGGGTCACCGGAAGCACCGGGGAGCTCCGGGTGTTCAACCCCATGCGCCCGAAGTTCGGCGGCTCCATCACGGTGCGGGGGGCCGACGGGGTCCGGCGGCGGGAGAAGCCCTGGCCCCAGTCCACCTACGCCTGCCAGCTCGAGGCCTTCATGGCCGCCGTGCTGGACGGCATGCCGTTCCCCTCCACGGCGGAGGACGCCGTGCGGAACATGGCGGTCATCGACGCCATCTACCGGGCCGGTGGGCACGAGCCCCTCCGGCCGACCCGGGTGCCCGACGGAGCCACGGGGTAGCGTCGCCCCGTGGAACTCTCCCCCGGCGTCGAGACCCTGACCGTCACCGGCGCCGGGCCGGGCGCCCACCTCCGGGTGTGCGACGGCGACGGATCGGCCGTGGCCACCCTGGTCGCCGACTCGCTGGGTCAGGCCCACCTGGCCTTCGTCCCGTCGGTCCACCGGGTCCTGGCCGGGGCCGAGGACGTGGTGGCGTCCCTGGCCGACGGCTGGCCCCTGCCGCCGGGCGACTACACCGTGGTCGACGAGTCGGCGTCGCCCCCCGTCACCCACGGTCCGGTCCGGGTACTGGACGTGGACGACCTCCCCGACCCGTCGTGCTACGACCAGCACCTGGACGCCGGGTACGGCTACCTGACGGTACGGGACGGCGTGCAGCTGTCGGTGATGGTCCGGTTCCCCAACGAGGACCTCTACGGCCCGGCCCCGTGGCCCACCGTCGTCGAGTACTCGGGCTACGGCCCGTCCGACCCCGACAACCCCCAGCCGGGCACCATGATCGCCAACCTGCTGGGCTTCGCCGTGGTGGGTGTCAACATGCGGGGCACCGGTTGCTCGGGCGGGGTGTTCGACATCTTCAGCCCGGCCCAGGCCGCCGACGGCTACGACGTCATCGAGACGGTGGCCCGTCAGCCCTGGGTGCTGCACGGCAAGGTGGGGATGGTGGGGCTCAGCTACCCCGGCATCAGCCAGCTCTACGTGGCCGCCACCCGTCCCCCCCACCTGGCGGCCATCACCCCCCTGTCGGTCATCGACGACCTCTACCGCCAGCAGTGGCCCGGGGGCATCTACAACTCCGGGTTCACCCGGGCGTGGATCGCCATGCGCGACGCCGAGACCATGGCCGGGGGCATGGCCTGGGACCGGGCCCGCATCGACGCCGGCGACTCCGTGGCCGAGGCCAACCAGCGGATCCGCAGCCAGAACCTCGACTTCGAGGCCGGCGGCTGGGCCATCCGGTACTTCGGGCCGCTGTCCGAGCCCCGCCGCATCGGCCTCCGGGTGGACCGCATCGACGTCCCGGTCTTCCTCACGGGGGCCTGGCAGGACGAGCAGACCGGCAGCCGGTTCGCCACCATGCTCGGCTCGTTCACGGCCTCACCGGACTTCCGCGTCACCGCCTTCAACGGGCACCACCCCGACGGCTACAGCCCCATGGTCCTCAGCCGGTGGTTCGAGTTCCTCTCGTTCCACGTGGCCCGGCGCATCCCCCGGCTACCCGAGGTCATCCGGATGTTCGCGCCGGCCCAGTTCGTGTCGGTGTTCGGGTACGAGGCCGAGCTGGAGCCCGACCGCTTCGCCCGATTCGGCGACGACGTCGACGCCGCGCTGGCCGAGTACCTGGCCGAGCCCCGGGTCCGCCTGCTCTTCGAGAACGGCGCCGGCAGCCCGGTGGTGGGGGCCACCTCGCACCGCTTCGAGACGTCCGCTCCGTCGTTCCCCCCGCCCGGGGTGGTCCCCGGACGGTGGTGGTTCGACGCCGACGGCGCGCTGGCCGACACCCGGCCGGCGGACGGTGGGGTCGAGTCCTACGAGGACGACCCGGCGGCCGGCGAGGCGGCCTACGCCAAGGAGTTGCTCGACGACCTCGACCGGTTCACCCGGCCCACCACCGAGATCTCCCGGACGTGGACCCGCTTCGCCGACCGGCACCGGGTGGCCTTCGAGACCGGACCGCTCGGGGCCGACCTGGTGGTGGCCGGGTCGGGCCACGTCCACCTCCACCTGCAGGCCGGAACGGTCGACACCGCGGTGCAGGCCACGATCACCGAGGTGCGGCCCGACGGGCTCGAGCAACGGGTGCAGAGCGGCTGGCACCGTCCCGTCCACCGGGTGGAGGACCCGGCCCGGAGCGACGAGCTGGCCGTCGACTACACCTTCACGGCCGAGGACGTCGTCCCGCTCGTCGTCGGCGGATGGCTGTCGTTCCGCCTCCCCCTCTACCCGCTGGCCCACGTGTTCCGTGCCGGGTCGCGTCTCCGGGTGACCATCGCCACACCCGGCCGGGACCATCCGTTCTGGTGCTTCGACAACCCCGTGGTCGAGGGCGCCGTCCACCGGATCGGACGCGGCGGCGACCATGCGTCGTCACTGGTGCTGCCGGTGTGGCCCGTCACCCTCGGGGTCCCCGTCGACCGACCGCACCCCGACGCCCTGCGGGGCATGCCCACCCGGCCGGCCGAGCCCGTCCGCTCCGCCGGCCGCTGATCCCCGTCCGGGGCCCGGTCGGTCAGGCTCCGGGACCGTTGACCACCGCCGCGGCCAGGTCCCCCACCTCGGATGCCGCCGAGGTCCGGGGCCAGGCCAGGCACGACCCCGACGCCGTGACCACCACAGCCGTCCCGGGGCGCAGGTCGAGGGACCCGGGGGTGCGGGCCACCACCTCGTCGGTCCCGCACGGCTGCTCGAGCGCCACGGTGGCCACGGCGTCGTGCCCGTGGTAGTCGAAACGGCGGACGGTGCCCCGCACCCCCACCGTCCCCGGTGAGGGGTCGACGTGGACGGTCAGCTGTTCCGGTCGGACCAGCGCCACCACCTCGGCCGACGTCCCGGGTCCCGACGGACCGAGCAGGTCCAGCGTGCCCAGGGCCGTCGCCACCCGCCGGTCCGACACCGTCCCGTCGAGCAGGTTCGCCGCACCGAGGAAGCGGGCCAGATCGGCGTCGACGGGGCGTTCGTAGAGCTCCTCGGGGGACCCGCACTGGGCGATCCGGCCGTGGCGGATCACCGCCACCTCGTCGGCCATCGACAGGGCCTCGTCCTGGTCGTGGGTGACCAGCACCGACGTCGTGCCGGCCCGGCGGAGCACGTCGTGGACGTCCTCGCGGACCGAGGCCCGCAGACCGGCGTCGAGCGACGAGAAGGGCTCGTCCAGCAGGACGACGGACGGCTCCACGGCCAGGGCCCGGGCCAGGGCCACCCGTTGCTGCTGGCCCCCCGAGAGCTGGTGCGGGTACCGCCGTCCGAGACCTCCGAGGCCCACCATCTCCAGCAGGTCGTCCCGCGGCACCCGCCGGCGGTCGCGGGGCAGGCCGAAGGCGATGTTGGCCGTCACCGTGAGGTGGGGGAACAGGGCCCCCTCCTGGGGGACGTACCCGACTCCGCGGTGCTCGGGCGGCACGTAGGACGCACCGTCGACCTGGCGTCCCCCGAGGGCCACGGTGCCCCGGTCGGCCCGCTCCAACCCGACGAGGATCCGCAGCAGGGTGGTCTTGCCGCTCCCCGAGGGACCGAGGATGGCCGTGAAGGAACCCTCGGCCACCGACAGGTCCACGCCCCGGAGCACGGCGTTGGTCCCGAAGGCCTTGTGCACCCCGGCCACCTCCAGGGTGGTCACCGGCCCGGTCCCCCGACGGCGGACCCACCGGGGAGGGTCGGGCGGCGGCGCGGACGACCCGGGGCGGGCCGGAGCGGGGAGGCCACCGTGTCCCGTCGGTTGGCCATCGTCACGTCGCCCCTCCGTCTCCTCGCCCGGTGGACCAGGGGAACGGGCCGAGGGTGGTGTCCCCGGGTACTGCGGTCCGGTGGACCATCGTACAAGGTGCCCGCGGCCCCACCGGGGCCGACGGGGGAGGCGCCGGTGGTCCCGACGTCAGGCCACGACCCCCAGGGCCAGCGGGTAGACCGGCCCGGCGCCGGCCCGGCGGAGCAGGCGCCCCACCACCGTCATCGTCCAGCCGGTGTCCACGAAGTCGTCGACCAGGAAGAGCGGGCGCCCGGCCAGGTCGCCGCCCACCGCCGCCTCCAGCTCCTCCCCGGGGCGGTAGGCGTCCCACACGGCGCGCAGGCGCTGGGCGCTGTTCGACCGGGCGGCACCGCCGGGCCCGCGGTGGTCCACCGGCCCGAGGTAGGGGAGGTGGCCGATGCCGGCGATGCGCCCGGCCAGGTCGGCCACCAGCCGCGGACGGGTACCGGACCCGACGGACACCACCCCGGCCGGACGCTCCGGCCACTCCTCCCGCCACGCGGACAGCACCTCGACCACGGCCCGGACCAGGGCGTCGGGGACCTCGCCGTCGGGCACCCCCTCGCCCACCAGGGCCCGCACCCGGGGGCCGTACCCGATGTCGGTGAACCGGGCCAGTGCCCGACCGGCCTCGACCGATTCCCCCGGCGGGATCTTCCCCCGCACCGGGACGCCGAGGACTTCCATGGACGTGGGCCACAGGCGACGGGGCTCGAGGGGGACCCCGGGGCGCTCCAGCTGGGCGGCCGCCGCGGCCAGCGACGCCCCGTCGGTCTCCCCCGCCAGATCCAACCCGCCGCAGTTGTCGCACCGACCGCAGTCGGACGCCTCGGGGTCGTCCAGCTGCTCCCGCAGGAAGCGCATGCGGCAGCCCGTGGTGGCGAGGTAGTCCCGCATGGCCTGCTGCTCGGCGGCCCGCACCCCGGCCACCCGCCCGTAGCGGTCGGCGTCGTAGTGCCACGGCCGGCCGGTGGACTCCCAGCCCCCGCGCACCCGCCGGACGGCACCGTCCACGTCGAGCACCTTCAGCATGACCTCGAGGCGCGACCGCGACAGGGCCACCGCCGTCTCCAGGCCCGCCGTGCTCACCGGCCCCCCGGCGGCGTCGAGGGCGGCCAGCGTGTCCCGCACCGTCGACTCCTCGGGGAAGCCCACCCCGGCGAAGTACGCCCACACCGCCTCGTCCTCGGTCCCCGGCAGCAGCACCACCTCCGCCCGGTCAACCCCGCGGCCGGCCCGGCCGACCTGCTGGTAGTAGGCGATGGGCGACTGCGGCGCCCCCAGGTGGACGACGAACCCCAGGTCGGGCTTGTCGAACCCCATCCCCAGGGCCGAGGTGGCCACGAGGGCCTTGACCCGGTTGGCCAGCAGGTCCTCCTCGGCGGCCAGGCGCTCGGCCTGCTCGGTCCGCCCCGAGTAGGAGGCCACGGCGAAGCCCCGGCGGGTCAGATAGTCGGCCACCTCGACGGTGGCGGCCACGGTGAGGGTGTAGATGATCCCCGATCCCGGGAGGTCGCCGAGGTGGTCGGCCAGCCAGGCCAGGCGGTGGGCCTGGTCGGGGAGGTGCACCACGCCGAGGTGGAGACTGGTGCGGTCCAGCGGGCCCCGCAGCACCAGGACGTCGCCGTGCTCGTGTCCGAGCCCCAGGACGTCGACCACGTCGTCCACCACCCGGGAGTTGGCCGTGGCCGTGGTGGCCAGTACCGGGATCCCCTCCGGCAGCTCCTCGAGCAGGGTGCGCAGGCGCCGGAAGTCCGGCCGGAAGTCGTGGCCCCAGTCGGAGATGCAGTGGGCCTCGTCGACCACCAGCAGCCCGCAGGTGGCGGCCAGCCGGGGCATGACGTTGTCGCGGAAGTCCGGGTTGTTCAGCCGTTCGGGCGACACCAGCAGGACGTCGATCTCCCCCCGGTTGACCGCGGCGTAGGTCGCCGACCACTCCTCCACGTTGGCCGAGTTGACCGTACGGGCGTGGATGCCGGCCCGGCCCGCCGCGGCGATCTGGTTGCGCATCAACGAGAGCAGCGGCGAGACGATGACCGTGGGCCCTCCCCCGTCGGCCCGCAGCAGGGCGGTGGCCACGAAGTACACGGCGGACTTCCCCCACCCGGTGCGCTGGACCACCAGGGCCCGGCGCCGGCCGGCCACCAGGGCCTCGATGGCCGTCCACTGGTCCTCCCGTAGGACGGCGTCGGGCCCGGCCAGGTCCCGCAGGTGGGCCTCGGCCCGTCCCCTCAGCCCGTCCCCGTCGTCGCCCCCACCGGTCACCATGGGGTCGACGCTAGGCGGTCGGTGTGACGGCGCCGACCGGGCCTCCCGGCCGGGCTCAGCCCGGGGCGGTGGTCCCCCCGGGCCTGACCGGACCGGCGCCGTCCGCCGGCGCCGCGGCCTGTCCGGCGGCCTGTCCGGCGGCCAGCTCGGCGGCCTGCTCGGCGGCCTGCTCCTGCTGGAATTGGACGTTCACCCGGTGCTCGATGATGAAGGCCAGGAAGGGCACGAACCCGGCACAGACCACCAACAGGATCCGGCCGAGTCCCCAGTGGGCCCGCAACGCCAGGTTGCCCGCGGCCACCAGGTAGACCACGTAGATGTAGCCGTGGGCCGTCCACACCACACGGATCACGAAGGGTTGGTGCCCGAGGACCTGGAAGAAGACCGCGGCGAGGATCGACAGGATCAGCAGCGTCCCGACCACGAAGGCCATGACCCGGTAGAAGAGGAACGATCGGGCCATGCCCACGGTGCTCACCACGTCTTCGGGTCGTTGTCGTCGTTCAGGCCGGCGAGGTAGCGGTTGTACTCCGCCAGCTCCTCGTCCTCCTCCTCGTCGTCGATCTCGGGCCTGGTCTCGATCTCGTAGTCCGGCGACGGGGGTCCCCCCAGCGCCCAGCCCACGGCGGGGCCGGACTCCCCGTGGTCGGCGGCCGGTCCGACGTGGACGGCGCGCTTGCGGTCCTCGGGGTCGTCGTGGATGAGCTGCCACCACATGTAGACGGCGTAGACGCCGAACAGCGGCCAGAGGAAGGTGTAGGCCCAGCTCAGGGTATTCCCACCGATGGCCCGGTGGTACTGCCAGATGGTGAGCAGGGTGAAGGCCGGGAGGAGGACCAGCAGCGTGAGGTGCATCCACAGGCAGCGGGGTGTGAAGTACCGACGCACGGGGTCATCGTAGTTCCCGGCCCGGTGGGCCCTCATTCGGCTGGCCACCGACCGGGGACCGGGCCCGGTCACCGGGGTGGCGGACCGGGGGTGGCACACTGGGGACCGGGGAGCGTGACACCCCCCGCCTACCGTCCCTCCCATGACCACCACCGTCCTGCCACCGTCCCTGTTCCACCCCGACGTCGAGGTGCGCGTCAGCACCCGGCGGCGCAAGACCGTCGGCGCCCACTGGGAGGGCGGGCAGATGGTCGTGGTCGTCCCGTCGCACCTCTCCCGGCGCCAGATCGACGAGATGGTCCCCCTCATGGTCGGACGGCTCGAGCGGCTGCGCCCCAACATCTCAGCCGGTGACGAGGCACTGACCCGGCGGGCCGGTGAGCTGGCCGACCGCTACGTCGACGGCGTGCGCCCGTCGTCGATCGGATGGTCCGCCCGGCAACACCGCCGGTGGGGCTCCTGTACCCTGCTCACCCGCACCATCCGCATCTCCGACCGTCTCCGCCAGGTGCCCGAGTGGGTCCTCGACGCGGTGGTCGTCCACGAGCTGGCCCACCTGCTCGAGCCGAACCATTCGCCCCGCTTCCGGGCGATCGCCGCCCGCTACCCCCGCCTGGTCGAGGCCGACGCCTACCTCGACGGGTACGCCCTCGGGCTGAAGATGGACATCACCTGCGACGGCACCGACGGTCACGGGGCCGGCACGGAGGGTTGACCCCCGCCGGCCCGCAGGTAGCGGAACGGCCGGTCAGGTCAGCGGCGCCCGCCCAGCATGCGGAGCATGGACAGGTAGATCATCACGATGGAGAACATCATGATCAGGGCGGCGGACCACTCGGCGTCGGCCACCACACCGGCCTGCTGGCACCGCTTCACCATCTCGAAGTCCACGAAGAGGTTCATCACGGCGATCACCAGGTAGATCACGCCGAAGACCAGGTACTGGGTGGCGTTGGCGCTGAGCCCGGGGAAGGTCAGCCCGAAGATCACGGCCAGGCCCACGGCGGCCAGCCCGATGGTGCAGATCACCGTGGCCATGATGAACCGGTTGTTCACCCGCACCAGGCCGAACCGGTAGGCGCCCAGCGTGGCGAAGAACACCACGGCCGTCAGGATGACGGCAGCGGGGATGATCCCGTGGCTCTGGGCGTCGTACAGCTGGGAGATGACCCCGAGCACGAACCCCTCGAGCACGGCGTAGACCGGGGCCAGCACCCGGGCCCGGCGGGGGGCCAGCGCCCCCCAGATCCCCGTCCCCATGGCCGCGATCATGGCCACGACGACCACCGGCCCGGAGACCGGCAGGGAGAAGCCCACGATGCCGGCGGCCAGGGCGACGGCGCACAGGATGGCCACCTTGTTGAAGACCTCCGAGGCCAGGAAGGGCCGGGCGTCCGACACCGGCGGGTACCCGCCGGTGGTGGCGCCGTAGGGCGGGGCACCGGCCGTCGGGGGCTGTCCCCAACCGGCGACCTGGCCCGGGCCCGGGGGCGGGGCGTAGGCCGGGGGCGGGGCGTAGGCCGGGGGCGGGGCGTAGGCCGGGGGCGGGGCGTAGGCCGGGGGCGGCGGGAGGGTGCCGGGGGCCTGGCCGTTTCCGTAGGCGGGGGCCTGGCCGTAGGTGGCCGGAGCGGACCAGGCACCGGGGGCCTGGGCCGGAGGCGGCGGGAGGAGGGTCGGCGGAGCGGTCGGCGGAGCGGGGCGGTCGGCCAGGGCCACCGCGGCACCGGCACCGGCCGCGGCGGCGTCGGCACCCGCGACGCGGGGGAACGCCGCCATCATCCGGGAGAAGTTGCGCTGTGCTCCCATCGAGCCGCCTGATTTCCTGGTCGTCGTGGCCACCGTGCCTCCTGCGTCGGGACCCGCCGCTCGGCGGGACACACCTCCATGGTACCGCCCACCCCCCACCGGTACGTCATCACCACCGGTACCCCGGGCCGGGGGCCGGCCAGGGACCGGACGGGGGCCGGACAGGGGCCCGGCCGGACCCCGGCGGGCGACCGGCGGGGAGTTCGCCGCCCCACTTCCTATAAAAATGACTTGATACGTCGGATTTAGAGTCCTACAGTGGCCCCGTGGCCCTCGTACTCCCCCTCGTCCCCGATGATCCGACCGTCCGCTCCCGTCACGCCCACCCCTCGGAGACGGGCGCCGACGGGGGCGGGGGCGACGCCCGCATCGTGTCCCTGCCCCGGCGGCGGGTCGACCTGCTGGCCATCGCCCAGGGATTTGCCGTCTCGGCGGCCGACATGCCCGAATTGCTCCATGCCCCCGAACGCACCTGGACCCTCCTGGCCGCCACCGATCTGTTCGAGGCCTGGGCCATCGGCTGGCCCCCCGGCGGCACCATCGAGCTGCACGACCACGGGGACTCCCGGGGCGCCTTCGTGGTGGCCGCGGGGACGCTCCACGAGACGAGCGTGCGGCCGACCGATCGGGGGGTGGCCCGTATCCGGTCGAGGGTGCTCGGTGTCGGCCAGCACCGCACCATCGGAGTGGGTGCCGTCCACGACATCATCAACGTCGACGACGAGGGTGCCGTGAGCGTCCACGTCTACGGGCCCAAGCTCACCACCATGACCTACTTCGAGCTCGACGGGACCGGACGCCTCTCCCCCACGCGCACCGAGCACCTGGAGCCCGTCGGACCGTTCGACGTCACCCGGTCGCACGACCCGTCGTGACGGCGTCACCCGACGACCTCGTCGAGCGGGCAAGGGCCTCCATCACCCGGGTCGACCCCCGGGAGCTCGCCGGGTTCGTGGCCGATGGCGGGCTGGTCATCGACATCCGGCCGGCGGCCCAGCGGGCCGAGGAGGGTGCGCTCCCCGACGCCGTGGTGGTGGAGCGCAACGTCCTCGAGTGGCGCCTCGACCCCCGGGGTGACCACCGCATCCCCGAGGCCACGGGCTTCGACCGTCCCGTGGTGGTGGTCTGCTCGGAGGGCTACGCCTCCAGCCTGGCCGCCGACAGCCTCCGGCAGCTGGGTTACCGGCACCCCGCCGACCTGGCCGGGGGCTACCGGGCCTGGGCCGCCCTCGGCGACGGGTCGACGTCGCCGGTCACCTGACCGGCGGGGCCTCCCGCCGGGGGATCAGAGCGGCAGGCCGTAGTTGGTGCAGGTCGGCGTGAAGGTCGGGCTGTCGGCCCCGAGGGCGTTCAGGGTGTCCTGCAGGGCCACGCCGTCGTCGAACATCCCGATGTGGGCGACCGGGTCGGACGGGCACTGGTTCTGCAGGAGGATGTTGGTGACGTTGGGCCCGGTGAGGAAGGCGTTGGTGTAGGGCGTCACCACCTCGTCGTGGTCGGTCTCGATGACCACGTACCGGGGACCGGCCACGGTGTCCCCGCCGGCGAAGAGATGGGTCTGGAACGCCGAGCCCTGCTCCTGCTCGTAGAGGCCCGGCAGGTTGGTGACGTTGAAGAAGCTGTTCACCACGCCCAGGATGCCCAGGTTGTTGCCCAGGTTGACCAGGCCGTCCAGCGTGGTGCCGTGGTTGGACGGGGCCAGGCCGACGAACACGTGGACCTTGGGGGCCCCACCGAGGAACTTGAGGTAGTAGTTCGGCATCATGCCGCCCTGGGAGTGGCCGACCAGGTCGACCTGGCGGGCCCCGGTCACCGAGAGCACCAGGTTGACGAAGGACGACAGCGTCTGGGCCGAGGCGGCGATGTCACCGAGACCGTCGGCGGGGAAGAGCGGGATGGTCTGGCCGTAGTTGAAGGAGAAGACGCAGTAGCCGGCGTTGACCAGGGCCGGCGAGTAGGTCACCCAGTTGAACCCGACGTTGGCCGCGGTGGCCGGCACCAGCACCACGGGGTAGGGGTGGGCGGCCGACGGGCGGCAGAACCAGTTGTTGGCGCCGGTGACGGCGTCGGGGCTGAGGAGGTAATTGGCCAGGGCCTCGGTCACCGCCGTCGAACCCGTCGGTACCGGCAGGCCGGACGCACCGGCGGGGGCCGAGGTGAGTCCCATGGTCACCAGGGCCACGGCCGAGGCGGCGAAGAGCACGATCCCCGTACGGAGTCGGCCGAGCCGGCCGGATCGCTTCGAACCGCGGATCGCGTCACGCATCACTGCCCCCATTCGGAGGTCCGGTGCGTGCGGCACCGGCCCCCCAGCCGTCTCGAATGGTGTCATGCTGACTGACTCGGGAGTAACTTGTCAAGCACATTACCGCTGACCTGGCCGTTCTCCCTGCAGGGGAACCGGGGACGGGGGGGACCGCGCTGCCGGTCGCCCGGGGTCAGCGCCGGTCGAAGCCCAGCCGGAAGGACCGCACGGCGCTGGCGAAGATGTTGGGCTCGATGTCGGGTGTCTCGAGCACCCGGAGGTTGGTGATCCGCCGGGTCAGCCGTTCCATCAGCAGCCGGAGCTCGAAGCGGGCCAATGGCGCGCCGAGGCAGAAGTGCGTGCCGAACCCGAAGGCCACGTGGTTGTTGCCCTCGCGCCGGACGTCGAACCGGTAGGGGTCGTCGAAGACCGCCTCGTCCCGGTTGGCCGAGGGGTAGAGCAGGATGACCCGGTCACCCTCGGCGATCTCCACCCCGCCGATGCGGGTGGGGGCCACAGCCGTGCGGAAGAAGTTGTTGAGCGGGGTCACCCACCGCACCATCTCCTCCACGGCCCCGGGCACCAGCGTCGGGTCGGCGGCCAGTGCCTCCCACTGGTCGGGGTGCTCGCAGAAGACGGCCAGCGAACGGGCGACGGTGGTCCGCGTGGTCTCCGCCCCGCCGGAGATCATGAGGCCGGTCTCGTCGATGAGGGACTGGTCGGGGAAGGGACAGCCGTCCAGCTCGGCGTTGGCCCACACCGAGATGAGGTCGTCGGCCGGGTCGACCCGGCGCCGTTCGGCCAGGGGGAACAGGAGCTCGGAGAACTCGCCGATGGACTCCAGGAACTCCACGATGGCCACGTCCTCGGTGGCGATCCGGTCGTAGCGCATGAGGCGCTCCGACCAGCGCTGGACGTCCGGCCACCGCTCCTCGGGGAAGCCCAGCAGGTGGGCGGTGAGCCGGGCCGGCAGGGGTGCCGCCAGCTCCGAGACCACCTCGACCTCCCCCCGGTCGATGAAGGCGTCGATCAGCCCGTCCATGATCCCGACCAGCAGGGGCTCGAGGTCGCGGACCGCCTTCGGGGTGAACCGGCGCGAGATCAGCCGGCGGTGCTCGGCGTGGCGCGGGTCGTCGAGGGAGATCATGTTCTCCTCGTCCGGCGAGTGGAAGGAGCGGTACCCGAGCCCCGAGACGAAGACGTCGTCGCGACGCTCCACATCCACCACGTCGTCGTGGCGGGTGACCGCCCACAGTCCGTTGGCCTCGTCGCGGGCCAGCGGCTGTTCGTGCCGGAGCCGGCGGAGCGCCTCGTGCATGCGGTCGAAGTCGACGTAGAACTCGGGGTCCAGCAGATCGGGGACCGTCGGCGCCGACGCGCCGGTGGCTGTCGCAGTCACGGGACCACACCTCCCTCGGGCGGCCGGTCGGCCGCGGGTTGCGCCCAACGTACCCCGGCCGGCCCCGGCCGGCCGGGGTGGCCGGGGCCGGCCGGGGTGGCCGGACGCCGTCCGTCCCCCGGCCCGCCACCGTCGGGGGTAGAACTGGGGGCATCGTCTACCTCTTCGCCGCGTCCGCCGCGCTGGTCAACGCCGTCACCTCCGTGCTGCAGCGCATGGGGGTCGAGACGGCTCCCGCCGACACCACCATGCACCTCAGCCTCATCACCCATGCCCTGCGACGGGGCATCTGGCTGCTGGGCCTGGCCCTCATGCCCCTCACCTTCGTCCTCAGCGCCATCGCCCTGCGCTTCGGGCAGCTGAGCGTGGTCCAGCCCGTCCTCACCACCGAGCTCCTCTTCCTCGAGGCCATCCTGGTGACTGCCTTCCACTACCGGTTGGGCTGGCGCGAACTGGTCGGGTCGGGCACCTTCGTGGTGGGGCTCGGGGCCTTCTTCGTCATCGCCGACCCCAGCGGAGGTGGGCTCACCCCCCGGACCTCCAGCTGGCTGGTGGCCACGGCGGTCGTGGTGGCCGCGGTGGTGGCGGGCATCCTGGCCGCCCGGACCGGTCCCCGGTGGTGGCGGGCCGCGGCCTTCGGGGCGGCCACCGCGGTGACCTTCGCCTTCAACGCCGCCCTGACCAAGTCGCTCACCATCTACATCACCGAGGGATGGGGACACGTCTTCACCCACGTCGAGCCCTACGCCATCGTGGTCACGGGGATCTTCGGGGTCTTCCTGCTCCAGAACGCCCTCCACGCCGGTCCCATCACGGCGTCGCGCACCACCCTGCTCACCGTCAACCCGCTGGTGGGCATCGCCCTCGGCCTCGCCCTCTTCGGCGACCACCTGGCCACCTCGGGACCCCGGGTACCGCTGGAGGTGCTGGCCCTGGCCACCATGGTCGCCGGCATCGTGGTGCTGGCCCGCTCACCTCTGGTGGCCGGGCCCGGCGATCCCACCGGGCCCGGGGAGTCCCTGACCGCGGCCCGGCGGCATGCCCGGCGGCCCGAGCCGGTCGTCGCGCCGGTCGACGCGCCGGTGGACGTGCCATGACGTCCTGGGTCCTGCTCCACGACCTGCGGGCACCGGACTTCGGCACCCCGCCGGCCACGCTCTACCGCGAGGCCCTGGACATGACGGCCTGGGCCGACGCCCGGGGCTGCCCGCGGGTGGTGCTCTCCGAGCACCACGGGTCACCCGACGGGTACCTCCCGTCGCCCTTCGTCTTCGGGGCCGCGGTGGCGGCCCGGACGGCACAGGTGCGGATCATGATCTCGGCGCTGGTGCTGACCCTGCGCGACCCCGTCTCGGCGGCCGAGGACGCCGCCGTGCTCGACCTGGTGAGCGGAGGACGTCTGGAGCTGACCCTGGTCCCGGGGTACGTGCCCGCCGAGAACGAGATGTTCGGCGTCCCCTTCGCCGCCCGGGGCGCCGTCTTCGAGGAGAAGGTGGCGGCCTTCACCGCGGCGCTCGAAGGCGGGCCGGTCACCTACGCCGGGCGCCGGGCCACCGTCACCCCCCGGCCGCTCCAGCGGCCCCGTCCCTTCGTGGCCATGGGCGGTGCGGCCCCCAAGCGGGCGGCCCGGCTGGCCGACGCCTTCCTCCCGCCCACCCCCGACCCGGCGCTGGCCGACACCTACCGGGCGGAGTGCCGGCGGCTGGGCAAGGGCGACGGCATCCTGCTGTGGCCGGACGGGCCGGCCGCCGTCTTCGTCACCGAGGACCCCGAACGGACCTGGGCCGAGATCGGCCGGCACGTCCTCCACGAGGCCGACGCCTACGCCGCCTGGTCGGCCGGGATCCCGGGGTCCAATCCCTGGGTGCCTTCCGACGGCCTCGAGGGGCTGCAGCGGTCGGGTCACTACGCCGTGGTCACCCCGGCCGGGTGCGTGGACCTGGCCCGGGGCCTCGACCCCCGGTCGGCCCTGCGGGTCAAACCCCTGGTGGCCGGGCTCGACCCCGAGACGGCCTGGCGCTCGCTCGAGCTCTTCGTCGACCGGGTGGCCCCGGTCCTCGCCGCCGACGGGGACTGACCGGCCCCGGTGCCGGCCGGTGTCGGTGGGCCGGCCGGTGCCGGTGGGCCGCCCGGTGCCGGTGGGCCGACGCTCAGTCCAGGACCGAGGCGGCCACCAGTTCCTCGAGGGTACGGGTGTCCCACCACGACAGCTGGAGCTCCTTGGCCCGGCGGAAGTACAGCTGGATGTCGAACTCCAGGGTGAAGCCGATGCCTCCGAAGATCTGCTGGGCCGTGGCCGTCACGTCGCGGAAGGTCTGGCAGGCGAAGAGCTTGGCCATGGGTGCCAGCTTGGCCACGTCCCGACCCTCGGCGTGGGCCCAGGCCGCTTCGTGGACCAGGACCTCGGCCCCGTCGGCCGCCGTGGCCGCATCGGCCAGGTAGTGGGCCAGCGCCTGGAAGGCCCCGAGGGGCTTGTCGAACTGATGGCGGTCCTTGGCGTACTGCACGGTGATCTCCAGGGCGTACTGCAACCCGCCCACGGCCTGGGCCGCGGCCAGGATGACGGCCCCGTGCATGACCTCGTCCCACGTGGCCCAGCCCGTGCCGGCGCCACCGATGCGGTCGGCCGCCGTGACCCGCACGCCGTCGAGCTCCACCTTGTACTGGGCGTCGGAGGCGATGGTGAACTGCTGGGTCAGCGTGACGCCCTCGGCCGCCGGGTCGACCAGGAAGAGGTCGACGTCGCCGGGGGCGTCGCCGGTGCGGGCCAGCACCACCAGGCGGGTGGCCGACGAGGCGAAGGCCACGTGGCGCTTGACCCCGGTGAGGGTGAACCCGTCACCGTCGGGCACGGCCCGCAGCTCGACGCCCTTCGGGCCGTAGGTGTTCTCGGGCTCGAGCCACGCCGGGGTGAACACGGCCTCGCCGGTCACGATCTTCGGCAGCCACTCGGACTTCTGCTCCTCGGAGCCCGCCCGGACCAGCGCCCCACCGCTCAGTACCGAGCTGACGAAGTGCGGCGTAGCGGCCAGGGCCCGTCCGAACTCCTCGTAGACCACGACGCCCTCGATGGCCGTCATCCCCGATCCGCCGTACTCCTCGGGCAGCAGCAGACCGATGAGGTCGAGCTCGCCCAGCTGCTTCCACAGGTCGGCCGAGTACCCGACCGGGTCGTCCTCCAGCTCGCGGACGACGGTCAGCGGGCTGTAGGTGGCACAGATGCCCCGGACGGTGTCGCGCAACATCTCCTGCTCGGCACTGAAATCGAGGTTCAACATGGTCGGATCTCCTCTGGTGGTGAGACGGACAACGGCACGGACGGACGGACGGGAGGCACGGTGGTCACGGGGTCCACCGGTCGGCGGTGCGGGACCACGGGTTGTCGCCGGCCTCGAGGGGCACGGCCACCCGGGCCACGCAGGTGGTCTTCACCTGGCCTCCGACGGTGAGGGCGATGTCGATCTGGACCCAGCCGCAGCCGACCTCGTCAATGCCCACCTCGGTGACCGTCCCGGCGAAGACCATGGTGTCGCCGGGGAAGACCGAGCCGAGCATGCGGAAGGTCATCCGGCGCAGGCGGCCGTAGGGGCCGGTCCAGTCGGTGACGTAGCGCTCG